>BNJV01002633.1_pt1 | contig 157520 bp, 219 predicted proteins | sample 8540591 | NCBI WGS metagenome assembly BNJV01 (sample SAMD00202457, study PRJDB9452) | human saliva metagenome | host: Homo sapiens
TGTTACCTAAGGAGGGTTCATGTCTAAGAAGATTGCAGTTCTAGTGAATGAAGACACAATGCAACGTTGTTCTTGCGGTGGTTGTCTTAAGGCATATATGAATAAAGTGGATTCTTTCGAGCGCTATGCAGATGAGGATACTGAGCTGGTTGGTTTTACCCATAGCGGTGGCGATTTGGAGAAGAAATTGGCTTCTTTTAAGAAATGGTGTTACTACCATCCATCTTTCCACCTGTACGCGTGGTAAGAATGATAATTATGAAAGCATAGCTCGCCAATGCGCGGCAGCTGGGTTTGATGTTGTTGGGTACACTCATGGTGGTGCTGTATCTAAAGATGGTAAGGTGGCTATTGAGCTTGTTGGTGAATCTAAGTAAGACTGCGTTTATTTTGAGAGACAATGAGAGGTTCAAATATGAATAAGAAAATTAAATCTTTGGTACTAGCCGCCGTGATGGGGCTTTCATTAACAACAGTTGCCGTAGTACCCGCAACGGTAGAGGCTGCTTCTGCAGGTGCAGCAGAAACGTTAATTGGTGGTGCAGTGGCGTATGCATATGTATCCACGGCTTTCAATAAAATGGATAATTCTAAGGAAGGCCAAGAACAAAGTTTAGCTCGTGCAAAGAAACAAACTGGCTATTTAGAGGATAGTGCGGCGCAAGCACGGGTGCAACGCATCATGAAGACCTTAGAGGCTTCGCCTAGCGTCAAGCGTTCGTATGTGGTGTACGCAAATCCTAGCGATGATTTCAATGCGTTTGCTACGGTTGGTCGCGTGATGTCTGTTAACAAGGGTGCTTTGGATCTATTAGATGATGATGAACTCGCTTATGTTATGGCTCATGAAATTTCTCATGGCGAGCATAAGGACATTGTCAATGGTCTCAAGAAGCAAGTAGGTTTATCTACAGCGGTGAGCCTTGCTGCTGGCGGTGGCGGTAATGCGGCTATTTTGTCCAATATTGCTGGTAATTACATGGAGAACCAAGTATTCACGATGGGCCAAGAAAAGGCGGCTGACGAATTGGGCTTTAAAATTTTGAGCGAGTCTCCTTACAATGTGGGCGGTGCTGCTGCTTCTATGGCGGTGCTTCGTAATAAATATGGTGATTTGTACCGTGAAGGTTTGAACCAAGTATTTAGCCCTAACAATCACCCTAAGACGAGCAGCCGTGTAAAGGACAATATTGATCGCATGTATACGTATTCTGGCAATCACGTTACGGTCGATAATGGCGCGGTATTTGTGAATGGCGTGAATATCTATAGCCCTGCCAATAGCGGTCGCTATACGGGCGAAGAACGAGCTTATTTCATGGCTGGTAAATTGGCGCGCTTGTACCATAATGGTCAAATTCAGCCAGGTGGTGCATCTTATGATGGACCTACTGTGACCGTGGCAGGTCGCTCTATTGTCACAACTCCTAATGCTGATGTGGCCCTTATGGTTGCTACCAATTTGAATAATTCCTTTGTGAAAGCCGCGGGCCCTGCGAAAGGCAAACAAGCAGCAAAACCTAATAAGAAAAAATCTAGTAAGAAATAATTGAACAACAATATAATACGATAGTGAGATACCTTGGGGGTCGTAGTTTGTACTTTTACCGAAGAAATGGTATGAGTCGTAAGTGATAATGGAGAGAGAACGCTTATGAAGATAAAATGGATTGTACTACCATATATAGTCATGGGCATTTGTATTGCCATAGGTTTAGTTATTGGGATGGCGCCAGAGTTGTTAGGCGATGTTATACCGAGGCATGGCGTGATAGGTCGGATGTTAACGGCTGCGAATCACCGAAAGATTCAAGATAGTCAACATACAGAGATGGTCGTGCCGGATTATGTGCGCCGTGTCGTTACGTTGGGAACCGGAACGGTGGACTTGGTTGGTGCTGCTGGTGAGCCCTATGTCGTGGCCACCGATGGGTCTCCTTATGTCTCTAGTACAGAGATAAAGGGCCGTGCACAGCCTACGGTGGAGTCTATAAAAGCCTATGAACCGGATGTGGTTATCGCACCGGAGACGACGCCGCCGGGATTAGTGGCATCGTTGCGTGCCGCCGGTATCCCTGTATTTATCTATACGCTGAAAGATAGTTTAAAGGATGTAACCCTTAATACGAAGCAAGTGGCTAAGTTATTTAACAGTACAAGTGCAGAATCTTCGATTAATAGTTCTGTTATGCATGTCAAAAAACAGGTGGAGACTCATAAAAATGATGTGAAACCAGTGATTGCTTTGTATAATCCCACGCATGGTGTGTATCGCTCTGGTGTACTTCGGGATATGATTGAAATGATTCATGGCGTTGATGGTGCAGGTAACTTGAAAATCAAAGATAGCGGTAAGGATCCTAATGTTCTATCTGATGTTTGGGACTATCGGGCGAGCTATCCTACTTTCAACATGCAAGAAAACATGGGCACAAAAGCGGATTTGATTCGCATCAATCCTGATGTTATTTTTGTGCCTACCATATATTCGGTCAAACAACCTGAGTATAAGCAGGATATAGATGCTATTATGCATGATCCGGACTTGCAGAATATAACAGCTGTGAAAAAGGGCTATGTGTATCCTATTAATGACATACACATCATGAGCTATTCGTCGTGGATGTATTATGAAATGGAACAGATGTCGAAATGGTTGTATGGCGATTGGTCGTATAAGAATTATGTAAAATACCAAAGTATGCCAGCTAATTAACGATATAGGTCTTATATTGTTGCTGCTAGTTTACAGTGTATTGCATGATGAGATTTTTTTGAAAGCATAGGAGGAGAGCTTATGCAATTACGTCGTTTGATGATTGTTTTGGCTATTTGTATTGTGGGGCTGGTGGTAGCAGCTCTTGGTATGTACCGTTCTTGGCAAAACTTTACAAGTGGGGGCCTATTCGGCATATTAAGCTCTCACGGGCACTATATGATGGTGGATGGAACCAGCACAACGGTTACATTAGATCATAAGGCAGAGCGTATCGTCGCCGTAGGGCCTAATGTGGCGGATTTGGTGAGCGAACTGGCCGGTGATTCCGTAGTGGCTACTACCGCAGCACCGTATCAAGTGACTAATACCGTTAAGCAACGGGTGGCGCCTGATGTGAATGCTATTGTGGCGTTAAAGCCGGATATTGTTATCATTGAAGATGGCGCTGAATCCATAGAACTCGTTAGTCCGTTGCGAGAAAAGGGCATTAAGGTAGCATTATTAAGAGAGCCTGCGACTGTAAAAGACGTAGAGGACCAGACGCGCAATGTAGGTAAATTACTAGGCCGTGAAAGCAAGGCGGACAGCCTCATAGCGACGATGATGAACTACATCCGCGATACAGAATCGCTTCGTTTTGCGCACCGTGACGATCCAAAGCAGACCGTTGCTGTGTATAATGAAAACGGATTATATGGTAAACCGAAAACCTTGATTGCCGATATGCTCACCTATGTGGGCGTAGATAATGCAGCTGCTAAGAGCGGAGTGAAACAATTTAACTTTGGTACAAAGGCAGACCTTATCAAGGCCGACCCTGATGTTATCATTGTACCGATGGACATACATGCACCGGATTATAATCGCGATGCAATCTATGCCAATTACTATAATGACCCTGTATTGGCAAATTTGAAAGCTATTAAAAACAAAAAGGTCGCCATCGTGTCTACGGATGCTCTATTGGCCAAGAGTTACCATATTGGACGAGGTATTTATACAATAGCTCAAGTGGTGTATGCAAGATAGTGTATTGATAGGCAAGATATTGTTTATGTATCATTATTTCGTAGCGAGAGGATGCACATACATAAGTTTTATTATGATGATATAACGGTGTCATAGGATAGTTTAAACGAATGGTTATGCAGGTATGAATAATATTCATAAAATTGTATAGAATTAATAAATATGTACTTGATAGAGGTGTTATGTTCAGCCTCTTAGTATGCTAAGAATTTAGATAATATCTGTATAGGCAGTCTATAGAAAACATTTCTATAGACTGCTTTTTTTATATGTATTGAGAGCAGATAAATAATTTTTTTAGCATGAGAATTATTAGTGTTTTTTTATAATAGACAAATGTATGTATTCAATAGAGAAATTAGTAATTATAAAAAAATACATAGAGTAAAATATCATACCTATACAGGGTATAGGTTTATTGTGCTACGTATTTGTTTATGAAATAATAAAATAACTTAGTGTTAATCGTAATCTAACGATTAATACAGATTACATTTGTGTTTTATACGCAGTAGAGTACAAATTTATAATTATAAGTTTGAGGAGGTTATTATGGAGTATGCAATTCATCTTTTTAATGCGGGTGGCGTAGTCATGTATCCGCTAGTTTTATTTATGTTGGCAGCATGTACGATTTATTTGAGCGAATTCGTATGTATCGTCGTATTGACAGTGAAATTCAACAATTGTCGTCTAGCATTGAAGCAGGTCGTAATGCGAATGATTGGATTGCATTAGAACAAGCGATTAAGAATAATGATGATGCACTTAGTCAATTTGTAACACCAATTGTTGATTCCGTATATAACTTTGAAGGCTTAGAAAACCGCCTTCACGATGTAGTAGGGTATATGGATGAACGTTTAAAACGCGGTCTTAACTGGCTCAGCATGATGGTTACTATGGCTCCATTACTAGGTCTATTGGGTACTGTAGTCGGTATGATTCGCTCATTCGCTGCTGTTGGTGGCGATATCGGTGCCCCTACTGTTATTACTGGTGGTGTATCCGAAGCGTTGATTGCAACGGCAACAGGGCTTTCAGTAGCCATCGTAGCATTAGCTATCCATAGCTGGTGCACAAGTAAAGTAAATTATGATATTGCAAAATTGGAACAACGCTTAGGTTCTATCTTGGATTTATATATTAGGAGTCAACGATGAAACGTAGTTCAGTAGGGATACAAAAAGAACCTACCATCATGATTATACCTATGATTGATATCGTGTTTTTCTTGCTCGTATTTTTCATGATGAGTACGTTATATATGAATACAGAGGAACAAATTCCGCTCAATTTGCCAAAGGCCTCTGCATCAACGGCAAAAACGATTGAGCCGATTACGATTTCGCTCACAGCTACTCATAAGATGTATTTGAACGAACGTGAAATTAGACCTGATGATTTGGGCAATGAAATTCAAGGCATCGTTGCGAAGGAACCACAACAGGCTTTTATCGTCCGTGCATCTGAAGATATTGCGTATAAGGATGTTATTAGCATTTTGGATAATCTAAAGATGAGTGGTGCTCGATTTGTCAGTGTAGCGACAGAACGGAAGTGATCCTATGGTGAGTAAACGATATGGCATTCCTTTTATCGCTGCATTGGTGGTCAATCTAGCATACTGGGGTGTTGTAGGCGATTGGTTCGGTCATTTAAAACCGCCAGAAACACCAAAGAAAGACTTGGTCATCAATCTTGACATGGTGCAGCCGGAACCTCCTGAGCAGGAGAAGAAACAGCAAGAGAAAATTGTCTCTGATGATAAAGAAAATGCTGCGGGCGGTAAGTCGGGTAGTGTATTACCGGATTTATCGGGGAAACCGACACCGGGCTTGCAAAATCTTAACCCTTATCTAGGTGGCAATGAAACGGCTAGTGTAAATCTACATGGGAATACAAATAATCCTGTAGGTGTTCCCGGCGATGGTAATACAACAGGCCCGGGTGGTGGCCCCGTTGGCAATGGTGGAATAGCAAATGACGGCCCTGGTACACAGGGCGGCAATCCTGGGACTAGTGATACGGAAGGTTCAGGGTACTTTGATGTTTCCGGTTATCGTGCTAGTTTAGATGATAATAAAGTCATGCCAGCACAAGCTGTACGAAGAGGTATTACAGGGACAGTCACTATTAGGGTTTATTTGATGGCGAAGGTAATTATGTAAGTGCTGAAATTAAGGAGAGTAGTGGTTCTAGCCTTCTTGATAATGATGCATTGGCACTGGCGGCTAGGTCCGGTGGTGCTACAAATACAACCGGAGAACCTAAATCAGACATTTTTTATATAAGATATGAATTTGAATAATGATTATATTTGGAATGAGCCTAAATTGAATTAAATGAATTACAGTTTATGTAGTGGATATGAGAAGGTTCATATCCGCTACAACCAAATTGCCCACTGTAGTTCGGAGGCTACAAATTAACAGAATTAACAAAGTTTTAATAAAACATATAGGATGGTGAATGAAATGAATAAACGTGTATATGTGGCCACAATGATGGCGTTACTTAGTATGAGTGTAAATGGTTATGCGGTAGATATGACAACTAATCAGAATCAAGAGTCGTCCAATGTAATCAATGTTACCGCTAATCGCACAGCCCTCCTAGATTTGGACACACCTGTAGCGATGAATGTAATTACACCTGAGGATTTAAAAAATACTGGTGCTACCACTGCTTTTGATGCGGTGGCGACCGTACCAGGGGTAACAATAAATTCTTATGGTGCCGGCGGTGCTGATTTTGGTGGCATGGATAGCCGTACGAATATTCGAGGCCTTGACCGTGGTGCCCTTGTTCTTGTAAATGGCGTGCCTATGAACCTCAATGGCAAAGGTGGACTCGGTTCTATTCCTACGAGTGCCATAAAACGTATCGAAGTAGTGAAAGGAGCTGCTTCTACATTGTATGGTGCAGAGGCATTAGGTGGCGTTATTAATGTTATTACTAAGACTCCATCTACAGAGGGTGGCTCTGCTACGGTTGCCGTAGGTAATCAGGGTGCTAAACGCTTTGATGTGTCTTATGGTACAGATAAATTCATCGTTGGTATCGATAGAAAATACTGGGGCACGCAGGATCCATCCACACCGATTCGCTACGACTATGCAGGTACTAAAGGATATAACTACTATAGTACTCGCAACAAGGGCAATTCGTTGGGGCTCTTTATGAGTGGTAAGCTTTCAGATAAGATAACATTGAATTTTAATCGTGCTGAAAGTAAATCGTCCTTTGGTCTAATCAGTACGGAAACAAATCCGGTTAATCAAGCAAGACATTCTACGACGTATCATTATAAGGATGATCGCAATAATGCTTCCTTAATTTATAAGGACAAGGGTACTACAGGAACCTTGTTCTATAATGACCGTACGATGCGTGGTACGAGCCGGGTGCACAATACGTCCCAAGCTAAGGCAACTGAAACAAGCTATCGCGCACGTCAATATGGATTTGATGTACAGCATGAATGGGATTTTAGAGATGGTAAGGACTATTTAATCGCAGGTGTTACAGGTAAACAAGAAACCTATCATGCAACGGCTGTTCCTGTGTACATTCATCCTAAACGCAATAGTTATGCTGTGTATGGTAGTTATTCTTATGAAATTAACCCTAAATGGACATCCATTTTGGGCTTGCGTTACACCGTAATCGATGACCCAATCAAGGATCAACATGTGTTGACCCCTCAATTCCAATTGTTGCACTCTATTAATAAACAATCCTCCATGTATGTGAACATAGGGAAAGCTTTTACAATGCCTAGCTTGAGCGATACATTCCGCAGCGTTAGCCGTCGTTATACAGCGGTAAGCAGCAAAAATCTCAAACCAGAAGAGGGTTGGAACTATGAAATTGGGTACAAGCGGATTAACAAAAAGGATGATTGGAAGGTTGATGTGTTCTATATGGATTTCAAAAACTTCTTCCAATGGCAACCGGATGCAAATGGTCGACCTTTGGTGCGCGTAAATGGCGGGAAATTCCGCAACGTGGGTATCGAAGCAGAATATGGTAGACGTTTATCCGATCGCCTCAAATGGAACGTGAGTGGTTCCTATTCTAATCCACGACAAAAGGAAATGAATGAAAATTACTGGAAACAAGCGGCCCCTAAATTGCAATTCACTACAGGCATTCGCTATGAAAGCCCAACCTGGGAAGCAGGCACATCCTTTAGCTTTGTTACCAAACGGTTGCGCAATCGAGATGGTGGCTTAAACCCTAATATTGCCCTTTGGAACGCTTATGTAGGTTATCATTTCAATAAGGATGCAACACTTCGTCTAGATGCACGCAATTTGTTAGACCGTCACAACGTTATCACCAATGGGGATTATGAATACTGGGGTGACCCATTCACATATGAATTGAGTTATACACAAAAGTTCTAATATTTATTTGTAGAGATTTATATAAAATCCAGTACTAATAGGGGGTATGGGTTTTGTGTAGCCCTTTTAAATGTGTAATAATACAATTATGTAGTTTTTATGAATAATTAGTGTGTATTACGAGGGATTTGTTATGAACAATCTTAAGAAACGACGGACTTCTGTACTTATAGGATTGGCTTTGATGGGATTATCTGTGCATGTATATGCAGCGGATGTAACGGCTGCCACAGATACTCCTACTACGGTAGCATCTACTGAAGCAAATGGCGCATCTGAAAGTCATGTCATTAATGTAACAGCTAATCGGATGGTATTGTTAAACCTAGATACGCCGGCAGCGATGGATGTTATTACGGACAAAGATATCATGAATAGCGGTGCTAAATGCCTTTGATGCGGTGAACATGGTGCCTGGTATTACATCTTTCTCCTATGGTGCATCTGGCCTTGAATATGGTGCCATGGATAGTCGGGTCAATATTCGTGGACTAGAACGAGGTTCACTCATTCTCGTCAATGGCGTACCGATGAACCTTAATGGTAAGGGTGGTCTTAGCTCTATTCCAACAGGTTCTATCGCCCGTATCGAAGTGTTGAAAGGCGCTGCTTCTGCTTTATATGGTTCTGATGCGATGAGCGGCGTTGTTAATGTCATTACTAAAACACCTACTAAAGAAGGTGGCTCTGCTACTATTGGGGTAGGCAATATGGGTAGTCAAACCTATAAAATCAACTACGGCACGCCGCGTTTCTTGATTGGTATAGAACGGGGATTCTTTGGTAAACAAGATCCGTCTACACCAGTTCGTACAGATTCCGTGGATCACCCTCGTGGGTATGAATACTATACAGCACGGGATAAGGGGAATTCCTTAGGTATATTTATGAGCGGCAAATTGAGCGACAAGGTAACATTGAACTTTAGCCGCTTTGAAGGTAAGTCGGCCTATGCTCAGTTGAGTACTGAAAGCAATGCGACGAATCGCAATCGCCACTCTACAACATATGCATATGATGATTCTAAGAACAATGCGTCCTTGATTTATAAGGATGGAAATACGACGGGCACACTCTTCTATAATGATCGAGATTTGAAGGGAAAAAATCGTAAACATAGTCTTCCATCCTATACATCTAATGATAGTAACTATATTGCTCGTCAATATGGTTTTGATGTGCAACACGAATGGGATTTTAGAGGTGGCAAGGATTATCTAATTGCCGGTGTATTGGGTAAACGTGAAACGTACCGCACTACATCAGGTCCCGTCTATGCAAATCCTCATCGTCATAGCTTAGCTCTTTATGGTAGTTATTCCTATCAAATCAATCCAAAATGGACTACTGTTCTAGGCTTACGTTATACGGATATTAAGGACCCTGTGAAGAATCAACATGTGTTGACACCACAATTCCAATTGAATCACCGTATCAATAAAGAATCCTCTGTATATATGAATGTAGGCAAAGCTTTTACCATGCCTAATCTAAGCGATACATTTAAAACGGTAAACCGACAATATCAATCGGTTAGCGGTCGTAATTTAAAACCTGAAGAAGGTTGGAACTATGAATTGGGTTACAAGCACATTACCAATAAAGATAGTTGGAAGGTTGCCGCATTCTATATGGATTTCAAGAATTTCTTCTCTTGGAAACCAGATAGTAATGGTAAAATGACGATTCGCGTTAATGGTGGCCGTTTTAGAAATGTTGGCGTTGAGGCGCAATATGGCCGTAAATTAACAGATCGCTTGAAAGTAACTGTGGGTGCATCTTATTCGAATCCAAAACAAATGGAAATCGACAAAAATTATTGGAAACAAGCCAATCCAAAATTACAATTTACAGGGGGCATTCATTACAATAGTTCCACTTGGACAGCTGGATCTAGTATAAACTTTGTAACAAAACGGATGAAGAACCGCGATGGCGGCATCAATCCAAATCTTGTAGCGTGGAATGCGTATGTAGGGTATCAGTTCAATGAAAACTCTTCTGTACGACTCGATGCGCGTAACTTGTTGAATCGTCACAATGTTATTTCCAACGGGGATTGGGAATACTGGGATGAGCCATTCAACTATCAGCTTAGCTACACTCAAAAATTCTAGATTACTATAAGTCTGTATTAGAACTATACAAGGAGTATCATCATGAACAAGAGCATTGTGTATCTTATATGTTTGATGGTACTCCTTTTTGTAGGTGTAACCGGATGTGGTCCGCAAGATGAAACGCGGACCTTGCCATATACCCGTTATGTTGAAAGTTATGATGGGGCACGCGTACCAGTACCTGATCATCCGAAACGTATTTTAGCATTATCCTCTGCGTCGGATACGATTTTATTAGGCCTTGTAGAACCAGACCGCTTGGTAGGTATTAATACATTATCTACCTATGAAGAGTATTCTTTAGAGGCGAAGCGTGCTAAGCTGGTTAAACCTGCTATGAGTTCTTATCCATTAGAAAAAATCATTGCCTTGGAGCCAGATCTTGTCATAGCACCTGATTATACGAGCGCAGACGTCATTGCAGGTTTACGCCACATGGGTATACCTACTGTTGTAGTGCCAACCGGTACTACGGTAGAATCTGTCATTAAGAATGTGACGGACATAGCTCATATTGTAGGGGAAGATGAAAAGGGGCAGTTTTATGAACAGAAAATTCGCCGTGAATTAGCTGAGGCGAAACGCCTTGGGGCATCGATTTCGCCAGCGGAGCGCAAAAGTGTGCTCTTTGTGTCATCCATGGATGGGTACACGGGCACCGGTAGTCTTTTTGATGATATGTGCAAGTATATGAGCATCTACAATGCACCTGATCTTCTCGGTTTACCGCCACGGACTCCTTTTGGAGATGAGCGTGTATTGGCTATGGACCCAGATTATATTTTTATTCCATCCTATAAAGGCATGGATAAGAATTTAGCTAGTCGGTATCTTGATAATCCAGCCTTTCAAAACCTTCCTGCTATAAAAGAACATCGCGTTAAGCCTTTACCGGCTGCGTACTTATATACTATGAATCAGCATATTGGTGAAGCTATGCTTGCTATTATGCATACTGTGTATCCTCAGTTAGAAAGGAATCCTCATGACTAAACAGAAACAAAAAATCATGGCAATTGCCATAATTGGGGGATTGCTATGTATTGTAAGCCTATTGGCGCTACATGTAGGAACGATTATGATTCCTATCGGTGGTGGCATACAAAGTATTTTTAAATGGTATGGGGATACCGGTTCATTTTACAGCTCCGATTACAGCTGAACAGGAGGCGGTATTGTGGTTTATCCGTATGCCACGTCTCATCATTGGTCTCCTTGTAGGTGGTGCATTAGCCTTGGCTGGTGCCGTTATGCAAGGCGTTTTCTCCAACCCATTAGCGGATCCTGGCATTATGGGTGTATCCGCAGGGGCATCCCTTGGCGCAGTGATCGCCATTGCTCTTGGCGTAACATCTCTTGGTATGTTTTATATGCCTGCCTTTGCCTTTGTTGGCGCCTTTGTATCCGTTGGTATTACTATTATTTTAACCTTGCGCAATAATAAGCTCGATACGACGACCTTATTGCTCGCTGGTGTAGCTGTGAGCATGTTACTTGGTGCTTTTACATCGGGTATTTTGACGATGATTAACGAATACCGGTTGCGTGAATTCTTATTCTGGATGGTCGGTGGCCTTGATTTCCGTCGTTGGGATCATGTGGCACTAGCTGTAGGGCCTATCGTGACAGGCAGCGTTATTTTGATGATGCTCGGTCGTCATCTTAATGTACTCGTTCTCGGTGACACAGAGGCACGTGCATTGGGCTTACCTGTTATGGTGTACCGTATGCTATTCTTATTCCTTGCATCCGTTGTTACAGCTACTGCTGTATGTGTCAGTGGTTCTATTGGCTTTGTAGGCCTTGTGGTTCCTCACATTGTCCGCCTCTTAGTAGGACCGGATCATCGCATATTACTGCCCATGGCAGCTGTTGGAGGGGCATTATTCCTCGTATTCTGTGATACATTGGGCCGAGTTATAGCACAACCTATAGAAATTCGGGTTGGTATCATGACAGCTCTCTTAGGGGCACCATATTTCTTATATTTACTACATCGTTTGCGCAGCAAAGGAGGGGCCTAATGAAACTAGATGTTCAATCCTTATCTGTCACATTAGGGGAAACAGCTATTCTAAAGGATGCGTCCTTCTCTATTGATAGCGGTGAATTTGTCGGCATTATTGGACCTAATGGTTCTGGCAAAACGACGTTGTTAAAAACCTTGCGTGGACTCTATCCTGCATCTGGTGGTCAGGTTTTATGGGATGGTAAAAGTATTGCCTCCATGAGCGATAAGGATATCGCTCATCATGTGGCATATATGCAGCAATCTGTAAATGTGTCCTTTGATTATGAAGCCATCGATATCGTGATGACAGCCCGTTATCCGTATCTGAAATGGTGGCAACAAGAGGGACCAGAGGATAAAGCTATCGTAGAAAAGGCTATGAAAGAGGTGGGCGTATATCACCTGAGACATCGCTCCGTACAAAACCTTAGCGGTGGTGAGCGACAGCGGGTATTTTTAGCCAAGGCACTGGCACAACAAACAGAGGTGCTATTACTAGATGAACCGACGGCTGCTCTTGATTTGGTGTACGCTGATGATATCTTTCACGAAGGTCGTAGATTATGTGACGAAGGCAAAACGATTCTAATCGTCGTCCATGATTTAGAATTGGCTGCCAAATATTGTACTAAGCTCGTCTTGGTTAGCGATGGTCATATAGTCGATGTAGGAACGCCTCGTGAAGTGTTGACTGCAGAGAATCTACGAAACGCATTCCATCTATCGGCAGCGGTCTACGATGATCCATACTTTAAACAACAACGTATCTTTGTATTCCCTAAGGGAACTACAAATATTGATGATTTTAAACAAACAGGTGGTAGGACAGACATGTCTATCGATCCTGCGTTGAAATAAAATTTTTTATCATGAGTTGAGATAAGATGTTTCTATCCTAAATGAGGTTAGGCTTATGTTATATCCATTTACTGCTATTGTGGGTCAAGATGAAATGAAGTTGGCCCTGTTACTCAATGCCATAAATCCATCTGTCGGTGGTGTGTTAATCGAGGGGGAAAAGGGCACTGCCAAATCTACGGCTGTCCGTGCTTTGGCGAACCTATTACCCCCTATGGAGACAGGGGCTACGGCCATGACCGTTGTGGAACTTCCTATTAATGCTACAGAGGACCGTGTTGTAGGGTCTATCAATTTAGAAAAAGCACTACAGGACGGTGTGAAAGCTTTTGAGCCAGGCATTTTGCACGCAGCACATCAAAACATTCTCTATGTAGATGAGGTTAATCTATTAGATGACCATATTGTAGATATTTTACTTGATGTAGCAGCTATGGGTGTCAATACGGTAGAGCGTGAAGGGGTGAGCCACTCTCATCCATCTCGCTTTATCCTCGTAGGAACAATGAATCCCGAAGAGGGTGACCTTAGACCTCAGCTGCTAGATCGTTTCGGTTTATCCGTCATGGTCTATGGTGAGCATGATCCAGCACAACGGATGGAGGTTATCAAGCGCCGCCTCGCCTTTGGCGACAATCCTGACGGCTTTGTAGCGTCTTATGAGGAATCGGAACGAGCATTACACGAACGCTTATTACAAGCTCGTGAATTATTGCCAAGCATCATTCCCACCGATGAGGTATTGTTGAAAAATTGCAAGCATTAGTATTGGTGTTGGCGTTGATGGTCATCGTCCAGATATTACGATGATGCACACCGCTCGTGCACACGCAGCCTTTCACGGTCACCATCAAATCACAGAGAGTGACCTCAAGATAGCAGCACGATTAGCATTGAAGCACCGTTTACGTCGTTTGCCATTTGAGGAGCAAGGTCACGATGAAGACCGCATTGATACAGTGGTAACGGCTGTGCTTGAGGGATAGCTATGGAAACATCTGTACAAGAGGCCCTCAAAATAGGCCTTGTAAACAATCAGATTCATACTCTCGTTATTTCTGGTGGTACTGGTGTGGGTAAAAGTTATATCCTTCGCCAGTGCCTCGAGGCGTGGCATATTCCCTATCGTTTGATACCCATTTATGTAGAAAATTCACAATTACAAGAGACTATCGATTTTGAAGCGTCCCTAGAGCAGGGCAAGATGATTATGTCCGCAGGTCTTTTAGATGACACTAGTACTCGATGCTGGATTGTCGATGATGGGCACGTTCTGGCACCTGAGGTTCGTCATGCCTTATTAGTAGAGGCGAAGCGACGTCAAATACTGCTCATCATGACTATCAATCATGAAGATAGAACACTAGATGATGCGGAGTGGGAACTCGTCGATGTGCATGTATCTATGGCTGCACCTACACTAGAATCTCGTATAGCTGTGTTGCAACAAAATCGAGAAGAAATTCAATGTGGTGAAGCATCTATAGCAGGGGATAATCAATCAGACTTGGACGATGCCTTATGTGAGGAGGAAACTAGCTCAATAGATGTTATTTCAGCTGAAGATATGTTATCTCTCATAGCTACTAAACGAGTTCAGAATATTGCTGTTTCGGATGCTATGCTTTCACTAGCCATATCCTATGCACTACAAGCACGCACCGTAGGGCATGGTGCAGAATACGTATTGCTGCAAGTTATGAAATCTCTTGCAGTTCTTGATGGCAGCTCGTACTGCAAGCCAATCCATGCAGACCGAGCCGCTTTATATGTTTTGCCCCATCGTATGAAGCGAGATGAAGTATCAGAATCTCAATCATCACAAGGGGATAATGGAAGTAGTACAAACGACCAAAATCAGTTGCAGAAGAATACTGAAATAGCAGAGGACTCTGATGTAGATAACTCGAGTAATTCGGGTGGAGAAGATTCTAATGGTGATGAATCCAATCCCAATGAATCAGATAATTCCAATAATGATATCAGTGATACCGAAGATGGAGCGTCTAATCAAGACGTATCCGGCAACGCTAATCAAGAAGAAACTAGCGACACTAATGACGCTAACCCTAAGGAATCTGATAGTTCTGATTCAAGAAACACTGATGCTGATGTATCTAACGGGCTATCTTCTGTATCCTTGCCTGATACTGTTGCCCGTATAGCTAACCAGATGTTTCATTGGAAATTACAGTCTTATAAGACGGTAGACCGCCAGTATCGTAAGGGTTCTGGTCGTCGCCTCATGACTAAAACAAAGGACACTCGAGGCCGCATGATTCGAGCCTATCAAGATGAACATGCTCTTGAGGACTTGGCCTTAGTCGATACATTGCGAGCGGCAGCACCCTACCAACGGTTGCGAGCTGCTGTTAAGGTGGAACAAGAAACACAATCTACGCAGCCCCAGCAATTAGAGCATCAAGGCAGCAAGGGATTATCTATAGTGATAAAACCACAGGACTATCGCCGTAAAGCTCGAGAAAAACGTATTGGCGCATACCAGCTCTTTGTGGTGGATGCTAGCGGTTCTATGGCGGCACGTCATCGCATGGAGGCCACGAAATCCGCTATTTTGAGCCTCTTGCGTGATTCCTATATCCATCGTGATTTCAGTAGGACTCATTGCCTTTCGCAAGGAATCGGCAGAGGTGTTATTGCCGTTCACCCGTAGCGTAGAGCGTGCAGAGCGACTATTAGCATCTATGCCTACAGGTGGTAAAACGCCATTAGCTCACGGTTTACGCATGGCCTACACCATGTGCGATAGATTGTTGCGTGCCCATCGGGCAGAACGCATTCAGATTATATGTATCACCGATGGACGTGCTACGTCGGGGGACTTAGAGGATCCCGTAGCAGAGGCGAAACAATGGGCTCGTATTCTTGGGACCCTGCCTGTAGACTGTATCGTTATCGATACGGAAACGGGCTTTATCAAGCTAGGCCTAGCTAAGGAATTATGTAAATTAATGAATGGCAGTTATTACGCCATGGATACTATTACGGCGGATGGTATATTACGAGTATCGCGGAGGTAGATCATGAGTCGTCTCATGTATATTTCTAATTTAGGAAAACAAATCCAATATATAGAAAAGGCTATTGCCACCTATCCTGAATTGATACAGGGTGAGGTGGACATCTGTAATATGAAAAAACAGCCCCTTTGGGATGAGGATTTTGAAAGCCGCCTACGCGCTGCAGATGTCGTGCTCGTAACGAATATGGGGGTTGGCTTAGATTCGCCATTTTTAGAACGTCTAGAGCGTTGGCTGTATGCACATCATTCTAAGTATTGGATTGATGTGGTAGAGCCTAAGAAAACAGATATTCTCTATCGTAATATAGACGAAAATCAACGGAGATTTCTTGAAAGCTATCGCCGCACCAGTGGCGTCATGAACTATGTACGCCTTATCAATGGGGCTTTCAGCACAAAACCGATTTCCGAATGGGAACAGCCTGATCACATTCCGTGGCAAGCTATCATGGGCCGAGATGGAAATATCTACGAAACCTATGATGAGTTCATGGAGGCCGAAGGACATCGGGATTGGCCGTCTATCGCGGTGTATTTCTATCGCGACGAATGGATTATGGGGGATATTTATTACCAACAGGCCTTGTTTGAAGAGATTTATAAACATGGTTACAACCCGATTATCTTTTATGGACAGTATGGCTCGAATCCTCGTGTAGGCATTCCGAATATGAAGCTGTCCATGAATCATCTCTTTGGTAAGGATGTATTCCCCTTTGATGTGCTTATCAATACTTGTAAATTCTCCTATCAGTCCTTAGGGGCGCAAACATTTGGAGGAATTAAAAGTTACAGGATGTGCCTATCATTCAGGGCTATACCATATACATGGATGAAAAAACCTGGGCTGCAGACCCGCAAGGCGTGACGCCTTTGGACGTGAATTTATCTATATCACAACCTGAGCTCGATGGCGTCATTCAGGGTGGCGTCGTGGCGTGTCAAACCTTTGATGAGCGTGGTCACTATGTGTATCTACCTGTAAAAGAACGCATTGCCGCTGTTGTAGAGCGGGCCATTAAATGGTCTAAATTACGACATATTCCAGTATCGGAGCGAAAGGTAGCTATTATCCTGCATAACTATCCGCCTAAAAACTCCAATATTGGGTCCGCTGCAGGACTTGATACGCCTGAATCGGTACGACGACTATTACAGCGTATGCAAGATGAGGGCTATACCGTAGATACTGTGCCAGAAACGAGTGCAGAGTTGATGGATATAGTCACATCTCATATGACGAATGACAGGTCTATGCTCACTGATGAGCTCTTAGCTTCTGCAGAAGGGCGTTTGAGTAGTGCTGATTACAAAGCGTATTTTGAAACGCTGCCAGAAGATACGCAAAAGTCTATGATCGAGTCTTGGGGTGCGGCGCCTGGAGATGTATTCGTCTACGATGATGAGGTTATTATCCCTGGTTTCTCCAATGGCAATCTATGGATTACGGTGCAGCCACCTCGTGGTTTTGGGGAAAATGTATCTGCTATTTATCATGACCCCTGTTTGCCACCACCGCATCAATACTTGGCGTTCTATCACTGGGTTCGGAACGTCTTTGAAGCAGATGCAGTCATCCATGTAGGTACTCATGGTTCCTTAGAATGGCTGCCTGGTAAAGGCGCTGGCCTCAGTGCTAGTTGTTATCCTGAAATAGGCATTTCTAGTTTGCCTAATATTTACCCGTACTGGACGACTATCATAGGTGAGGGGATACAGGCTAAACGGCGCAGCTCCGCTTGTTTAGTGGGGCATCTGTCGCCACCGATGACGACGGCTGGTCTATATGATGAGTTTGAAGAACTAGAAGCCTTACTCGATGAGCATAGTCATTTTGAGCAAGAGCATCCTGAGAGTGTATCGGATATAGAGAACGTGATTCGAGAGAAAGCCATGGCGTGTCATCTCATCGATGAAGAACAAGGCGCTGCAATGGAGATGGACGATCTTATTACAGCTGTCCATGAAAAGTTAAGCGACCTAAAGCATATGCAGATGAGAAATGGCTTGCACATCTTTAGGGCAAGGACCTGAAGGGTGTAGAGCTAGAGGAATTTATTACCGCCATTGTACGGACGCCACAAGGTGATATTGCATCGGGTCTTGAAATCTTAGCCGAAGAATTAGGTTATGATTGGTCCTATATAGAGCAACATGCGGGGACGTAAATGACGAGGGGCATTCGTTATAGTCACATCATTGATCGAAATTTGGGAACGAACTGCGTAGCGTTTGTAAGGTATGTGGTGAATACACCAGATTATACTAGTACCAGAACGGCTAGCGCCTTTGGCTGCAGTCATTGTGCGCGAGTATATACCCTAAATTAGGGCAAACAAAGAATGAGATTACATCCATTTCGCAGAGGCTTTGCAGGGACAAATATGTTGAACCCGGCCCTGGGGGAGCTCCTTCCAGCGGTCAAGTTGATGTATTGCCTACGGGACGTAACTTTCTATGGCCTCGATGAAACGGGCACTACCCTACAAAGATTGCTTATCAGCTAGGGATAGACTTAGCAGATCAAGTCATTGCTGACTATATCTCTAAATGAGCAACGGTATCCTGAAACGGTAGGCATCATTCTCTGGGCTAGTAGCAACTCTAGAAGTCACGGCCAGTGTTTAGGGGAATTTCTTTATTTATTAGGGGTTCGTCCTAAATGGCAGTCCAATGGTCGCATTTCAGGACTAGAGGTGATTCCTTTAGAAGAATTACAACGACCTCGTATCGACGTAATGGGTCGCATCAGTGGCCTCATTCGAGATATGATGCCTACTGCCATTAGTTGGCTTGATAAGGCCGTGGAAATGGTGTCAGAACTAGATGAGTCCCCAGATGATAACTATGTAAAAAACATATTCACGATGATGTAGATTGGCTCGTGGAGCAAGGTGAGGATCCTTTGTTGGCTACTAAAAAGGCGCGACTCCGTATCTTCGGTGACCCGCCACAGGCCTATGGCACAGGGGTGGGCGCCTTGATTGAAGGTAAAAATTGGGAGTCCTTCCAAGATATTGCACACGTGTACAGCAAGTGGAGTAGCTTTCACCTACACAAGGATATTCCTCAAGATATGAGGCTGTTTCAGCGTCGATTAACGACGATGGATGTGACCATTAAGAACGAAGATAATCGAGAAACGCATATTATGAGCGCCGACGATTATTATAGCTATCACGGTGGTCTCATTGCAGCGGTGCGAACCGCAAAATGCAGTGCACCGCGCGCCTATGTGGGGGATAGCTCAGACCGTAGCCGCGTTGTGATGCGGTCCCTAGGTGATGAAATTCGCCGTGTTGTACAAGGGGAGACGCAGAACCCTAAATTTATCGAAGCTATGATGAAACATGGATATAAAGGGGCTTCAGATATGTCGAATGTGGTATCCCATACCTTTGGATGGGATGCTACGAGTGATGTCGTACCGGACTGGGTCTACGAAGGGTATGCGAATAAGTATACCTTAGATAAAACCGTGCAAGACTGGATGCGCCAGGTAAATCCTTGGGCTTTACAGCGTATTACAGAAATTTTACTAGAGGCTGCTCAGCGTGGTTATTGGGATGCATCACAAGAGATGCTAGAAGATTTACAGTCGTTATATATTTCCATAGAAGGTGTTATAGAAGGTCGTTAATATGAAACAAAGAATATCGATTGTATGCGCCATACTGATGATGGTATTTTTGGTGGTCGGCTGTGGTCCGACGCAAACGGGGGCTACAGGCACTACACATCAGGTGACGGATGGTACCGGCACGGTTGTTACGGTGCCTAGCGAGCCAAAGCGCATCGTTCCTATTGCAGCGAGTACAGAGGATATAGTCTTATCCTTAGTGGACCCAAGCAGAGTGGCCGCGGTTGGTACTGTACCTAATAATGTGCCTGACGCGTCGGCCAAGGTTGAGAAACATGTGAAAGCATCTGCTGAGTCCATGCTTTCTGTACAGCCTGACTTAGTATTGGTACCAAATTGGATGTCTCCCGATGCAATTGGGGAAATGCGGAATATGCAAATTCCTGTGTATGTATATAAGACGCCTACTACAGTAGAGGAAGCAAAGGCTACTATTCATGAGATAGCAGGGCTATTACATGCCTCTGATGAGTCCATGATTGCCAGTATGGATGCAGATTTGAAAACTGTAGAAGAATTGGCCAATAAGCATAGTGGTGAACGTCCGTTGGTGGCGTTTTACTCCCAATTTGGTTTAACAGGCGGCAAGGGTTCAACCTTTAATGATATGTGTAAATACTTAAAGGTTAACAATGCGGCCGCTCAAGTAGGTTTAGGCCCTTTTGATAATGGGACGAGAGAGGATTTAATAAAATCAAACCCAGATATCATTTTTATTCCTTCTGTGGCCTATACTTCGGATGGTACTACGCCAGCATCGGTGGAACAGCTTTATTCTGATCCAGCCTTGCAAGGTGTTAAGGCCATCGCCAATCGTCGTGTGTACCTTGTAGATTCCTCACAGGTTATGAGTTATTCCCAATTTATGACCCGTGCAATGGTATCTATGGCACAAAATATATATAGTATGTAATTATAGTTTGATGTGTATGGAGGTTTTTATGAGAGTATCAAAGAAACAACGTTTATCTCTGTATGTGGGATTAGCTCTTGTATTTGGTAGCACGATTAGCGCACCTAGCGTATTGGCTGCTGATGCACAGGATTCTCATACCATTGTCGTTACTGCAACACGCAGTGAACAACAGCTTTCACAAGTACCAGCTAGCGTAGGCGTAGTCACAGGTGACGATATCCGTGAACGTCACGCAACTAACATGAATGAAGCGATGCGTATCGTACCGGGTGTAGATATTAATACGTACGGTGGTGGCGTAGGTTACACGAATTCTAATGCGTTCCGTATCAATGGTTCCGACCAAGTGCTATATTTGGTTGATGGCATCAATATGGGCGCAGCTGGTGTAAATCCGCCGATGACGATTATGAAAGATATGTCTAGTATTGACCGCGTAGAAGTACAACGTGGTGCAGGATCTACCTTGTACGGTTCCGGTGCTATTGGCGGTGTAGTTAACGTAATCACGGCAAAACCTGAACAGGGCGTTCAAACTAAGCTTCGTGTTATGGGCGGCAGCAATGATTTAGAGCAATACGCAATTACCAATGAAGGTAGCAAATGATTGGTACTGGCGTGTAGGCGTACAAAAGGACATCATTGGTTCTTATAAAGACGGTCATGGCGTGCGCATTCCTCAACATAGTAACAGCCATAATGGGTCCTTTATGGTAGGCAATACGATCAATGACAAGAATGATGTAAAGGTATTCTATGATACATATCGTGGTGATGTAATGTACTCTGACCATTTGGGTGCTCTCAATCACATTCGTTATGGTACAGAAGCAAGTGATTCCTTACGCGCTATTTGGAACAATAAAATTAGCAACCGCTGGAGTCATCAGTTATACTTGATGAACAATCACTATAAAACAGTATATGATCATTATCCAGTCGATGTGAAAACACGTGGTATCGGCGATCAAGTAACGTATAAAGCAAAAGACCATACCGTAGTTGGCGGCTTTGATTGGCGCCAAGATAAGGTGGTTAATATGGGCGGTATCAAGCTTACGAATATGTCCTATTTCGTTCAAGATGAGTGGAAGGTGGCTCCAAAATGGACGGTAACACCTGGTGTTCGCCTTGACCATCACTCTTCCTTCGGTACACATACATCGCCATCCATTAGCGTTGGTTACGATGTGAATGCAAAAACTAATGTATATGCAGCGTACAAAGAATATTTCTTGGCTCCTACCCCATACCAACTCTTTGATGGCACCAATGGTAACCGTAATTTGAAACCTGAAACGGGTCGTGAATTTGACCTCGGTGTACATCACAAATTCGGTAAAACTTGGAACAGCAACCTTAGCTTCTTCAGTCGTCATACAAAAGATAGAATTGGTTGGGTTATGACAAACCCTGCAGCGTTCGCAGGCCAATATCACAATTTTGATACTGAAAAAGCCTATGGCATCAATGCAGATGTGCGTAAACAATTGACGAAACATTTAGCTGCCCGCCTTGGCTATACGTATACGCATATCGATGCAACGCCAACTCGCAAAGCTAATCGCGATGGGTATGTGCCTAAACATGCGGTTAATGCAGGCCTCGATTACAATGATGCTAAATGGGATGCTCACTTGGATATCCGTGGCATCATCGATCGCCCTGGCCAATCTGCTAATGTATTCCCACGTAAAACATACTGGTTGGCTGACATCAGTGCAAACTATCGGGTACGTGAAAACGTAACTGTATTTGGTCGTATTAATAATATCTTTGATACGTACTATGCAGAACAATCTAGCGTTAATTGGGGACACCCTGGCGATTGGTGGCCAGGTCAAGGTCGTAACTTCCGCTTAGGTGTTGAAGTGACCATCTAATCCATCGTATAAGCAAAAAAACTGATAAGGCTGTAAGCTACAATGATAAAACTATAGATTTTCTCTTGTAAAAGCACTATAATAGAATGTATCTATATATATCAATGTATGCGTATTACAGCCTTATTTTTGTGAAAGGCGTTTATTTAGAGGAGTTGGATTCTGTATGGAACTACCGGTTTTATCCCCGTACATGATGGCACGTAAGCCGTCGGGGATCCGCATGGGACAAATTAAATTTTTAGAGCGAAAGAACCCACCTATTTTGGTTAATGGTTCTATTGGTAATGTTATGCGTCCTATGCATCCCGCCATGCAGCGCCGACTATTCACGCTAGGAGGACCTAATAGTCCTTTCAGTACAGGCATTGTGCCATATGTACCAACAACGGGGACCGATGAATGTCGCGAAGCATTCTTGCATATTCTGCGTAGTCAAGGTTTTGATACAACAGGCCTTAATGTACTCGTTACGGATGGCGCATCCATGGCGATGGAAATCATCATGCTCGGCGTTTGTGGCGGTGCAGGGGAAGAGGAACGTCCTCTTTTGATGTTCAATCCTTCCTACACAAACTATGATGCGGTCGGTCATCGCATCGGTCGTAAAACGGTAACCGTAGAGCGTCGCCTCAATGAGAATGGTGAATTTGAATTGCCATCCATTGAAACCGTAGAAAAACGCATTATAGAAACAAAACCAGGTGCATTGTTGATTATCCCTTACGATAATCCGACTGGTCAGCTATTCAGCAAGGAAACCTTGATCGAATATGCATCTTTGTGCGTAAAACATAATTTATGGATCATTTCCGATGAAGCGTATCGTGAATTGGCCTACGAAAAAGGTAAGGAAACATCCAGTATTTGGACATTGACCAATAAGGATGTACCGGGCATCGAAGGTCGTCGTATCAGTCTTGAAACGGCTTCCAAGGTATGGAATGCTTGCGGCCTTCGCATTGGCGCCATCATTACAGACAATGCCTTGTGCTATGAAAAATCCGTTGCCGAATATACAGCAAACCTTAGTGCTAATACACTAGGTCAATATATCTTTGGCGCCTTGGCTCATGAAAGCTATGCTGAACTTCATAACTGGTATGAACAACAACGCGATTATTACCGCGAAATGATTTATGAACTTCACAAGGGATTTAAAGAGGTAGAACCTGATTTCATCATCTCCAATCCAGAAGCGTCCATCTATTTCGTTATCGACGTGCGCAATGTAGCAAAACCGGGCTTTGACGGCGTTGAATTTGCTGCTTGGTGTGCTGAACATGGTCGCGTAACCTTGGACGATGGCAATGACTATACATTGCTTATGGCTCCGCTTAATGGTTTCTATAGTGGTGCAGGTGATAAACACAATCCTGGTAAGACACAACTTCGCGTATCCTTCTGTGAAAATCCAGATCTTTTAAAACTAGCGCCTGTATTGCTATCTAAACTATTTAGAGCATACGAAGCGCAACGATAAATGAAAATGGATATGGAACTATATGCTGAATTAACAGACTCTATTGAGTATGCATTAGATGAGGCTGATTTTGTAGCAAAAGAAAATGAAGTTAGATTCTCTGGCACTGATGTTTTTTGTCGTGTAAGGGAGAGAATCGATAGAACTGAAATATAAATTTAAAAGGAGCTATAATGCTGAGAATAACTCAGGCATTATAGCTCCTTTTGTGTCCTATGAAGTAGTGGTAGGACGTGGTATTTAGGTGTTATCGTTTTCATGGTCGAGTCCCTTAGTAGCGATGCCAACAGCCTGCTCTTCTTCAGGCATGAAACTATCCTCTGTTGATGGATAGGAGGTGTCGTCTAAGGTTACTGTTTCTAGTAATTTGTCGATATTATCTGCTTGGATGGATACTTCTTTGTTGTACCATTCGCCAAACTCGCGGATAACTTTTTCATTGCGCCTATAATAGGTGTATTGGTCAATTTTTCGCGATTCTACAAGGTCTGCACGTTCTAGCATAGTCATAAATGTAGATACAGACGATTGCGATACACCGCAGCGTTTTTGAATACTCTTAACGCTAACGCTGTTTGGAAAATCGATGAGAGTTTTAGAGTGTACTTGAACACCGAATTCTTGCTCTGGGTGCTTTAGCCACAATATAATATCTAACCGATGTGGATTGGATAATGCTTTCAGAATTCTTTGCGGATCCATATGGCCTCCTTGAGGTAAATACCAAAATGTTGAGTGCCTTACTTTGACCGTGGTCTTGCATTATGCGGTCGTATTATATACGCGTCTTGCTCCGTATAGAGGGTTTTTCTTACTTTTATCATACGCTAATTTTTATGTGAAAGCTAGGAAAATTTATAAATTAATTCTACAGGGCGGTGGAGCGCAGTGATAAAAAGTCTCCACCGGCCGGGTCTGACTTCGCCCTTTGGGCTACGCAGGGCCAAAGTCGACTTTTTATCACCACGCTCCACCTTTTGCATAATCAACTTATGAGGATGGAAAGGCCTGCGTGGGACGCAGGCCGTAAAGGTAGAGTTTAGAAGAATACTCATAGTGCTTTATTTATAAATCTCATTATATATAAATAGTAAATTTATATTAAGAGGATTATAATTAAATTGTATAGTTAGTTCGTGTTTGTATAAAATGGAGAAGAGGGCGTATATTGTGAGCTATAAGTCTTTAAATGGTTTAATGCGACATTTACGAAATCAAGGTATTGATATTAGAGGAACGACTGATAAACGACTATTAAGAAATAGTGGGTATTTTCATGGATATAAAGGTTATAGATTTTTTAAACAACCTACTAATCGACTCGCTATTCAAGATTATCGTGAAGTTGAAGCTATTATTCGATATGATAGTGGGCTTAAGTCATTGTTATATAGCAAATTAATGTTTATAGAAACTGCCGTTAAAAATATCGTACTTGAAGAGGTTTTAAATTTTATACAATCTGAGCATATTAATGATATGTTTAGGTTAGCTGTTGAAGGATTTCATAATTCTCCTACAACACTTAGTCGAGAGCAAAAGCAAAAAATTCAACAAAATAAGTTATTTCTACAAAAAATGATCCAAAGTATATTATTAGATCAATATAAATCCAGAAATACTAAAATTACACATTTTTATGATAATCATGCTTCAGAGGTCCCTATATGGGCTTTGTTTGAAGTTATGATGTTAGGTCAGTTTGGTAAATTGTTAGCTAGCTTTACTATTCCTGCTAGAGATAGAATATCTCATAGTTTAGGTATAGGCACCCAATTTGATACAAATCGTAAATTGCTATCGAACTATATCTATTTACTTAAGGATTTAAGAAATGCTGTAGCACATAATGGAATAGTTTTTGATGCTCGCTTTAAGTCTTTTAATGCTACACGAAGTATGTCTAGTTATATGGTACATTATTTTAATTTACCTTTTGTTAACTTTGATACGATAGGTGATTATATTATTTTGATTTCTTGGTTTTTGAAAACATTATGTGCACCTAAAAAAGAAATCTTATCTTTTATTAAACAGTATGAAAAATTAGTAGCAGATGTAAGACAAAATGTTAATACTAGAGTAGAATATGCAATTGTTCCAGCTAATTTAAGTGGGCGTCTTAGTCAGTTGAAATTGGTTATATCTAGTTGATTGTTTTTATAAGTTGTATTATAATAATGTTAATTGCGGTATGTCTTTTCGGAGCATACTTGATGGGCTGGTCTCGACCAGCCCATTTTTTATTTTCTTATAAAATTTTCATGTACATGTGCTATGTTAAAAAGGTATTTTCAATCTGTATCGTGAATATATAATATATAGACTTATGTAAGTTAGGCTTTCATAAAAAGGAGCTGAGTATATGGCAATAGATCGAAATGAGAGATTTGACGTTATCGTCGTGGGGGCAGGGCCGGCGGGTGCTGCAGCGGCGTTACGTTTGGCGGAGCAGCGTGTGAAGGTGTTGGTCATTGAGCGCGGGATGGCGCCAGGTGCTAAGAATATGATGGGCGGCCGTATTTATACGCATTCCCTAGAGAAATTGGTACCGGATTTTAGGGATCATGCGCCTCTTGAAAGAAAGGTGACAAAGGAACGTATTTCCATCGGTGCTGGCAATGAGATGACGACCATCGAATATAGTTACCAAGATGTGAAAGAAAATGAAGAATCCTATGTTGTGTTGCGTGCTAAATTCGATAAATGGCTGGCCGAAGAGGCTGAGAAGAAAGGGGCTTTGCTCGTTTCTAATGTACAGGTAACGGAACTCATCACCGAAGGGGGAAGGTAAAAAACGTCGCGTTGTAGGTGTACGTTGTCACGATGACGAGGTGTATGCAAAACTCGTTATTATTGCAGAAGGTGCTAACACAGTGCTCTTAGAAGCGGCTGGTTTAACCGGGCCAACCGATCGTAAGACGATGGCTGTGGGTGTGAAAGAGGTATATAAATTCAAAAAAGAGGACATCGAGAATCGCCTTATGTTATCTAGTGATGAAGGCATGGCATGGCTCACGTTGGGCGATATGACAGATGGTTTACTAGGCGGCGGCTTTATATATACGAACAAGGACAGCCTTTCCGTAGGCATGGTAGTAGGCCTTGAGGACATCGGCTTGGCAGATAAGTCTGTTGACGAAATGTTGGAGTCTTTCACCAGTCATCCAAGAATTGCACCACTTTTGAAAAATGGTCAATTAAAGGAACACAGCGCGCATCTTGTGCCTGAAGGCGGTTATAAAGCGATGCCAAAATTGGGCGGCAAGGGTTACATCATCGTTGGTGATGCGGCGCGGATGTGTATGAATCTAGGGTACACGATTCGTGGTATGGATCTGGCTATCGAGTCCGGCATGTGCGCGGCTGAGGCGGTCAATGTGGCGCTACGCGACGAAAATATGGATCGCGTTACTAAATTGTACGAAAAACAAATCAAGGCGTCTTGGTTGCGTCGCGATATGAAACTGTATAAAAATATGCCGAAATTCTTGGCCTCTAATCCGCGTATTTTTAATGAGTATCCTGCATTTGTAAACAATCTTATGCGTGATGTATTCACCGTAAATGGTGACGGTGCGGTGCCATTGATGAAAAAATTGTTACGCCGCGTCAAGGATGTAGGCCTATTCAGATTGATTCGTGATGCATGGAAAGGGGTGCGTTCCCTATGAAATTAGAAGAGCGTTTGGGCGCGAATAAATATTATGTAGATGAAACGTGTCCTCACATCATTATTGATGGTGAAAGCGTAAGCCGCGAAGAGGCGATGAAGCTCGTGAATGGTTGTCCTGCAGGACTATATACATTACAAGAAGATGGCAAGTTAGCCTTTGATTTTGCAGGTTGTCTCGAATGTGGCACATGTCGCGTATTATGTGGACACAGTGTTGTTAAGACTTGGAAATATCCTCGTAACGCCAAGGGCGTAGAGTTTAGACAGGGGTGAGTGCATGGAATTATTAGTCTGTATAAAACAAGTACCGGATACGTCGGAAATTAAACTAGATCCGGAAACAAATAATCTCATCCGCACAGGGCTGCCTAGTATTGTAAACCCTTACGACATGCACGCGCTTGAGGCGGCTTTGACTGTGAAAGACCAAATTGAAGGCAGTCGCGTTACGGTTGTCACCATGGGACCTCCACAAGCCGAAGAGGCATTGCGTCAATGCTTGGCGTTAGGCGCTGATGATGCGGTGCTCGTAACAGATCGCGCCTTTGGTGGTGCCGATACATTGGCTACAAGCTATACGATTGCATCTGCTATTCGTCATATTCAACGTACCATGAATCGTCAGTTCCAACTCATTTTCTGCGGAAAACAAGCTATCGATGGTGATACAGCACAGGTGGGCCCTCAAATCGCAGAGGAACTCGGTATGGCGCAAGCTACCTATGCTTGTGAATTTCTGTAGACCAAGCCTCTCAAAAGGCGATTGTAAAGCGGGAGCACGAGAACGGTTATGAAGTGATTGAAGCTCCGTTGCCATTGCTTGTGACGACGACAGCCGAACTTAACGAGCCACGTCAACCTGGTCTTTGGAGCTCCATTTACGCGAAGCGATATATTATTAATCATATTACCTTGCGTGATATGCCTCATATTGATGAAAGCCGCATTGGCCTTACCGGTTCCCCAACACGGGTACGCAAGGTATACCAACCACCGCTTCGTGGCAAGGTAGAAATGCTTTCATCCGTCGACGAAGGCGCCAAAAAGGTGCTTGAATTGGCGTACCATATCAAGCCTGAAAAGTTCGCACACCTTTTGGTGCCAAATGACACACCGGTTGTAGAGGCGCAAGACGATGAGGGCATTGACGTAAATGACCCAGTACAGCGAGCTGCGTCTGTTGAAAGCGTGGTGCCTAGCGAACCTAAGGCGGTAGATCCAAATACATTTGCAGCAGAGGCCGCTAAAGCTGATGCTGTTTCCGAAGGAGGTGACCGATAATGATAAATTTTGATGAATACAGAGACGTTTTTGTCGTAGCTGATACCATCGATGACGTAGTGCATCCAGTTACGTATGAACTTATCGGTCAAGCCCGCCGCATCGCCAAGGAACTGGGTCAGCTCGTGCAAGTCATGCTCCTCGGTGAAAACGTACAAGCTGAGGCAGAGGAACTTGTGGCTCATGGCGCCGATATTGTTCACGTTTTTGAAAGTCCCCTCTTGAAATACTATACAACAGATGGCTATACAAAGGTATTGACGGATTTCTTTGAAGACCATAAACCGAATATCCTTTTAATTGGTGCTACCAACAATGGTCGTGACTTAGCACCACGCATGTCTGGTCGCATGCAAAATGGCGTTGTAGCAGATTGCACTATCCTAACCGTAGATACAGAAGAAGGCCTTGTAGAATGGACCCGTCCTGCTTTAGGTGGCAATATCTTGGCGGAAATTATTTCGCCAAACCATCGTCCACAAATGGGCTCTGTTCGTCCTAATGTATTCAAAAAACCTGAGCGCATTGCGGACAGTTGGGGCCGTATCCAACTTGAACAATTTGACCTCAAGTCCGAAGACATTCGCACTAAACGGTTAGATTTTATTCCATTCAGCAAGTCTGGTTATAATATCCAAGAAGCGGATATCATCGTAGCTGGCGGTCGTGGTATGGGTTCAAAGGAAAACTTTGATAAACTCTACGAACTCGCTGATGCTATCGGCGGCGTTGTAGGTGCTACACGTCCACTCGTTGAAAAAGGCTGGATTGAACTGCCATACCAAGTAGGCCAAACCGGTAAAACCGTAAGCCCTAAACTATACTTGGCATTTGGTATCTCTGGCGCTATCCAACACGTAAGCGGCATCTCTGGTGCCGATACAATCGTGGCCATTAACAACGATCCGAAGGCGGAAATATTCCAACACGCGAACTATGGGATTGTTGGGGATTGTATGGAAGTTCTCAACGATATGTTGGCGCATTTAAAATAAAAATAAAAAGATTGGGCTATTAGCTTAATTGCTGTAGAAGAAAGAACCCCTTCCGAAAAACTCCACCGGCCGGGTCTGACTCCGGCCTTCGGCCTACGCAGGGCCAAAGTCGTTTTTCGAAAGGGGTTCTTTCTTATCTCTACAGTCAATACAGCCATAGGCCCAATCTTTTTATGTATCCATTAAATTTGCGCCTACACATTCGTTGGTAGGAACGGGCCAAAGTCGTTTTCAGAACCCTATCGGTTCTTTGTTATCTACCTTAGTTTATTTTTAGCGCCGATATATTTGTTGGAATAATACAGATATAAATATGGTAAAATGGTGTTATACATATCATAGTTGAATGGACGTAGGGAGGTGATGTTGTGACTGCTGATAGTAATGGTTATGTAGGTTTTGATTTGGCATTGTTTATCGCTGAGAAGTTGCGGGCTCAGTTTGTGTTTGATATGGCTCAGATGGAGGGTAATACGGCGACGTATCCGCAGGTTGAGACGATTGTGTGTGGTACTTCGGTGGCGGGGCTCAGTGTGAGTGAAACTCGACAAATAGATAATATTAATCGTGGCTGGCAAGCCTTGATAGAGGATTTGCGGTTAAAACGATTTCAGATTAATAAGTTAGTGACTATCGAATATAATAAGTTGGTTTCTGAAAGTGAGAACCGCCTAGGATTTGGTGGATTTCGCAATGCACCAGTAGCTATAGGTGGTACAAGTTATACACCACCTACTCCGTTAGATTTAAATTCTTGTTGGGATGATTTAATAACTAGGTGCCAAGCATTAGAGGCGAATCCATTAGAACAATCGCTTCTATTATATGCCGAGATGGCTCGCAACCAGTTCTTTGGCGATGGCAATAAACGAACCGCTCTGCTCATGATGAATGGAAACCTTATTCAGAATGGATTATGCCCAATTACGATAACAAAATCTCGCGAAGTAGAATATCGGACTGCTTAATTGAATATTATGAAAGCCCCGAGCAACATCGCAGTCAATTCTTCGATTTCCTAAAACAAGAACAACAAACCATGCTAAAACGCTGGGGCTATGAAATCCAAGATATAAATGAAACCGAACTTGGTAAAACAATCGATACAAATCCAAAAGAAGGATCCACTAAACATAAATTATAATTGAGGCCCTGAATTACAACTTTCCCTTTCCCCGTAACAAAAATCTTTGCGGGAAATAAGGATAACGTATTTAAAACAGGTCCAGATGGGCTTCCAAAACCGACTTTGGCCTTACCTTAGAGAGGACACAATCTGATAGAGGTCCTGAATTACTTTCTTTTTCTTTGTTTAGTAATGAAAATCTTTGTGTTTCATTATGTAATTCAGGACCGATGTATTTAAAGTATGTGATGATAGGGGCGGGAAAAAGACTTCGGGTCCCGCTTGCGCGATAGCGTGTCTTTTTTCCGCCCCTGTCATCACTGTTAAATAGAAGGAGGAATACATATGAACCGCAAAATTTTCGTTACAGGTGCTACTTCTGGTATCGGCCTTGAGTGTGCCCGTGCTTTCGCCCAAGATGGAGATCATGTATTGATTGCTGGTCGTCGTGCAGACCGCTTGGCGGCGATTAAGGAAGATTTTGAGCAACAATATGGCATTCGTGTGGATACGCTTGTACTTGATGTGAGCAAACGTGAAGATGTAGATGCTAAGGTAAAACCAGCTATCGAAGCTTTTGGTGGCATTGATGTACTTGTAAATAATGCAGGTCTGGCACAGGGACTCGATCCATTTCAAGATAGTACCGTAGAAGATGCAGTCACAATGATTAATACGAATGTATTAGGACTTCTTTATGTAACAAAGGCAGTATTACCTTTCATGATTGATAAAAATGAAGGTCATATTGTAAATATGGGTTCTACAGCTGGGATTTACGCATACCCAGGCGGCGCTGTGTACTGTGCTACAAAGGCAGCTGTCAAAATGTTGGCCGATGGCATTCGTATGGATACCATAGCTACAGATATTAAGGTTACTACCATTCAACCAGGCATCGTAGAAACTCCATTTAGTGAAGTTCGCTTTCACGGAGATGCTGAAAGAGCAGCTTCCGTTTATGCTGGCATTGAGGCTGTTCAACCAGAAGACGTAGCCGATGTAGTACTATATGTAACAAATCAACCTAAACGCTTGCAAATCTCTGATGTAACCATCATGGCGAACCAACAAGCGGCAGGTTTTATGGTACATAAGAAATAATAGGCTAAATACTAAGCTTTTTAAAATGATATAGGCAGTATTCTTGTTTTTGGAGATTGTTGTTATGACAACAAAGATAAAGACATTACTAGTGACTTCTTTAGCATGTGCAGCTATTGGTTTCTATAGCATTACTAGTGCTCACGAGCCATCTGTTGGGAATCGTTCTGTGCCTATGACTGGTGGAATCTCAGTTGAACCAACGGAACCAAATTTTATTATGCCGAGTCCTGTACATGTGTTCACCACAGTTAAAGAAGCGGCGGAGTATATGAATATTACACCACAGATGCCAAAGTTGTTACCTGTAGGCTTTAATATTCAATCTGTCATCACTTTAGAGAAAGATATATTACAAGTTGTATATGTCTACAAATTTGGTGCGGAGCCATGTTATAATCAAGATGGAGGCGCATATATTATATATCGTTCATCTAAATTAACTGGTGATATCAGTGGTGACCATAAAATTCATAAGGTGATAGAAACTGAACGTGTAGACGGTATGAAGGTTACTTTTAAAGGCAGTGACAAAATGGTTTATCTTGCATCGTGGATGAAAGATGGACAAAATCACTCCTTAGATTTTTATCGCCCCGTTACACGAGATGTGGCGAAGGCTATTATCCGTAATATTGTTGAGGAAAAATCACATGAAAAATAAATGTGTTTTTAATAATTTTTTTATTGACCGAAGGGAGATTATACCCATGATTAAAAAATTTGTATTAATGGCAGTTGCGTGTGCTTGTGTAGGTTCTTACACTGTTGCTGGTGCACAAGGTACTTTTGATGTAAAACCAGATCCAGCTAAACCTGTAGTTGCAGAACAGGCAGCGTCTATGGTTGGCATGCCAAGCCCAATTCATGAATTCGCTACTATTGATGAAGCTGCTAAATACATGAATATTACACCTCAATTGCCTAAGGTATTGCCTATAGGCTATAATGTTGGGTCTGTAAGTACTATCGAAAAAGATGTATTACAAGTAGTATATGTATACCAAGCTGGCGAAGATTCTACTCGCAATCAAGCAGCAGGCAAACGTATTGTGTATCGCGTAGGTACTACAAAAGGTGATATCAGTGGTAATTATAACGATTATCGCGTTACAGCTACAGAAAAGGTAAACGGTACAAAGGTTACTTTCAAAGGTGGCGAAAAAATGGTATACCTCGCTGGTTGGACAAAAGATGGTCAAAACCATGCGATGTACTTTGAACGTCCTGTAAATCGCGATATGGCAAAAGCGATCATTGCTAATACAGTTGCACCAAAATCACATATGAAATAATACAGCCTGATACAAACTATTCTTGATGGAATGGCATGCGATCTACAGTGCAGTACTCGCATGGACACTGTAAGGGTTATATAAGAAGCGGCTCCTCTCATGAGGGGCCGTTTTTGTTGTATATAGAAAACCCTCGGACTATCCGGGGGTTTTCTATATACAACAAAAGTGGCTTATAGGACAAAAAGTGTGTGAGAAAACCCTTATAACACTAGATATTTACTAGTGTTATAAGGGTTTAATCTTTTTCTGGAGAAGTTTGAGGGTGGACAAAAAGTGTGGGTGAAAACATCAATTAACCCTTGTAATTACTGACTAAAATGAGGTTATATCTTCCTATATATAAACAAATATGGAGGAAGAGTTTATGCGACAAATAAAATGTCCTGATTGTAATGAAACATGTATTAAACACGGTGTTTTAAAATCTGGTTCTCAGCGTTGGTTTTGCAAACATTGTAAGGTAGCATTTACCGTTAAAATTAATAATTTAAGTAAAGAGTTAAGCCTATTCTTGAATTGGTTATTCAGCACCGATATTCAAGCTGATATGCCTGGTAAAGGTCGTACATTCAGGCGTAAAACCGCTAAATTTTGGTCCATATGGCCATTGCCACCAAAAGTGGAAGAAGTACATGATGTGGTATATCTTGATGGAATTTACTTAGCTAGGAATTTATGTGTTTTGATTTGTTGCAATGATACTCATGTTCTAGGATGGTATGTCTGTCGTTATGAGCATGCTAGAGCTTGGCAGTGTTTAATGGAACGGATTGCCGAACCTAAAGTCGTTGTGTCTGATGGTGCTAATGGTTTGCCTAAAGCATTACGTAAAGTTTGGCCTCATAGCAGTCACCAAAGATGCCTGTTTCACATTTTTTGTCAGGTTAGACGATATACGACAAGTAGACCTAAAACGTTAGCAGGAAAGGATCTTTATACTCTTGCTAAAGATTTATTTAATGTGAAAACAATGGATCAAGCTTTTATATGGATTAATAAACTTTCGGCGTGGCGAATGACATATTCTGATTTTTTACGAGAAATGACGATTGATGAATTCGGAAACAAACGCTCTACACATGAGCGTTTGCTTAAGGCTGAATCATCATTATGGCGCCTAATTAGGCAACAAACTTTATTTACATTTTTGGAATGCATTGATATTAAAGTACCTACAACAAATAATCGTATTGAAGGTGGAGTAAATGCTCAACTAAGAAGTATGTTACGGGCTCATAGGGGCCTTTCACTTGAAAGAAGACTAAAAGCGGTCTATTGGTGGTGCTATATGCACTCACCAAGACCGCTTTCTATTTCAGATATATTAAATTGTATGCCTACAGATGAATCGATTGCTGCTATCTACAAACGGCTATCTAGTTATTGCCAAATAGATCGTTCAATCCCTCAATGGGGTGATGCTCCTGTTTGGAATGAGCTACATATGTCTACAGATTTTCCAACTTATTGGGATTAGTCACACACACTTTTTGTCCTATAACCCACAAAAGTGGTTATCTACAATGTGTAGATAACCACTCAATAGGTAATATTCTGTTTATAGTATTATAAAATTTCTGCTTTCAAATCGATAATATTTTTTGCGGCTACACAGGCAGGGCAGTCACAGAATTCTGCTCCTTCTGCTTTAATGTCTTTGGCGTGTTGTAAGAGGTTAGCTGCGCCTTCTGCGCCAAGGATTTGTGTAGCGAGTTCAGAGCCTGCAAAGCCGATCGTTTCGTCGATAAGTGCAATATTTTGTTCTGCTACGGATACGAGTTGTTTTGTAAGTTCTTCTTGTTTAGGTGTACCTTCTGCATCAATCCAAGACTGAGCGAATTCTTTTACTTTAGGATTGCTTTGTGGTGCATCTAATAATGCTTGTACGAGTTGTGTTAATTGTGTATGTGTCATGATGATCTCCTTGATATAACTAGTAAATATGAGTTTGGAAAGATGCACTTACTGTCATATGAGCACCTGTTCGTTTTTATAAGTTCATTATAGCACCTACAATAATTTTGAATAGTAGAATGATTTGCGATAGATACTATTAAATGTGATAGATTTATGATGATAACTGGTATAAATTTTTTGGGGAATAGAAAAGAGGAATGCTTTCACATTCTTCTTAAGCTTAGTTAGAATAAATCTGAGTGGCTACCCGTGCGAGTTAAAGATAATACTAATATGTCATCTTTAATTGCATAAATTAGAAGCCAATCTGGCTCGATATGTAACTCTCTAAAGCCTTCGTAGTTTCCTGTTAATGGATGATCTTTATAACTAGGATCTAATAGCATTTGGTTCTGTAATTTAGTGATGATTGAATAGAGTTTATTGAGATCTTTACCGCGTTTTTTTGCGCGCTTTAGGTCCTTTTTGAACTTATTGCTAAGCACTAATCTCAACATAACTGATTACTCCAATCCTAAATCCTCAATCATTTCTTTACATTAGCATATGATTTTGCTTTTATTTTTCCTGCTAATATATCTTTCGTTTCTTGAATAGCAGATTCTGTTTCTGCATTATAACGAGGTTGTTTAGGTTGAAATGGAAATCCGCCTTCCATTAGTGATGTGTGGAGAAAAATATTAATCGCATCAGTTACGGAAATGCCAAAGCTAGCATATAGTGCTTCTAATTGTGCTTTTACAGCTGGCTCGATACGCAAACTGATAGAGGCTGTTTTAGCCATAGTATCACCTCCTGTTACTTATATTGTAATGCAAATGCTATATAATTGCAATCTTATAAGTGCGAACTGCAAGCATAATACATATCTTTTCCTGGACGAAAAATATTTCTGAATATAAGAATATTAGCTTTTTAGGTGATATAATTAACTTACTATATATAGTTTGTTTGCAGGGGATTGTATCATGAAAAAGGTTGTATGTGTGTTAGCTACGTTAGCTTTTATAGGTTCCATCAATGTTGTGTCCGCAGATGATTTGATGAGATTCCGTCTTAATGGTAATTCTATTTATGATCAGCCTTATGGTGATCGAAATGAGTTCCCATGTCCCGATGGACTTGGTAGTTGTACTATAACTGATAGCGACTATAAAGGTATTCGTAAAGGTCAATCACTAGAGGTGTTTGATACTGTATTTGAGGCTAAGCAACATTTGAACTTTAAGCCACAGTTGCCAAGTGGTTTAGAGGGATTACGTTCCGTACATGTATCCATTGTGGATCACGATGTATTACAAGTCGTGTATGCCTATCATGAACTTGTAAAAGGAAAATACTTTGACCGTGTAGATGATATGCCAAAGTATATTAAGTATCGTGTATCGACAGTATCAGGTAATATCGCAGGCGATTATAAGGATTATGTACCTCAGAAGACGGATATTGTGAATGGTATGACGGTAACCTATCGAATGGTGGATGACGCCGTTTACTTAGCATCTTGGGAGTATGAGGGGCAGAACCATGTGCTCTTATTTAATGAGCCTATTCCTATTGAACGGGCCAAAGAAATGATTAAGAGCGTAGATTATTGAAAAACACTTTGAGTGTAGTATATTATAGATAGGCAATTGATAGTTGTGCAATTAACTACAAAATCCCCCGGAGCTGCAACTCCGAGGGATTTTTTACATTATTACGCTAATGTTAGAGCGTTGGGCTAGTTGCTAAAGAAAAGGGCTAGGAAAGCGTCTAACCACTTGCAAATGTAGTAGGCGAGTACATTTACCATGACGGCTAGCCAAAATTGATAGTTGTTGTGCAATAACTACACCCCCTTTCTGTTGCCAGATTAGGGTTAGCAACACCTATAGTATAGCAAAATACTTTTTACACAAATAGCGATATACAGTCCTCTTTGGTGTGCTTCATATTAAAAATAATGGAGTTTTTATGAACCTAAAAAATTACAAGATTTCAACATTGCCATATATAGAAAATGCTAGCAATGAGATAATGGAAAAGTACAATATAAAAGCGCAATATGAAATGGAACCGCCTCATGGAGATGCTATTTATTCTATTTCTATAAAGGGGAAAGCATTGCCGTTTTGGATGTATGGTAGAGATGTTACGTTCATAGGTAGTAGCATGGTTATGGTGGAGTCCGTAAAATGTAAAACCTGGAATCCTATAGAAACTGTGATTATCGATTTAGAGGATAAAGTATATGCCAACTTACAAGAATGGTATACAGATATTTCATTTGTTAATGGTCGAATAGAGCTATCTAATCAAGTGGTAAAAATGAATAAACGAATTCTAAATGATTTTGAGGATTTAGAATGGATAAGCTTTTAAGATTGATTGTCCTATATTGACTCAGTAAAACTTCATCATATCCTAATTGACATAACTCTATAGAATAAAGTACAATATCTTTATATCTTAAATACAAGCTATGAATGGGTATAAAGGTTTACAAATCCTGCTTTCAGAGAGTTGCCGGTTGGTGTGAGGCAATAGAGGTTGTATGCTGACACTCTCCCGTGAGCTTTGATGGCGAATACAGCAGTAGTCATTGACGGTGGTGCCGTTATAACCGAAACGAGTCCCAATTAGGGTGGTACCGTGTTATGTATATAACGCCCCTTTGAGTAACGACAGTTGCTCTGAGGGGCTTTTTTTTTATACTCTCAAATACTGGTCGGAGCCTCCACCGGCCGGGTCTGACTTCGGCCTACGGCCTTCGCAGGGCCAAAGTCGGCTGCGACCGACATTTAACAGTTCTTATTAGCAAGAGTAACGGTCTTCGGCCTAGGGCCTCGACCTACTAAAGTCGCTTGCGAGCACGCACTTTAATTCTACGTTTTGTTTGACTAAACTTTCACAATGAATAGATATAATAAAGTGTTGTGTTTTATTAGTACAGAAAAGGTGAAGATTATGGATCAAAATCGCGTATATTTCTTCGATACAACCCTTCGTGATGGGGAACAAACACCAGGTGTATCCTTACAAACTCCTGAAAAAATTGAAATTGCGAAAGGCCTAGTACGCCTTGGTATTGATGTAATCGAGGCTGGTTTCCCAGCAGCATCCCCAGGAGATTTTGACGCGGTACAAACGATTGCACGCGAAGTCAAAGGTGCAACAATTTGTGCGTTGGCACGTGCTAATGAAAAGGACGTACAAAAAGCGATTGATGCGTTGAAAGATGCAGAACGTAGCCGTTTACATGTATTCATTGCTATTTCCGAACTTCATATGGAATATAAATTAAAAATGACTCGCCAAGAGGTATTGGATAAGGTTAAATCCGTATTGGCATATGCAAAAGGTAAGGTTGATGAAATCGAGTTCTCCGGTGAAGATGCGGCACGCTCTGATTTAGATTTCGCATGCCAAGTATTTGGTGTTGCCATTGCTGGTGGTGCAACAATTATTAATGTACCAGACACAGTAGGTTACATGAACCCTAATGAGTTCGGTGATAAAATCCGCTATATTAAAGAACATACACCAGGTATTGAAATGCAATTATCTCCGTTCACTGTCATGATGATTTAGGTCTTGCTAATGCAAATACGTTAGCTGCTATTAAAGCAGGTGCACGCCAAGTAGAAGGTACAATTAATGGCCTAGGCGAACGGGCTGGTAACGTAGCGATTGAAGAAGTTGTAATGGCTCTTAGAACACGCCATGATTACTTCGGCGATCTTCAAGTGAACATTGATACAAAACAATTTACGAAAGTTTCTAAACTAGTAAGTCGTTTGACAGGTGTCGTAGTTCCACCAAACAAACCAATCGTTGGTTCTAACGCCTTTGCTCATGAGTCTGGTATCCATCAACATGGTATGATGAGCAACCCTGAAACGTATGAAATCATGACTCCTGAGTCCGTAGGGGCTGAAAAAACAGACCTCGTATTGGGTAAACACTCTGGCCGTCATGCCTTTGCTGATCATTTGGCAAAACTTGGTTTCCAATCTTTCACAGAAGAGAAAATCAACGACCTCTTCGCTAAATTCAAAGAATTGGCAGACCGTAAAAAACAAGTATACGATGATGACATTATCGCTCTTGTAGTAGATAACTTACATCACAAAAAAGCATTCGAGCTCGTGGCTCAATACTACAAATTAGGTGAAAAAGGCTACGCATACGCTGACGTTCGCCTCATGACACCAGAAGGCGAAAAAGCTGATGCTGCCGTAGGTGACGGTCCAGTAGACGCATCCCTTAAAGCAGTTGAACGTGTGGTTGGCTTGCCAATTAGCTTAAAAGATTACCAAATCCGTGCCATTACCGCAGGTAAAGATGCCCTTGGGGAAGCAACCCTTAAGGTAGAATACAACGGTCGCTTGTACCATGGTCGTGGTATCAGCACCGATATCGTTAAATCAAGTGTAAATGCATATATTAATGCAGTAAACTCAGTATTCCTAGCTATGGAGCTAGAACAAGAGGAGGAAAAATAATATGGGTATGACCATTACTGAAAAGAATATGGCTCGCCATGCGGGTCTTGATGTTGTAAAACCGGGCCAAATCATCGAATGTCATTTGGATGCGGTATTGATGAACGACATCACATTCCCACCAGCGCGTAAAGAGTTCTTAAAGATCGGCAAACCTGTATTTGACCGTCATAAAATCTACTTGGTGCCTGACCATTTCACACCAAACAAAGATATTCAATCCGCTACACAAGCGAAAGTCATGCGCGATTTCGTACGTGAACATGGCATTACAAACTACTTTGAAGTCGGTAGAATGGGTATTGAGCACGTTATTTTGCCAGAAAAAGGCCTTATCGGTCCTGGGGAAATGATGATTGGTGCTGACTCCCACACTTGTACATATGGTGCGGTAAATGCATTCTCCACAGGCGTAGGCTCTACTGATGCGGGCGTTGCTATGGCAGAAGGTAAAACTTGGTTCAAAGTGCCTGAAACTATTAAGGTTGAGCTTATCGGCAAACCTAACAAATGGGTAACTGGTAAAGACGTAATCCTTGATTTAATCGGTAAAATCGGCGTAGATGGCGCTCGTTACATGGCTCTTGAATTTGCTGGCGAAGGCGTACAACATATGACTATGGCTGACCGCCTTACAATCTGTAACATGGCTATCGAAGCGGGTGGTAAATGTGGCGTATTCCCATATGATGAAATTACTGAAGCATACATTAAAGGCCGCGTAAATCGTCCTGTAGAACCAATTAATCCAGACCCTGATGCAGTATATGCTCAAACTGTGACAATCGATTTGTCCAAATTGCAACCAGTGGTAGCATTCCCTCATTTGCCATCCAATACACATTACATCAACGAGATCGACAAAGATATTAAAATCGACCAAGTTATCATCGGTTCCTGTACAAATGGCCGTTACGAAGACTTGGTGGTAGCTGCAGAAATCTTCAAAGGTCGCAAAGTAGCTCCATTTGTTCGTTGTATCGTAATTCCTGGTTCCCAAGATGTATACGATCAAGCTATGAAAGATGGTTTATTGGACATCTTCATTCAAGCTGACTGCGCAGTGTCCACGCCAACATGTGGTCCTTGCCTTGGCGGTTACATGGGTATCATGGCTGAAGGGGAACGCACAGTTTCCACTACAAATCGTAACTTCCGTGGTCGTATGGGTCACGTTGATTCTGAAGTATATTTGGCAAGCCCTTACGTGGCGGCAGCAAGTGCTGTATTAGGCCGCATTGCAGGCCCTGAGGAGGTTTAATATGGATTTGAAAGCAAAAAAATCTGGCGCTACGGCGACGATGTAGATACAGACGTAATCATTCCAGCTCGTTACTTGGCGATTGCTGATTGGAACGAATTAGCTGAACATGCGATGGAAGATATTGATACTACTTTCGCTCCCAATGTGAAAGCTGGCGAAATCATGGTAGCTGGTAAAAATTTTGGCTGTGGTTCCTCCCGTGAACACGCACCAGGTGTAATCAAAGCAAAAGGTGTGCCTGTTATCATTGCACACTCCTTTGCTCGTATCTTCTTCCGTAATGCTATCAACATCGGTTTACCAGTTATTGAAATCGGCGAACAAGTCAATCGTATCGATGCAGGCGACGCTATCGGCGTAGACTTGTCTAAAGGTATCGTGTATAACTTGACTAAAAACGAACAATACCAAGGCACTGAATTGCCACAATTCATTCAAGACATTGCGGCAGCAGGAGGTCTTGTGAACTTTGCGAAACATCGCAAGTAGTACATATCCGGGATGGAATGTTTGTTTTTCCCTCCAGTTGCCTTAGCGGTCTTCACCCGAGGGGTTCGACCTAGCAAAGTCGGTTAAAACAAAGCATTCCATCCCTACACTCTACAACTTTGCGGTATTTCGCAAAGTTGTGACCCCTGTTCTGAGGGTGGGTGTGTTTTTCGGTCTTGCGGGGTTCCGCAATGTATTGATGATGTAGAGGCAAGGTGAAGTCCTCAAGCGACTTTAGTAGGTCGAGCCCCTTGGGCGAAGGCCGTTAAGCTAGCTGGAGCTTTAGGGCTTTACCTTGCCTCGGATGAATGTAGTATATGAGGAAATAAGAATGAGCGAAAAAAATATCGTATTGATCCCTGGTGATGGTATCGGTACTGAGATTATTGCTGCAGCGAAGGCTGTGTGTGATGTGGCTTTTGAGAAAGCTAATGTAAAGGTTAATTGGATTGATAAAAAGCGGGCGGTGCGTCTATTGATGCATACGGTGTGCCTTTGACTGAGGATACAATCGAGGCTTGTAAAGCTGCTGATGCTGTATTACTTGGTGCTGTAGGCGGTCCTAAATGGGATAATGTAGATCCTGCTATCCGTCCTGAAAAAGCAATCCTCGGTCTTCGTAAGGAGCTTGGTTTATTCTGTAACTTGCGTCCTGTAAAAATCTATCCATCTTTGCAAGAGTATTCTCCTCTTAAAGGAACTCGTACAAGATGTAGATTTCGTTATCGTTCGTGAGTTGACTGGTGGTATTTACTTCGGTGAACGCGAAGAGGCACAAGGGGAAGGTGCTAACGAGTTTGCATGGGATAAAGAAACATACAGCCGTTATGAAGTAGAGCGCATCATGGACATCGCTATGGAAACAGCTCGCAAACGTAATAAAAAGGTTGTATCTGTAGATAAAGCAAATGTATTGGCTTCTTCTCGTTTGTGGCGTAAAATCGCTCACGAGAAAGCGGCAGCTAATCCAGATATCGCAACAGATTACTTCTATGTAGATAATACAGCGATGCAACTTGTTGTAAATCCTGCACAATTCGACGTTATCGTTACAACAAACTTGTTCGGCGATATCTTGTCTGACGAAGGCGCTGTTATTTCTGGTTCTATCGGGCTTTTACCATCTGCATCCATGGGTACTGGCACAGCATTGTACGAGCCAATCCACGGTTCTGCACCAGATATTATGGGCCAAAACTTGGCGAACCCATTGGGGACAATCTTGTCCGCAGCTATGATGTGCCGTCACTCTCTTGAGTTACCTCAAGTGGCTGACGCTATTGAAAAAGCTGTTGAACAAGTGCTTGTTGATGGTTACCGCACAGGCGATATCTACCGCGAAGGTTTGAAACGTGTAGGTACCACAGAAATGGCGCAAGCTGTTATCGAACGCTTATAATAGGTGCGATTGAGTGCGTACTTATGTATTGAAGAGAGGGTAGTAAGGCCCTCTCTTTTTTGTGGGAGGCGTTATGTTACCATATTTTTTACTTGCCTTATCTATAGGGCTTGAATTATTTGCAACGACCATGTTGAAAGCATCTGATGGTTTTACGCGGCCGTTACAGACTATTGCCTGCGTATGTGGCTATGTAGGATCTTTCTATACATTGACGCATGTACTGAAATATATTCCGCTCAGTGTTACCTATGCTACTTGGTCTGGCGTAGGCCTTGTGGTGACAGCACTCATTTCTGTCTTTATCTTTAGTGAGGGCTATAATATGTACACTATTTTGGGGATAGGTCTTATTGTGGTTGGTGTTGTCATCCTTAACTTGTGGGGGAACGTAGGTCAATAATCTATAAGACTGTTAACGTAGTCATTCATTAGATTGGTCTTATATCATAATTACCATAATCGTATTGTTAGATGAGAGAAGAGCTAATAAGGAGGCCTTTATGAATTCTTCCATGTATCGAAATTTAACTATTACTGCGTTGTTGATGGCATTAGCTATCATGATTCCTATTATGATGCCTCTGAAAGTTGTCATTCCACCGGCATCGTATACACTAGCGAGTCACGTGCCTATATTCCTAGCCATGTTCTTGTCTCGTAAGATGGCTGCTTGTGTTGTTATCGGCTCTACGCTAGGTTTCTTTGTAGCTGGCTTCCCTATCGTTATCGTTATGCGCGCTGCCTCTCATATCATCTTTGCCTTGATGGGTGCTTATTATATAAAACATCATCCAGGTGTATTAACAGGGGCCTTATCCTTTGCTGCTTTCAACCTTGCTTGTGCTATCGTTCATGCTATTGGTGAAGTGCTTGCGTGTCTATTATTCTATACGACAACTACGATACCAAATATCGATCTAATTTATGTCGTATTCGTTCTGGTAGGCGGCGGTACTATCGTTCATAGCATGGTTGATGGATATATTGCGTTATATATCTATAAAGCTATCCCAGGATTATCTAAGACTGAGAATAAATAATCGGACGTTATCCTAGCTTATTTAAGCTAGATAATAAATAATCCGCTATTGAAACTACATATGCTCGTAACCACTCATAGTAAATCTATTGTACGCTAATGTATAGAATTTGATTATCTATGAGTGGTTTTTTAGAATAATTATCAAATCTGTACCTACAGATACAGACTTAACTATGCGATATGGTTATAATAAAACCATAGTTAATGACCGAGTTGTGATATATGCATAGGTACATAGATAGGTACATATACACAGATGCCACATAGGCCATACATATTGTTAATTGTGAAAGACTTTCACAAGAATTATGGAGGTTATTATGAGAAAGCATATAAAAAATAACGTATCTTGGGTTGGTAAAATTGATTGGGAATTGCAAGAATTCCACGGTTCTGATTACAGTATTAATAATGGATCTAGTCAAAATGCGTACTTGATTGAAGAGGAAAAACCGTCCTCATCGATACCGTATGGAAACCTCATTCCTCAGAGTTTATTGATAATTTGGAATCTGAAATTGATCTAAACAAGATTGATTTTATCGTATGTAATCACGGCGAAGTCGATCACAGCGGTTCCTTGCCAGCGTTGATGGAAAAAATCCCTAATACGCCGATTTACTGTACAGAAAATGCCGTTAAGTCCTTGGTTGGTCAATATCATCATCCAGAATGGAATTTTAAAACCGTGAAGACAGGTGATTCCGTAGATATCGGCAATGGTAAATCTTTGGTATTCGTAGAAATGCGCATGCTGCACTGGCCTGACTCTATGGCAACCTATATGACTGGCGATAATATTTTGTTCTCTAACGATGCGTTCGGACAACATTTCGCCGTAGAAGAATTGTGGGCCGATAAGGCTGATCAATGTCGTCTATGGGCAGAGGCGATGAAATATTACGCCAATATTTTGAATCCATTCTCTCCATTGGTAAAAGCTAAGGTTGAAGAAATTCAAAAGCTCAACTTGCCAATTGATATTATCGCTACTAGCCATGGTGCAATTTGGCGTGAAAACCCATTGCAAATCGTAGAGAAATACTATGAGTGGTCTCAAGCATACCAAGAAGACCAAATTACAGTCGTATATGACACTATGTGGGATGGTACAAAGAAATTAGCCCATAAAATTGCTGATGAGATTGCTAAACAATCTCCTGATACACGGGTTAAGATCTTTAATATCAGTAAAACAAATAAAAACGACATCATGACAGAAGTATTCAAATCAAAAGCGATTGCCGTTGGTTCTCCGACAGTAGGGAATAGTGTTATCTCTTCTGTAGCTGGTTGGCTAGACTTCTTGCGTGAATTGAAGTTTAAAAATAAAAAGGCTGCCGTATTTGGTACCTACGGTTGGTCTGGTGAATCTACGAAGGTACTTCGTGAAGAATTAACTAAATATGGTTTCTCCGTGGTAGAACCTGAAATTAAATGTAACTGGAATCCAGATGCAGATGATTTGGTAAAGCAGAAGAACTTGTAAAAGCTTTATTAGCATAATCATTGCTTATATGGCAAGATATTAAAAAAGGTGTACCAACACAAATGAACGTGTTGGTACACCTTTTTTTTATGTAGTAGCTTCTAGTTAGTATATGTATCAAACACAAAATCTATAATTGTCCGAATGGTTTCATTAGCTCCTATAATCTTGATTTGTTTATATGATTTGAGACCTAGAATTTTAATTGGATCTGCCAATAAAGCGGTTAAGAAGCTGTGTGTAGCTGTTATAGCGTGAGAGAAATCAAGGATTACGGTTTCTCCTTTTTGTATAGCAGGTATGATTTTTCGCTCTCTAAGATTAATGGCCTCTAATTTGACTTCACACCGTTCTCCGCAATAGTTATACATATCAATGTACAATTCGGGAGCGCGGACTATATTATTTCGTTTAGCTACAGTTTCGGTGGCGTGTTTTCTGAAATCCTCTAGGTGTTTATGAAGGTCATATGTTTTTAATCTATCAAAACCAATGGTCATGTATATAAATGTGCCGGGCCAAGCGTTTTCTAGTGTTGTGTAGGTTACATCTAGTGGAGAAATATGTGCGACACCATCACCTGATACGATATACATATCTGCTTCTAATGTTTTACCAAGATTACTAGACAAGTAAAGGCCCATGCCAGCATTGTTTGCTGTTTATAAGGTCCTACGTTGACGCCAAATGTACCAGAGATTTCAGGCTCTAGTGCCATAGCGATGGCATCTGTATTGTTTGTGAAGGGTGCATAGGTTTGTTCTAAATGTGTTTTAATACCTACACCAAGGTCAGCAAGAATAAATGATAGTTGGTTTTTATCTCGATACCAGTTAAATTGTAATAATGATGGAATCTGAGGATTAAAACCGTGTTCTAATGCATTATATGTTAGTTCGGATATGATATAACGAACTGCATCCTCATATCCTCTAATTAAATCTGTAGGTAAGTCCATAGCGTAATCACGAATTGTATTTAGCATTTGCGTAATATTATGATCTTTGTATTTAATGGCGAAGATGGGCTTGTTGTAAACGTAGTGAAAATTGTCTTGTGTATTGTCTAGAACGTTAAAACACCCCTTGCCATCAATATTTTTCCACATATTATAAAATTGAGTATTTTTTGTATATCTCAAATTCACATATACATGGTTTCTTTTTAGATACCATATATATTGAATTAGTAGAATTAAAGACTGATAATCCGCCATTTTACATTGTCTTGCATCAATTGTTACTGAGTTACCTTCGTAATCCCATCTAAATAATTTAAGAATATTATCAAAGTCGATAATCCCCTTGTGTTTAAATGTTAATGTATTTGGTAATGTTACGATTAGAAGTTTTTCTTTTGTCATACCTGTTGTGTTCATGCTCTCTCTCCTTTACGTTGACATAGGTACATGTTGTTGATATACTTTGTTTAAAGATAACGTCCTAGAGACATTAAAGAGCGGAATGTTCGTCTCTCGGTTGTCTCAGTTGACCCCATACTTTGTATGGGGTTTTCTTATATCTATATTATAGAACTAATGTTTGCAAAAACAAGGAGAATATCACTGTTATGATTTATTGATACACATCTACAATTATTCCGCTATTTTTGCAGTTTTATCATACCGTTCCGAAGTAGTTTCATTTCTCTGTATGTACAGCTATTTCCTCATCTTGAATTGGATGTATTAATTTTATACAATATCTGTAATATTAATTTATGGGAATGTAGAGCATTTAGGAGCGATAGATGAGTGGTCAGAATTGGTGGTGCCGCCTAGGTTTAGTTATTTGCATCGTAGCGAGTGTAGGCGTTGTAAGTGGCTGTGAATTTAATATGGATAATTTAAAGACTAACAGTCAGGTGAAAGCAACGCAAAGCGATAGTGAGAAGGAGATCTGGCGCGTTTTTAGATTTTATTTGGCCGCTACGAATGAGTTTAATTTCACTAGTGTAAAATATAGTCATCAACATATGGAAACGGTGCAGCAAGCACGACAAAATATACCGTTAGCTGAGTTTAAAGAGCGGGATTACGAACGTCTTGAGCAAGAACTCCTTGCTGCGCGAGATGCGGGGCATACGCATAGTGACTTGGAAGCCGCTACGGATGCTTTATTACCGGTATTGCATGACATTGTGGTGGCTGTAAAAGAGCTAGATACGTATTATAAAGAAAAGCGCTATGAATCAGATAATTATGCATTTGCTCACACGCAGTTGGAGAAACTTTCATCATTAATGGATGTATTTGAACCAAAATATGATGCATTAGATACTATTGTTAAAACATATTATAAGCAAGAGGGCGAACGTCTTGTTAAACTGATGCGTAATAATGGACAAACTAATGGTGCTAATATGTTGGAAATGATGATTATTTATAGCGATATAGTAGATCATATTATGGAGCATAAATCCGATAGTGATTTCCAATGGGTGAAGCACAGAAAGAAGCCGCCGATGGGATTGGGGCAAAGATTACTGCTGCCGAGGCTCAGAATCGTTTAGAGCAAAAGAAACATCTTGATAAAGCGATTGAGGATTTTATTGCTGATCCTCGTAGTGAAACGGAAGAAGCCGTGGTTGAGCAATATAATGAACTGGTAAGTAGTCCCATGAATTTTGCATTATTAGATTCTGTGCAGAAGCCGTATGTACCGCAAGAGTTATAATGTGAAATGGTATATGTTAAACATGATATAAATTTCGAGTAGAATATATTTGACAACCTACCCTTATGAGCCCTATAATTATCTATTATATGAATATTGCGTTGAAAAAGACGGCATGTCTCAGACGGATTTAGTAGAGACCAAACTCATGGGCTGAAAGGTTTGGAAATCTAGAGATTTGCGGATCACTTTGGAGCAAGCAGGAACCCTGCCGGTGAACACCGTTATATGTCTAAGTGGCTTTCACAAAATGAAGCCTAGGTATTTCGTATGCTCGGAATATTCTAGCTTTCACAGAAGGTCAGTAGGGTGGTACCACGGATATGACGTCCGTCCCTTCGGGGGCGGGCGATTTTTTTATGTAAAAGGAGCACATCATGGATTACGGTAAGACGTTACATTTGCCTGAAACAGAATTCCCAATGCGCGGCAATTTGCCTAAGCGCGAACCAGAAATCTTAAAGTTCTGGGAAGACAACAAAATTTATCAAAAACGTTTGGAATTGCGTAAAGACGCAAAACCTTTCATTTTGCATGATGGCCCTCCATATGCGAACGGTAAATTGCACATCGGTCATGCCCTCAACAAAACGTTGAAGGACATCATCATGAAATACAAGACTATGACTGGTCACTATACACGTTACATCCCTGGTTGGGATACACATGGTTTGCCAATCGAGCATGCGGTTATTAAAAACACTGGTCTTAACCGTCATGAAATGGCTCCATTGGACTTGCGCAACAAATGTAAGGAATATGCATTGGAATGCGTAGAAACTCAAAAACAAGACTTTATTCGTTTTGGTGTATTAGGCGAATGGGACCGTCCATATTTGACATTGCGTCCTGAGTTCGAAGTAAAACAACTTGGCATCTTCGGCGAAATGGCAAAACGCGGTCATATCTACAAAGGTCTTAAAACTGTATACTGGTGTACGCACTGCGAAACTGCATTGGCAGAAGCAGAAATTGAATATGCTGAGAAAAAATCTTTCTCCATCTACGTAAAATTCCCTTACGTATCTGAGAAAAAGGTGACATTGCCAGCTGGCGTAGATCCAAAACAAGCATACTCTGTTATTTGGACAACTACTCCTTGGACAATGCCTGCCAACGTAGCTATTTCTGTTAACCCTGACCTTGAATATGGCTGGGTAAAAGCTGGCGACGAATACTACTTGATGGCTACTGAACTCGTTGATGCGGCTATGAAAGATATCGGCATCGAAGACTACGAAATCGTAAATCGCTTCTCTGGCGCAGACTTAGAATTGGCTGAATTCAAACATCCATTCGTAGAACGTACATCCACAGTATTGTGTGGCGACCATGTAACACTTGAAGCAGGTACTGGTTGCGTACATACAGCTCCTGCACACGGTGAAGACGACTTTAACATCGTTATGCGTTATAACAAGGAAGGTAAAACTGAACTTCCTATCGTATCCCTTGTTAACGAAACTGGTCACTATACTAAACAAGTAGACGACAACCGTTATGGTGATACTGAATTCCCATTGGCTGGCGTAGAAATTCACGATGCAGAAGTGCCTGTTATTAAAATCTTGGCGCACAACAATGCATTGCTTCACAAATCTAGCTTGCGTCACCAATATGCTCACTGCTGGCGTTGTAAAAACCCTGTTATCTACCGTGCTACAGAACAATGGTTCTCCTCTGTAGATGGTTACCGTCAACAAGCGCTTGATGCAATCGACAATCAAGTACAATGGATTCCTAAATGGGGCCATGATCGTATCTTCAACATGGTTCGCGACCGTGGTGACTGGGTAATTTCCCGTCAACGTATTTGGGGCGTGCCAATTCCTATTTACTATTGTGAAAGCTGCGGCGAGCACATCATCAACGATGATACTATCAAAGCATTACAAGAAAAAGTAGCTGTAGAAGGCTCTGATGCTTGGTGGGCTCACAGTGCAAAAGAATTGTTGCCAGAAGGCTTCAAATGTCCTCATTGCGGTCATGATGAATTCAAAAAAGAAACAGACATCATGGACGTATGGTTCGACTCTGGCTCCTCCTGGTCTGGCGTACTTGAAGTTAACGGCTTAGATGTACCATGTGCTATGTACCTTGAAGGTTCCGACCAACATCGCGGTTGGTTCAACTCTTCTTTGTTAACTGCAGTAGCAACAACAGGTAAAGCACCATACAACTCTGTATTGACTCACGGCTTCGTTGTGGACGGCGAAGGTCGCAAAATGTCTAAATCTGTAGGTAATACAGTAGCTCCAAGCGACATCATCGACGTATACGGCGCTGACGTTATGCGTTTGTGGGTATCCTCCGCAGATTACCAAGCAGACGTACGTTTGTCCAAAGACATCGTAAAACAATTATCCGAAGTATATCGTAAGATCCGTAATACATTCCGCTTCTTGCTTGGTAACTTGGATGACTTTAATCCAAACACTGATAAAGTGGCTTACGCAGATATGTCCGAATTCGATAAATGGGCATTGTTGCGCTTAGAAGAAGTACGTCAAAAGGTTACTGAAGCGTACGAAAACTATGAATTCCACATGTTGTACCATGCAATTCATAACTTCTGCACAGTAGACTTGAGCTCCATCTACCTTGATGTAATGAAAGATACTATGTATGCTGAAAGCAAAAACAACGTAGCTCGTCGTTCTGCTCAAACAGCAATGTATGAAATCTTGAAAACATTGGTAGCCATGGTATCTCCAGTACTTTCCTTCACAGCAGAAGAAGTTTGGAAATACATGCCTAAAGAAGATGGCATGCCTGAATCCGTTATGCTTCAAGATTGGCCACAAGGTCATCCTGAACACTTCAACCAAGAATTGTCCGATAAATGGAGCCAATTGTTAGACTTGCGTACATCCGTACAAAAAGCATTGGAACTTGCTCGTCAAAACAAAACAATCGGTCATCCATTGGATGCATCCGTTACAGTATATGCTGAAGGCGCTGCATTCGACGCATTGAACGCTCTTGGTGAAGAAGGCTTAGCTAAACTCGTTATCGTATCTGAAGCTCACATCGTAAACGGTGCTGCGCCAGCAGAGGCTGTAAAAGACGAAGAAACAGGCGTAGCGACAGTAGTTGCTCCATCTGAACTTGAAAAATGTGAACGCTGCTGGATCCACCGCGATACAGTAGGCCAAGATAGCGAACACCCTACACTATGCCATCGTTGTGCAGAAGTAGTGAAAGCTCTCTAATAGCGACTTATTTTAACACTATATAAAAAATATCCCCTCCGATAAGCTCCACCGGCTTTAACGACCTAGCGGTCTAGCCAAAGTCGCTTCTCGAAGGGGATATTTTTATTAGTCTAAAAACTACGTTCTCTATTATAGAACCCTTCATGGGGGAAGGCCAAAAGTCGCCTTCTAAAGGGGCTATTTTTGGGTATTTCGCTCGATTTGTGGGATTATAGCGCTTTCTGGTGTTTTTGTTATGTGATACAATGATGAAAAGGCTTTAGCATGATTAAGGAGGTGGGTTGTATGAAATATATGTTAATGCACAAGGATGTAGAAGTATTGGAATTTTCTTTTTCTGAGCAACGTCGTTGGGCCCGTATTATTGATGTATTGAATGCGGCTCATATACCCGTTAATATGCTTGTGCAGCCTCATAATAGAGAACGTGCTTTAAATGAATTTATTGACCATCGATTTATTCCGCAAAGTCGTTCTAATTACGATGTTATTAAGGCCTTGTATAAGGCAAAAGATGCGTTTGAATTGTCTTTGCGATCATATATGGTGAGTATTTCTGACCATTATTGGGTTAAACCTTGTGATAGTTCTGTGACTTGGTCTGATGTGAATTTTTATGATAATCCAATTCCCGATGATCAAGTGTTAATAGGCGCTATTGATACATTACATCAATATGATCCGTGGCGTCGGACGCCGAATACATCGAATAATGGGACATTACGTCAGATTTGGTTGCACCGTGGGGATGAGATTTTGCTTTCAAAAGCGGGAGAATTGACCTTTAAACAGGAACCATTCAATGAGGCCGTTGTTAGCGACATATTAGCCTATTTTGATGTGCCTTATATAACGTATTATTTGGATTATATGTCGGATGAAGCTGAGAATGTATCGGTCTGCGACTGTTTTACGAATCGTAATGTAGAATACATTCCTGCATGGCAATTGACGACTAACACAAAACCAAATGATGTGAGTGAATACGCGCATTATGTGAATCAGTTGCATTCATTTGGTCTTACTGATGTGACGAGTCAGTTAGAGCAAATGATTGTGCTTGATGCGCTCATTGCTAATGAAGATCGTCATTGGGGCAATTTTGGGGCTCTTCGTTATAGTGAAAGCCTAGAATTCATCGGGCTTGCTCCTGTTTTTGATAACGGAAACTCCTTGGGGTATAAAGCGGCATCTGTTAGGCGCAACCGTAATGCTGATGTGTCCGTAGCCTTTAACAAGACTCATACACTGGAATTGAAACATGTGTCCTCTGCTATGAAAGTAGATTGGGATGGCATTATGAATCATTGTATGGAGATTGTAGAACATAGATATAATCAACTGGTAGAACCAGAGTTTGGTATGGATCGTGCACATATGATTAGCCAATTCATACAAGAACGAGCAAAAAAATTAAAAACTTTTTAGATTTATGAATTCATTGTATGCTACCATTCTCCTCAAATATATGATGATAATTGTTATCGCCCTATTTTCCTCATGAAAACCTTATGTGTAAAAATCTCCTCATTTCATATTAGAATTAAAAAGTTCGTTTATGATATTTATAGTTAGTTTAGTAAGTGAGTGTATGAGAAGGAGGAATATGCAATGGTAGTGACAATCATTAAAGCTGTTATGGCTGCTCTTACTGGTTTGGTAAACGCATTATTGCCTTTATTTAAATAATAAAGTTCCCAAAACCCTCATAAACCCTCAAAGCTTGAGTATATATACTCGGCTTTGAGGGTTTTTTCTTTATGTATATTTTTACTTACCATAGAATGAAATAATATGCAATATTGAGATTTAAACGATATTTATTGTTGGTTTAAATGTAGGTGGTTTTGTTGACTATATCTAAATATATACATATAATAAAAATGAAATAAAGATGAATATACATCTTGGAATTACATATAGAGGGAGACTGAGAGACATGAAAAGAATATTAGTTGTAAAAGCTATGGTTCTTGGGGCCATAGCTTGTTCTATTAATGCTATTGGATTTGCTGCGGGTGTAGGGTCTACACATATACAAGATGTACCAATATGCAACAAAGTACACAAGGTACGGAAAAACATGAGGCAGTACAATCCAATTGGATGGACCGCACAGATATTAAGGTTGGCACACAGTCTAAAGTAGGTACACAAATCTCTGTAGAAACATTGCAACCGTTAACTCATTATGATGAAAACTCCAAGTCCGTATTGTTTGTACAAGGCGGTATTGGCAGAGGTGGTCAAGAACATTCTGTTAGTTACTATCACGGATATAATGAGATTTGGTATCCTTATAATCCTGCAACGGGTAAAGGTGATCAACGGTATAGAGCAGAGAAGTATGAACATACGAAATCATTAGGAACTGTAGCTAATGTGGGCTTAGGGTATCGCCATCTTAGTAAGAATGAGCATGCCTATGTTGGTGTCAATGCCTTTGTTGATCGCGCTTTCTCCGAGAATGCTAATCGTGTGAGTGGGGGCCTAGAATATATATCAGGCCTTAACGAAGTCCGTGCCAATGTATATAGAGGATTAGGGAGTGTGAAATCACAATCTGATATGATACATTTACCTCAATCGTACTTCACATTTGATTTAGATGGTGGCCCTGCTTACTATATGCCACATGAGTCTCAAAAGGTATTATCTGGATATGATGTAAGTTATGCTCGTACATTTAAAAATGCTCGCTGGGCCCGTGTACATGCGACCGTATATCATTGGAATGGTCTTAGTGTGCCTAATCATAGCAACGCATTATTGAAAACGCTTGAAATTGGCAACAGTCACGGATGGAATGTAGGAACTACATTGCAAGTAACGCCACATGTATCGCTAGATTTAGGCTATACGGCGGATAGCAAAGATACTAGTGGTGCTTATGGATTTGTTAAATATACATTGGGAACATCCAAGTTTGCATGGCATGATGGTAAACATAGCGATGATACTATTACGAATGCTCGCGCTAGAATGTTAGATAAGGTAGATCGTAGTCCTATGACAATAGGCCATACATATGAAGAAGATTGGTATGTAAATCCTAATGATCATTTATAAAATTGATAAGTATTTATAAAACTAAAAGGGAGAGACGATTAGTAATGAAACATCGTTTAGTATTAGCATCTATGGTTTTGGGTGCAATAGCATGTAGCACAAGTGCCGTAGTGGGAGCGGTCAATGTGGCACCACAAGTGAGTGATACAGCAAAACATGATGCAGTGCAATCCAACTGGATGGACCGCACGGATATTGCTGTAGTGTACAGTCCGGAGGCCAGTCCAAATTAGATAAAGGACATTTTTTAACGGATGATCAGAATAGTATTTATAATAAGCAATCTGATTACGGCAATCTAACGAAAGCCTATATAGAAACATTGCAGCCTATTTCTCATTATGATGAGAATAGTAAAAGTGTTCTGTTTGTACAGGGGCGCATTGGACGTGGTGGTGAGAAAATAGCTTCGAAAGAGATGCGTGGTTATTTTCTTCCTGAATTAATAATCAATCGGCATGGGCAAACTAGTTACACCGTAAAAAACACGGATGAAAAATCATCAGAAACATTAGGGATTATTGGTACTGTTGGTATTGGCTATCGGCGTCTTAGCCACAATGAACATGCCTATGTAGGTGTCAATGCATTCGTTGATCGAGCTTTCACAGGCAATTACAATCGCATTAGCGGCGGCGTAGAGTATGTAAATGGACTTAACGAAGTATATGCTAATGTGTATAAGGGGCTTGGTAATACGGGCGTCGTGAGAGGTTTTGGTGGCAATCCGTACCCTAAACGCTTGTATCCTAATGGTTACCCATCAACATTTCCGTATAATACGATTCCTAGTGAAAACTATAATACTTACAAAGGCGGTAGAGCACTGGGTGGCTATGAAATCGGTTTGCTAGATCCTTCAAGAATGCTCGTTGGGCCCGTGCCTATGTAAATGGATATCGTTGGAAGGGCCATGGATTCGGTCATAGTCAAGAATATAATTATGGGCGTCCAGGCCATTGGTCCGTTCCATGGTTTTCTGTGCGGAATACAAATCACTATAAGGGAATTAAAATCGGTGCTGAATTACAGTTAACACCACATATATCCTTAGATATTGGGTATAACAATGCAAACAATATGTCGAAAGGTATGTATGGTACTGTGAAATATACATTGGGCACATCTAAATTTGCCCTCTGGGGTGGCAAGCACAGTGATGATACGATTACGACAGCTCGTTCTAAAATGCTAGATAAGGTACGTCGTCAAGATATGATTGTAGAATCCTTTGATGACATTGAATATTTTTATTTAGCACCTATCGATCATTTATAATATGGAGAAAATGTTAGTTTTATCATTGTCATGAGAGGGGGACTATATATAATGTCAGGTAAATTATTATTGAAAGCTATGGTTTTTGGGGCTATGGCTTTCAGCATATCTACAATAGGAATGGCAGCAGAGGTTCAAGATGTAAATGGACTAGATTCTGCACAGCAAACAATTGCATCCGATACAGCTAGGAAAGAGGCTGTTCGTTCTAGTTGGATGGATCGTACAGATATCGTAGTCGGTGTTGGTATGAAAGATTCGAAAGAGACGCATACACAGAACCATGCTATTGGTGCATCATCGAGTATACATGTACTACATACTGTAACTTCGAAAAGTTTAAAATCTACTGAAATCAATAAATTATATATTGAGACCTTGCAACCTATAACCCATTATGATGAAAATGCTAAAAGCGTTGTCTTTGTACAAGGTCGTATTGGTCGTAGTGGAGAAAAGATTTCATCTTATAAATTAAATGACTATTGGGAGCCAGCCAGACCTGCAGGGACGTTTATAAGACACGATAAACAAACAGATAAGAAGGAATCCTTAGGGATGAATGCTAATATTGGTATTGGCTATCGTCGTCTTAGCAAAGGTGAACATGCTTATGTTGGTGTTAATGCGTTCTATGACCATGTGTTTAAAGGTGGTTATAAGCGCGTTAGTGGCGGTGTAGAATATGTGGCAGGCCTTAATGAATTTCATGCTAATCTGTACCGAAATCTGGGGACTGATGAAAGAAATATATAGGGCTCCATGGACGTAGTCTTGTATTGGGTGATCCTACAGGACTGTATCCATATGGTAGGGATTCTGATACTAGTCTTTATAACTATGGTGTGGTTTCTTATGAAAATCATTGGATGTTATTCGAAAAGGTTGCTGCCAGTGGATTTGATGTAGGATACTCACGGACCTTCAAAAATGCTCGCTGGGCTCGTGTCTATGCGGACTATTATAATTGGCGTGGTAGATCCCCTGTGAAAGTTGGCTATTATAAATTAAATAAACGGGATGCCATAAAAGGTTTTAAAGTGGGGGCAGAATTCCATATTACACCGCATCTTACTCTTGATGCTGGTTACCAAACGGCATCTCATCATTTGAGTGGCCCTTATGCAACCTTGAAATACACAATCGGTACATCTAAGTTTGCTTGGCGTGGTGGTAAACATAGTGAAAGCGCCATTACAACAGCTCGTTCTAAGATGCTTGATAAAGTACATCGTAGTGATATGGTTGTACAAGAAGTTGAGGAAGAAACTTATGATCATGGCGTTGTCGATGTAGGTTTATAATTTGTAACAACATAGTTTTAATATAATAAAAAGAACGCACAGAGGCCCCGGTATTCAATTGATAAGTTGAATATCGGGGCCTTGTATGCGTTCTTTTTATTTTGTTTATTATTGCAAATCCTTAGGCACGCTGAGCGGTTTCCAGTTATCTAGCTCTGGAATATCTAAGGTCGTAATGGTTCGTTGTATCCAGTAGTTCAAGGACACTTCATTGCCAAAGTATTGTTCAAATAGGTATGTATTACCGGGAATGTCCTTTTGCTTGCCGTGTTCGTCGATGATGTGGCGCATCGATTCCTTGAGGTACAGTTGCACCCTAAATGGTGTGGACCGCTTGCCCTTGAATATGAAATAGGATGGCCCAATAAAATCGTGGGTACGAACGTTGATTTGTTCGTAGCGATTGCTCTTGAGGCCTTCTAATGATGCTTGTATCATGGCGTTGGCATCGTCATATTCCTCGAGTAGGAATGGTTCTTGATCGACGTCGAGTACATAGTGCCACGTCGGTTTTTCCTCGTCTGTTTCGATGGCCCATGCATCTGAAAGATCCGGTAAACGGTGGCTTTCATAAAGATCATGCCACAAATTATGGGCGTCCTCTGCATTGAGCAGCGATTTATAGATAATCTCATGCCCTTCGGCTGGATCGTATCCGTATAACCGAACCTGATAGGTGTTGCGTGGCATACGTTTAGTCTCCAGTTTATAGATATTCCGCAATTTGTCTGGAATGGTTAGGAAATGATTGTAAAAGCTAAGCACCACCGTATCTTGTGTGGATAGGGCCTTGTCGATGGTTTCTCGGTCATATAATGTGGTATCCCACTGAAAGCCATTCATAGTAACGGATAATCGGGCTGCATTGTGAGGCCATGTGGTAGGGGCCGGGCGCACGGTCGTAGAGGATTCGGTTATACCTTCCTTGTAATGCCAATGGCCATCTACCTTTTCGAAAGCTGCTAATCGTTCTGCTGCTTCATCATCTACCGGAATATCTTTGATTTCTTCGCTGCGATTGGCGAGATGTGACACGATGTACTGATGGGAGCTTTCATAATAATGAACGGCACTGTCGAGGTCAGGTGTTCCCGTAACATAACCTTTTTCATAGGCGTAGCCCAAGGCAACGCGTGTGAGCGCACGGGTGATGTCGTAGAAGAGCACGCGGTCCTCCTCTTGAAGCGCCCGTTTCTCTTCCTCTAACACGCGGGTCAAGGATTGAATAGCAAAACGGATGTTTTTGGTCACGCCGATGCCGTGAATGCGCATATAACTGATATACGGCAAGGAGAACAGGAACCGATCCTTTGTCGCCGCCATATGCGTCAAATCGGCGATGAGACCCCAGTCGAGTGGGAGCCCTCCAATGTGAAAGATATAGTTAAATGCGGCTTGCAAGGCGGCATAACCGGCATCGTTAAAGTCCTTGGTAGCCGCCCGTTGATATAGTTCAGTAGCCTTGATTGGATCGTACGGAATGGCTGCACGCAACGCAGGTTGCTCGTAAATGATAGTAATAGTCCGCAAGTTCCGCGATACATTCTGGCTGGCCTAGTTCGGCGCCCTTTGTAAACCATGTGAAAGCCTCTGTAAACTCGCTCCTTTCGTGATGGTCGAGAGCCGTATAGAGCATCATGGTCGGATTGCCTAGTTCAGCGGCCCTGTGTGCCACACGGCGTGCATTTTCATAATCGCCTTCATCAATATAAATATTGCGCAAGTTCCCTTGGAACATGGCGAGCCCTTGATCAAGGGCTTTGGTAAACCAGTATTTTGCATGCTCCCGAGATTTTGCTTGTAGCGTTTCTTCGTCTACCATACCGCGCAAGGTAGCAATGACTTCACGTAAACTCTTGCTGCGCGGCGCTTGGTGTAATCGTTGACTAAAGCTAGCCTTTTCTGGGCCTAATAGTTGGTTAGCCTCGTTAATAACGTGGTAATCGCCCCAAAAGAATACGTTGCCTATAATATATTGGCAGTATGCATCGTCTTGCTTTGCATAATCATAGATGATGCGGAATGCATCGTCAAAGGACAACTGCATATCTCGCCTCACCGTAGGCGTAATCGACCCGGCTATGCGGAGCGCTTGCAGTGTGCCGATTGGACTATTCCGGCGGATACTATCATGCAAACACTGATACGTGCGCATATTATCCTCTGGAAAACCCGATTCGGCCCACGTAAATCGCGGTCCAGCGTACACGCGTGCCAATAGGGCATATGCATCTCCTAATTCACGTTCCTCAGGAGGCAAAGCCTTCTTGTAAACTTCCTCAGCATCCGATTCGCCCGTACTACCTTGCGATGTAGCCGTGTTGCGTAACTCATGCTGAATTGGCTTTGTTACATCCGATTGATTATTCACAATCGACTCTAACATGCGCAGACCCTCTTGAGCGGACTGCGGATCATAAGACATAAAAATTAAGTGGAAGACCCGTTGGAGGCGGTCTGTGAAATATTGAGCCATAGGCCCTCCTTTCGTTTTTATACAATACACTACTATTATATACCGAATACACAGCTCGTGAAAGGTAGGAAAGGTGATGGGGCCTCTGAAAGCCGACACGCTACTGCGCTTCGCGGAGCCCGAAGTCGTTTTCAGAGGCCCCATCACCTTCAACTATCTCGTTCTATGTTAATTCGGTATATAATAGTAGTGAAATTGATAAAATCCGTTATTGCCAACCCAGCCGATAGGAAGGAGGGCCTACGGCCCGTGCGGAGCCCGAAGTCGTTTTCAGAGGCCTCATCACCTTCAACTATCTCGTTCTATGTTAATTCGGTATATAATAGTAGTGAAATTGATAAAATCCGTTATTGCCAACCCAGCCGATAGAAAGGAGGGCCTACGGCCCTACGGGCTCACAGGGCCATAGTCGGATTTTAGGGCCAATCGGTTCTATCTCTCGGTCCATAGCTGACACGCGGAATATAATAGTAGTGAAATTGATAAAACCCGTCATTGCCAACCCAGCCGATAGAAAGGAGGGCCTACGGCCCGTGTGACGACGTGTCCTGAGAACCTCTACCGACCGGGTCTGATTCGTCCTACGGGCTCACACCCTGCGTCGGCCCGGCCCTTTCACAACAAAAAATAATTGATTAATGTACATAGCGTAGAAAGAGAACACCCTCTCTGAAAACGACTTCGGGCCTTATCTCTCTCAGGCATATAACGAAAAATAATTTTTAAGTTAGGTTAGAGTGCATATGAAAAAGACACCCCGTAAAAAAACGACTTTGTCCTCCTTCCTAGGACATATAACGAAAAAATAATTTCTATTTACGATGATAGGATAGTAAAAAGAACCGGTTCTGAAAACGACTTCGGGCTCCGCGTAGCGCAGTATTCTCTTATCCGTATAACAAAGAAATAATTTCTAACACGTGTTGTAGAATGCAAAAAAAGACACCTGGCAAAAACCGACTTTTGGCCCTGCCCCGAAGGGGTCAGACCCGGCCGACGGAGGATTTTTGCTAGGTGTCTTTTACATGTATTCAAAACAATGTATTAGAAATTATTTTTTGTTATAGTCACCAAACCATTTATCATAGATTTTTTGGTATGTGCCGTCTTCTTTAAGTTCTTTAAGTGCTTTGTTGATTGCTTGTTGTAATTCTGTGTTGCCTTTTTTAACACCAAGTACTGTGCCAGGAGCTTTTGTAGGTTCGCCTACGAGTTTAAGGTCTTTATCAGCGCCTTGTTTTAGGTAGTACATAGCAACTGCGTTATCGATGATTGCACCATCGATTGTACCAGCTTTCAATTCCATAAAGATATTGGCATTGGAGTCCATTTCTTTTACTGTTGTGTTAGGAATTTTTTTAGCCATGTCTGCAGGAACAGTACCGATTTGAACGCCTACAGTTTTACCAGCAAGTTCGTCCATGTTGTGGATAGAAGTGTTGTCTTTGCGAACCACTGTGATGAAACCGCCTTGGTCAAAGTATACATCAGAGAAGTCTAATGCTTTTTCACGTTCAGGAGTTGCGTTGATGCCTGCTGCGATCATGTCGATGTCGCCAGATTGAACTGCTGGAATCAAAGCGTCAAAGCCCATGGATTTGAATTCCATTTTTAGGCCTAATTTTTTAGCGATTGCTTCGGACAAATCAACGTCGAAACCAACGTATTTATCGCCTTCAGTGAATTCAAATGGTGGGAATGTAGTTTCAGAACCTACACGTAACACACCAGCCTCTTGTGTCATTTTGCTTTTTTCACTGCCACAACCAGCTAATAAACCCATAGCGGCAACAGCTACGAGTGCGATGGCTGTTAATTTTTTGAATTTAAACATAGTATCCTCCTCAAACACGATACAAACATATTAATCTGTTTCTATTGTACGTAATTTTGAACCAATAGGCAATAACATTGTATAATTAAAGGTACGTAAACAAATTATGTACACGAAATGTACCTTTTACTAAATAAGGTCGATTATTTATATACATATTTAGGAGGACCTATGTCTCTTACTGAACAATTTTCCAGTGCTTGTGAAAGCTTCGCCCAAGAGGCTTTCACCATTAACTATACATTGGCGAAGAATCCAGAACTGTCTAGTCATGAATTTAAGTCGGTTAAGACAATCGGTGCTGTCCTTGAAACACGGTATTCCTGTGACCTATGAGTTCTGTCACTTGCCGACTGCTTTTAAGGCGTCTGTTGTAAAAGTAGATAATCCTAAGGGCCGTTTAGCTATATTATGCGAATACGATGCGCTCCCAGATGTGGGCCATGCGTGCGGACACTGTGCTAGTGGTTCTATGAGCACGTTGGCAGCCCTTGCATTACATAAGATGCAGCAAGATGGCGTAGCTTTCAACATGGATATCGACATCATCGGTACCCCTGATGAGGAAGCGATGGGCTGCAAGGTGGATATGTGTAATGCTGGCGTATTTAAGGACTATGATTTTGCCATTATGGTCCATCTCGATGGTGAAGAGACGCGGCCTAATTCACAGTTCCTGGCACTCGATTGTTTCCGCGCCAAGTACCACGGTAAATCGGCCCATGCGGCTGGTGAGCCTTGGAATGGCATCAATGCGGTAAACGGCGTGCAACTCGCCATCCATGCCATGGATATGCTGCGCCAACAAGTGCGACCAGAATCTCGCATTGGTACGTGGATTATTAACGGCGGTACCGCGTCCAATGTCATTCCTGCCTATGGTGAGTTAGAGGTCACCGTGCGCCATACGGAACGGAAGTATTTGAACGGTCTATCCGCGCAAATTAAAAAGATTTTTGAAGGCGCTGCTCTTTGTACCGGTACGACCGTAGACGTTAAATTCTACGGCAACCCTTATGACGATATGAACCAAAAATCATCGCGGCACACACCTCATCGAAGACGTGATGGCCGACATGGGCCTCGATTTTTGAACCAGGTCCAGCGGACATTGGGGGCAGTTCCGATATCGGTAATGTCAGCTATCAATGTGCCGCATTCCATCCTAAATTGCGCTTGGCTGGCCCAGATAAGGTGTGCCACGCCAAAGAGTTTGCGGACGCTATGCTGGAACCAACCATTGAACAAACCATTTTTAGATGGCGCCAATATCATTGGGGGCACATTGTTGCGATTAGTAGAAAATCCAACTGTCTTAGAAGAAATTGTGGTTGAGTTTAATGCAACTAAATAATTCTCATCTACATATAATATTACTAAATAGTTTCTAGCTGATGGGAATAGCGCTAAATAAAATGTTTCCTATATCTGTCTGGGGAACTGTAATATCGTAGATAGAATTCGTTGCCTCTTTCAGAATTTTTGATAATAGATGATAAGAGAACATTGCCATTTATAAAGCTACGATTTTTGGTGAAATAAGTGCCCACCTCAATGTCGTGGTGATGGAGCGCCCAGACCACGTTATTTCCAGCGATGACAGGAATGTACTTAAACTCAAGATATTCAAATAAATTAGCTATGGTGATGCCGTCTGGTACGGTAAATTCTTCGCGATGATGACTCATATCATCCGCTGCACAAACGGCATCTCGATCGATAATTATATGCATATGATTTCACATCCTTTGAAATAGTAATTCTACAATCTTATGTGATTATCTATATTTTACATCAAGTAAAATTTATATTGTATTAAAGGAGGTTTTATGTCCTCATCTGAACCATTAGACATTAAAAATTATATAGGTCTTACTGGTGATACGCCCATTAGATTCATCGCGTCCGATGTGGATGGCACATTGGTCAATGATGCTAAGTCCGTAGATCCAGAGGTGGTCAATGCGGTTCGCGCCGCTCGTGAAAGCGGTATTCGCGTGGCCATCGCATCGGGCCGTGCGTGGCATGAGATGGACGATGTCATCGATGCCATGCCGTGCTTGCGATACTTTGTGTGCACCAATGGCGCCTATGTCATGGATAAAGAAGAACAAAAGGAACTCGTTCACATTTCCTTTGATAAAACGCGTGCCCTGGATTTAGTACGAAAACTAATGACCTATGGTGTGTTTGTAGAGGCTTATGTGAAAGCCGAGATTTTCGGTCAATACCCTGTTGTTGGTAATGAGACAGCGCAAGCAGAACATTTCTTTAGACCGAATATTAGACCTTTCATTTTAAAAACACGTACCATGGTGCCCGATTTAATAGCCCATTTAGAATCGTTACCAGAAGGACCAGAGAAAATCCAAATCTTTTACGGCGATGAACGTATACGCGAACGCATCCTAGCTGATTTGCGAGATGAATTCCAAGGGGCTGCCATAGATGGAAAAGGCCGAGAACGTTTTTACGATGTCCTTGAATCTAGCGAGGGCAATTTAGAATTTGTACTTCCTCATACGACAAAAGGCACGGCCGTAGAGGCCTTGGCTAACCATTGGGGCTATACGCCTGACGAGGTGATGACCATCGGCGACAGCGAAAATGATCTATCCATGATTCGCTTTGCCAGCGCTAGCGTGGCTATGGGTAATGCACGAGATAATGTGAAAGCTGCCGCCCGTTATGAAACGACAGATAATAATCACTATGGCGTAGCTCGTGCACTATATTCGGCTATTGCATATAATCGTGAATTGGAAAATAAATAGACATACTAAGTGGCTAATAGAAATACTAAGAGGCTAATGGAAATAGTAATCGGATAATGGATAGATACTATATCTTATGATTGATAGAGAGGTGATGTTATATGGGCAATCTAAAATTTGATATAGACGATACCTGTGTTAAATGCGGGGCCTGCGCTGAGGATTGCCCTGTACAATGCATCACCGAAGGGGCTACAAAATTTATCATTGGTAGCGGCTGCATCAGTTGTGGTGATTGTTATTCGATTTGCCCAGTCGGAGCCGTGCAAATGCATAAACTGTTTAAAGATAGAACAGGCCTGTAGTAATCTGAAATGGGTATGTGCAATAGGTCTTTTAAAAATAGAACAGGCCTGTACTAATTTGAAGCGGATGTGTGTAATAGGCCTTTTAAAAATAGAACAGGCCTGTACTAATCTGAAACAGGAATGTGTGATAGGTCTCCTAAAAAATAGAACAAGCCTGTAGTAATCTGAAATGGGTGTGTACAATAAGCCTCCTCTAAAAATAGAACAGGCCTGTTCTATTTTAAAATAGGTATGTGAAAGGGCGACCTTGAACTGTCAGGATCTGAAATATATTAAAAATCCGAACGTTAAAAAGTAATGTATAACTTTCATACGGAATATATGGAGTCCATATACTTCGTATGGTATAATAAAATGTAATGAAATTTAGCGTTTTGCTTGTTAAAACGCACCCCCAGTACAGGAATGTATGGACATTATAAATTGGTGAATATACTTTCACAAATAGATGCATACGGAGGAACTATGGAAAACAAGGAATTTGTTATTGTTGTCGATTTCGGCGGTCAATATAATCAGTTGATTGCACGCCGCGTTCGTGAAAATCATGTATACTGCGAAGTATATCCATACAACAAAGCATTAGAAAAAATTAAGGAATTGAAGCCGCAAGGTATCATCTTCACTGGTGGCCCTAACAGCGTGTATGAAGAGAATTCCCCTAAAATTGAAAAGGAAATCTTTGAACTTGGCATTCCAGTTCTTGGCATGTGCTATGGTATGCAATTTATGGCGCATACATTGGGTGGCGAAGTTAAATCTGCGGACAACCGTGAGTTTGGTAAAACACCTACTAAAGTGGACACTACATCCCCATTGTTCAAAGGCTTGGACGAAGAACAAGTTGTTTGGATGTCCCACGTTGACTATGTAGCAAAAGTTCCTGAAGGGTTCGAAATCGTTGCGCATACAAAAGACTGCCCTGTTGCATCTATGCAAAATAAAGAACGCAAATTATACGCTATGCAATATCATGCAGAAGTATTGCACACTGAACATGGTAAAGAAATGCTTCACAACTTCTTGTACGAAGTATGTGGTTTTACAGGCACATGGACAATGGCAAACTATGCAAAAACTGCTATTGAAGAAATCCGTAATACTGTAGGCGATGGCAAAGTATTGTTGGCATTGTCTGGCGGTGTAGACAGCTCTGTTGCAGCAGCTCTTATTTCTAAAGCTGTTGGCGACCAATTGACTTGTATCTTCGTTGACCATGGTTTGATGCGCAAAAACGAAGGCGATGAAGTTGAAGCAGCTTTCAAAGATTCCGGCATGCATTTCATCCGCGTCGATGCAGAAAAACGTTTCTTAGATAAATTGGCTGGTCTTGAAGATCCAGAAGCTAAACGTAAAGCTATCGGCGAAGAATTCATCCGCGTATTCGAAGATGAAGGTCGAAAAATCGGTTCTGTTGACTTCTTGGCGCAAGGTACAATTTACCCTGACGTTATCGAGTCCGGTACTGGTGAAGCAGAAGTTATCAAATCTCACCACAACGTAGGCGGCTTGCCTGCAGTTGTAGATTTCAAAGGCCTTATCGAACCATTGCGCAACCTCTTCAAAGACGAAGTACGTGAACTTGGTTCTGAATTAGGCTTGGCTGATTACCTCGTATGGCGTCAACCATTCCCAGGTCCTGGTCTTGCTATTCGCGTAATGGGCGAAATCACTAAAGAGAAACTAGACATTTTGCGTGATGCGGACTACATCTTCCGTGACGAAATTGCAAAAGCTGGCCTTGATCGTAGCATCAACCAATACTTTGCAGTATTAACATCTACACGTACTGTAGGCGTTATGGGTGACTTCCGTACATACGATTACACATTGGCATTGCGTGGCGTAACAACAACAGATTTCATGACTGCTGACTGGGCACGCATCCCTTACGACGTATTGGACACAATCTCCCGTCGTATCGTAAACGAAGTACAACACATCAACCGTATCGTGTACGATATTACATCTAAACCACCTGCTACAATTGAGTGGGAATAAAAAAATTAGAACAACATCGTATTTAAAGAATACATATACAAAGGCCTTTCATCGTTATGGTGAGAGGCCTTTTGTGAAAGTAGTAGTTGCTCTAATTTATTTTTGTTGTTGCTAGTAGATATCTTTTAAGGAAATAAGGGTATGGAAACTATAAAAAGAATTTTTAGTTAGTGACATATATTTAGATATTATAAAAAGAACTAGGTGTCGACAACTTTAATCAAGACGTACAAAGTGTTGAAGTAGAAGAGCTAAAAAAATCGATTAAGACAGAGACAATTCTTACTAGAAGGCTTTTAATTGTAAGGTGCTTTCAGAAAAAGAGATGGTGCAGTTTTACGCGCAAATGATAGAAGAATATGGAAAAGATATTATCGTTTGGTCTAAAAAGTTTTTGCAATATAGTGACGATACTATTGAGGAGTATCCTGATGGAGAATTTCCAAAAGGAGAGAAAATATCTGAGGAGGATGTATCAACTACAATTGAAATAGGAAAATATTCTAAAATGAGTATTGCTTTGTATATAATTGAGTTCGATCTCTTGAAGAACCATCAAGAGATAGTAGCTGACTATTATAAAAGATTGGGCATTCCTCGGGCCGCGAAATATGCAAAAGACATAATAGCATTTTATAAAGAGGTTTTTACTTTAGGTATTTAAATATTAATGATTGAGGGCTGTTTTGTTACAGCCCCTTTTATGTTATACAAAAAAATTGGTATACTGATTTTAAGTTATAGATTTTGGTTAAACAGTTGTTTGAAAATAGAGGTCCTATGAAAACGACAAAATCTTTTGGCGAGTATCCCAAATATTCTCTCCATGATGCAAGGGTCCAAAAAATAGCATACGGAGATGGTAATTTAACTTTTATCTTTGATTATATTTTTTTCTTATGAGAATGGTGTTGAACAAACTCATAAGGCCAAGATTGTATTTGAGAAATGTGATGTTGATGATCTAGAAATTCTTGTCTTTAATAGTACAATATTAGATACTTTCACAGGTAAAAGAATTGAGTTACCTCAGTATCAGCAGGATTATAGTGAAAGTGAGTTCGAGGTCATTACAGAGACTTATAACTGGGGTCGAGCTGTGCTGCAGGGTTGGTTATGGACCGAAGGGAATCCTGTACATTGTATAATGAACATATACTTTACAGGTGATATGGTATATGTAGTTGATGAGAGCTTGTAAAATAAATCTTTCAACATAAACCGTATAGGAGTAAATAACTATGGGCTATAAAAATGTATGTGTAAACTGCCGAATCTCCTTGTCGGAGGGCACAAACTACGAGTTGTTTAATACAAATAAAACCTGTCCTATATGTAAAGGTAAAATGTACTTTGTAAATGAGAAGTTTAAAGCTCCTAAAAAATCTAATGATAAAGAGTGGAAGATTATAGAGTATTTGTTATTGAGTGGCTATGATTTTAGGAATCCCATTTATGGAACTGAGAGATATATGTATTTCGAGTTTCCAAAGAACTTACAGGAGGCGGAGGCATTCGTTCGTGAGATGAGAAAGTTATAGTAAACTATATGAGCAAAGCGCTTTAATGATATGTAAATCAGCATTATCATATTACATAGTATATAAATTGAGAATAGAATATGCATAGTGAAGGCTACACAAGAGAATATGTCTTGGTGTAGCCTTTAGTGGTTAAACAGTATATACTTAGGGTAATAGCAACATAAATTTTAAAGAGAGGAGGCAAAACTATGTGTGAAGTAACAATAACACAAGCTACAGCAGAATTGCCTATGCTTGTAAAAAAACTACAGACAGGAGAAGAGTCTGTTGTGTATATCAAACAAGATGGACGGACTGTAGCACAGCTTACACTATCTGAAGACAATAGGCAAACAGAGTCTAAAGTGGATGTGTCGAAACGTATAGGCATTGCAAAAGGTAAATTTAAAATGCCAAAAGATTTTGATAAATGGGATAAAGATATAGAAGAAACTGTTTGGAGATACAATATGAATATATTATTGGACACACATTATTTACTATGGTCTATTTTTAGGTGATGATTCATTATCTAAAGAAGCAAGTGATATGATAATGAATCCAAATAATAATATTTATTACAGTATTCTTTCACTATGGGAAATTGAAATTAAGCATCTTAAACGTCCAATGTGTATGCCTATTGATGCAGTAATGGTAGAAGATAGCTGTGCGGGGGCGGGTTTTACATTGTTACCTATATTGGTTCCACATGTGTTAGCACTATCTACATTACATCGTGATGAGAATGCTAAAGCTCATAAAGATCCATTTGACCGTTTGTTAATTGCTCAGGCTAAAACATCTGATATGATATTTTTAACACATGATGAGCTTTTACCAGATTATAATGAACCATGTATTTGTTTTATGTAATATGAAAGATTAAATAATATGCTTATACGAAAAGCCACTACTGATGATTTAGACATTGTTACAAATATAGAATCTACCTGTTTCCCACCAGCCGAAGCAGCCCCTCGTGAAGCGTTTAAAGAGCGCCTTGCTCATTATGCAGACCATTTCCTTATAATTTTTGATGGTGATACACCTATCGGTTTTATCGATGGTTTTGTTACGGATGATGAAATCCTAACCGATGAGATGTTTGCTGATGCATCTATGCACAATCCTGATGGCGCATGGCAGATGATATTTGGCCTAAATACAATGCCAGCGTATCGCAATCGCGGTGTAGGGGGGCAGTTGATTGAGGCTTTCATAGAATTGGCCAAACAAGAAAATCGAAAAGGCGTTATTCTAACCTGTAAGGAAGAAAAGATTCATTATTACGCCAAGTTTGGCTTTCTAAATGAAGGCGAATCAGAGTCTGATCACGGCGGCTCTAAATGGTACCAAATGCGGATTGTATTTTTAGGTGCTTAGCAATGAGTAGGGATTAACTATTTATGATTTTACAATAAGACTGAATATAATAGTCCTGATAAAAAAGAAGCTGAAATCTTTGCAGTACAGCATTGATTTCAGCTTCTTTTTTGTTGGGAAACATATTAAGTTTCTACCATTAATGTAATTAGACATACGGATTTGCCTATTATTGTGTATACCAAAATCCATATGATTAATTAAATAATCTTTTTACTTGCGCCACGCCTTTATCGGTGAGCATGTAATACCCATTTGTCACATACAAGAGACCTTGTTTCTTAAGGTGTGATGCGGCTTGGTGTGTATAGTCTGGTTTCCAGTTCAAGTGTTCGTGAATGGTGCCGATACCGTTTTTCAATGGCCGCCACAGGTGTATTCATATGGGTATAGATGTGGCAGAGCATCATTGTTTCTCGATAGTGACGACGCAAGTGGCGTTGGCGAAGATAGGTTGCAATATAGCCCTGTCTTTGGCGTGCAAATAACGGCAATTAATAATGCGAGACCAATCGTTGTTGCGATAGCGCCCCGCAATGGATACGTCTAGGGTGAAAGCGACTTCCGTACCGATAACGGCACAGATAATACCGATGATGATACTGCTAGTGAGCATGGCTTTCACAGAGTCCGTCCATAAATAAGCAATAACCGCAGGTCCGATCATGAGGCCGATAACGAGAATGGCGCCTACCGCTTGGAATGAAGCCACCACGGTGAGGGATACCATGGTCATCAGCACGTAGTGGATGAGAGCCGGCATAAAGCCGAAGAGCCCTGCTAATAGTGGATCGAAGGTCGATAGCTGCAATTCCTTGTAGAAGAGCATAACTAATACGAGGTTGATGAATGCCACCCCAAGGGAAATCCATAGTGAAACAGGACCTAAGTCGGTGGAGTTTACAATCCATCTGTCGAACGGGGCGAATGCGATTTCCCCTAGAAGTGCCGTATCTACGTCAAGGTGTGCGTTGCCGCTGTAGAGACTGACGAGGATGATGGCAATGGAGAAGAGGAGCGGGAAGATGATACCAATGGACGCGTCTTCGTTGACGAGGCCCGTGTTATGAATCATCTCTGTAAGCCACACTGTTCCTACGCCGACTACGGTTGCCCCTACTAAAAGCAAGGGAGAGTTTAAGTCTTCCGTTACAAAGAAAGCGAGCACGATGCCGAGGAATACGGTATGCGTAATGGCGTCGGCCATCATGGACATGCGGCGCAGCACGAGGAATACACCAGGGATAGCGCACGCAATGGATACTGCGATGGCGATGAGTAAAATCTCTGTATGTACTGTCATGGGGCACCTCTTTTCCGGAATTGCCACAAGATGCCTCTATTAGGGGCAAATATGAGGCTCAACAGTACGATAACCGACAGAATGACGATGATCGCAGGACCTGTAGGCAGTTTTTGTACTGTTGTACTCCAAATGGTACCGCCAATAGCAGATACCATGCCGAAACATCCTGCTAGTATACACATGGTACCTAGCTTGTTCGTCCACTGACGGGCCCCTACGGCCGGTGCAATGAGTAGGGAACTGATTAAGATAGCACCTACTGATTGAATGCCGATGATGATGGTCATGATCAATAGGGAACGATATAAAATGAGTGTAAAGGTGACGGGAATTTGCAATGTTTTTAGCGTATTCTACGTCGAAAGAGATGAGCTTTAGCTCTTTCCAAAATAAGGCTGTTAAAACGATAATGATGAGCGCTGCCGCCGATGTAATATACACATCGCGGGCTAATATGGTGGCGGCCTGTCCAAATATAAATTTTGAAAGCCCCTGCCTGACCCTGCATTATTTAGACTTTGAAGGTAGGTGAGTAGAACCATACCAAGACCAAAGAAAGCAGATAGTATAGTAGCCAGAGCGCCATCGAATTTGATTTTACTGTTTTCTACGGTGATGGTAATGAGCCACGCCGCAGTGATAGAGGACAGGGCAGCACCTATAATGAGTACCTCAATGTCTTTTATACCTGTTAGCAAAAATGCGATGACTACACCAGGCAGTGCCGCGTGGGAGAGACCATCACCGATGAGGCTTTCCTTGCGCAGTACTGCGAAGGTGCCTGCAATACCACTGGCAAGGCCCAAGAGAGCCGTGCCGAGCAATACCATCTGTGTCGTATAGGATTGGAGTATGGTCATACAATCCTCCCCTTGCCGTAGGTGCGCTCGATGGCTTCGTCTGTAAAGGTCTCTATCACAGGCCCATAGGCAATAGTTTGCTTATTGACCATCGTTACCCAGTCGAAATATTGAGGTACCGTATTTAAATCGTGATGTACGACAATCACCGTTTTGCCACGCGCTTTCATTTCTTGTAAAAGAGAGATAATGGCGTGCTCCGTCGTTTTATCGACGCCCTTGAAAGGCTCGTCCATGAGGTAAATATCTGCCTCTTGTACGAGGGCTCTCGCAAGGAATACACGCTGTTGTTGGCCCCCTGAAAGTTGACGAATTTGCCTGTTTACATAGTCGCTCATGCCCATTTTTTCAATCATGGAGAGGGCGAGTTCTTTATCCTTTTTACTTGGTCGTTTAAACCAACCTAGATGACCATAGCGGCCCATAAGTACAACGTCTAATACGGTAGTAGGAAAGTCCCAGTCTACGCTACCGCTTTGAGGGACATAGGCGATTTTCTTGTAATCCTTTTTGTCCATCGCAAGGTGGTGGTCGATATAAAACTTAACACTACCTGAGATAACTGTTAATAGGCCTAACATGGCCTTTAATAATGTAGATTTACCGGCTCCATTAGGGCCGACGATGGCCGCTAAGGAACCGATGGGTACCTTCATATCTACGTCCCATAATACGGGTTTTGTCGTATAGGCTACGGTCATATCTTCAACTTCAACGGCCCATTCCATAGAGACCTCCTTTTATCATTGTTTATTTAAGTGCTTTAGCGATGGTATCGATGTTAGCTTTTACCATGCCGATATATGTGCCGCCTTCAGTGCCTTCAGAACCGAGGGAGTCGGAGTACAATTCGCCACCGATAGCAACGTTCCAGCCTTTAGCTTTAGCTGCTTCTTGAACGGCTTCAATTGTTTTGTGTGGTACAGAAGATTCTACGAAGATTGCTTTAATTTTGTGATCTACGATGAATTGAACAAGTTCATTCACATCTTGTAGTGCTGCTTCTGTAGCAGTACTTACACCTTGCAAACCTTTTACTTCAAAGCCATACGCGCGAGCAAAGTATTGGAAAGGCATCGTGTGCTGTTACGAGAACGCGAGATTCTTTAGGAATAGATTCTGCTTGAGTTTTGATGTATGCATCTGTGTCATCTAATTTAGTGAGATACGCATCATATCGTTTTTTGAAATCCTCTTTGTGAGCTGGGTCTGCTTTAGCAAGACCTTCATATACAGCCTTGGCTGCTAGTTTCCAGTTAGCTACATCAAACCAAATATGAGGATCTTTTGTTTTCACGCCATCTTCTTCGTCAAAGTCGAGTAGAGTGGCTGGATCAATGGCATCGGATACGCGGATAGTAGCTTTATTTTGTTTTGTTAAATTGTCGAAAATAGAACCCATTTTACCTTCTAAGTGAACACTGTTGTACACTACAACATCTGCCTTAGACATAGTTGTTACATCGCCGGCGCTAGCTTGATAGAGGTGAGGGTCTACGCCAGGGCCCATGAGTCCTTGGACCGACACATGGTCACCGCCAATTTCTTTTACTAAATCCGTTAACATCGTCGTAGTGGCAACGACGTTTAATTTTTTAGAACCCTCTTGGGCCGTATCTTTGCCACAACCCACAAGTGCAAATATACATAAGTGCTAAATGATAAAGCGAGTAATAGAGATTCGATTGACCTTTCATAATAAACCTCCTATAGGTATGGGGTTTAACATCTTTGGTTATCTTGTTAACTACCCTTATTTAAGCGAAAAATAGCCGCTACTCACTATAGCGGCTAAGGGAATATGGATGACGTTTTCTGCTAAGATCACGGTCGTTTAATGCAGAAGAGCTTGTAGATGGTTTGGCCCTATGAGGGCTACGATACCAAGAACCATCATGACTTTCATTTGAATACGCTTTTCTCCGATCTCATGATGAACCTCCTTATTGTAATTTTTTTGCCACATCAGCTGAGATATGTAAGTCCGATCATTTAGCTTGATAATCAATATATCATAAATGAGAAAAATTATCAATAAAAGATTTATACATATATTCTATAATAGACTACATTTTTGAGTTAGTTTTTTTCTTCATCTTTATTTAGTATTATATATATATATAGATTATAGTTAATATCGAGGGGAACATAAACCATGAATATATTAACTCGATTCACTGTGTACAGCTGCACTTTCTTGCATCTTTGCAGTAGGTGCTATGATGCCGATCATGCTGATGCTGATGCGGGCTAGATTTACAGAAGCACCTCGAGAGGTGATCCATCGTTAAACCTACGATGCCAGCTATTCCAAATCGAATTACCGTAGCTGGCATCGATATGCGTGTACGATTCTTTGATTAATAAAAACAAGGGCAAGGTTGAGAAATGTCTTTGTAGAACAATCCTCTGGTTATGCGTCCTGTTGATGAGGCTGTGAAAAGCGGCTATTAAACAATGGGAATTTCACTCCGGCTATTGGAGTAGATCAAAAAGCCCATGCATCCATCATTGGCATGACAATTACATTGCCAAAGGGTAAATGCTCCAGCTAAGTCGGGCAATGGTAAATTGACGGTAGAATCACAGTCAACGATAATCATGCGTCTGATGTGCAAACAGAATGGTCCTAAGGCAAAATAGGTGAAACAGTTTAGACTCAATAATGAGAGCAATAAGACTGAAATGAGGAGAAATGATGATGAGTAATGTATTGCGTTGTGTCGCCTTAATGGCATTAATCATGTCCACAACTCGTGACTGTTTCCATGGCGGCACACGTATGAAGCGCCAAAGCTGTATCTACATCCAGGCTTTGATTCTAGCGTACTACATGGGTTATGCCGGTGATGCTAATAGTGTTAGTGTAAACTTTACTATTAATACAGATGGATCCGTTTCTCTGTAGAATTACAAGGAACCTACTGGTAATGATGGCGTAGATGCATGCCCATCTGTAGAAACCGATTTCTACATGGAAATTTACACTGCTACGGATAGCAATGGCAATCCTGTAGCAGGCATCTAAAAACTGAATATATTAATTTTAGGAAATTAATAGAATGCACTCATACATTGTATGGGTGTCATTTTTATGTGCTGGTGAAAGTACTTAAGGGATTTAATTATATTGGGTGAAAGTATTTTTGAGGCTCAATTATCTTGGAAAATGTATCCTGTAGCAACTGAAAATTACTTTCAAAAATGAATATAATAAAAGTATATTTAATATAGTAATAATATTATTGTATATACTAATAGTCTTTTGACCCCTGGAGGTATAAGCATATGAATCCATTACAGCAAAAAGCTAGATATTAATAACGAACGGTACAGAATTATTGTATCTATTAAAGAGGATTATTTAGACGGTAAATTATCCTTGGAAGAGGGTAACCGTATTTTAAAAGAAAAGTTAGGTACTTGTACGCCTGACGAATTTGCTTATGCAGAGCAAAGTTTGAAAGGTGTCTATAAGGATGAAGAAATACTAGACAAGATGGATGATTTGTTGAATTTATTTGACGGTGTATTAGTGCGTGCCGAAAATGAGTACCCAGAGAATCATCCGTTGTGGGCTTATTTAGAAGAAATTAATGCGGTTGAAAAGGTAGCTCTTGAAGCGGATGAATTGTTAAAACAAGATAAGTTTATTAAAAATCCTTGGCTTGGTGTTTTTGATTCCTTAGCAGAATGGCGTATCCATCTATCTCGTAAGCAAAATCAATTATATCCAATGTTAGAGAACCATGGTTTTGATCGTCCAACGCGTATTATGTGGACCTTTGATGATGGCGTGCGTGATGCTATCTCTGCGTCTTATGCATTACTCCGTGAAGATAAATATGAAGAGTTTCTAACATCTGTACCAGATACATTGGCAAAACTTCGTGATTTAAACTCTAAAGAGTTAGAGGTTTTATTGCCAACATCCTTTAAACTATTAAGCGATGAAGAATTTGTGCGCATGAGCAAAAATGACCATGAAATCGGTTATGCTATTATTAACGCATCAGGTTTATATGTCGTGCCAGGTATTAATGATTCCGCAGCCTCATTAAATGGAAATGCTACTAGTCAAAATAGTGCAGTATCTAATGAGTTTCTAAATGATTTGGCAGGCTTATTATCTAAGTATGTAGGTCCTGTAGGTGGAGCACAAGTTGGCAAGGATACAGTCCTAGATGTGGCCACTGGCAAATTGACCTTAGAGCAAATTAATTTGTTGTTCCGTCATCTGCCTGTGGATTTATCCTATGTAGATGAAAATGAACTCGTTAAATTCTACAGTGATACACCACATCGCATTTTCCCTCGTAGTGCTAATGTTATTGGTCGTGAAGTGAAGAATTGTCATCCTGCTAAGTCTGTTCATGTTGTAGAAGAGATCGTAGAGAAATTTCGTTCTGGAGAACAAAGCCAAGCTGAATTTTGGATCAATAAACCGGGCTTGTTTATCTATGTTATCTACACGGCCGTGCGCGATGAAAATGGTAAATTCCGAGGCGTACTAGAAATGATGCAAGATTGTACACATATTCGTGAACTTGAAGGTTCTCGTACATTGTTGACTTGGGATAAAGACTGACTTTTGTAGGGAAATACAGATAATCGATGTACATCTTAGCTAAGAGGCCGCAGAAGAGTCAATGATACTGAATAGACTTCTGAGAGCTTACAATAGTTATCAATTTTTATTATTACAAAATATGTTGCACTAATTTCAAAAATAAACATACAATAATTTACATTTATTCATCTCTTTTGTGTATACAAATTTGTTGAAAAAAGGTAAAATAGAAAATAATGAAAGTATTTGCAAAAATCATATTTTCATAAATCATATTTTCATAAATTAATATACTTTTTACAAGAGAAATTACTAAGATATTTAAAGGTGAGGATCTAGATACTATGTCTGCAAGACGCGTTTGGAAATCAAAGTGAAATCAAAACAAACCCATTATTTTTCTAAGATGCGCAGTACTATTGAAACTGCATTTTATGGAAACAATGTAAACGCATATTACATCTGTGGCACAAGCGTATCACATTTGCAACTGCAAGAACCAGGTGTTATCGTCCTCGATATGCCTGTATATAAACCATGACGAGCAAGGTTTGCCAGCTGATGCAAAGGTACTCGTAACAAACGATGGTAAAACTACAGGTCGTTATGCAAAAGGCTCGTCGCATCATTGGCGATGAAGGCATTGACGAAGTGGAACTTAGCTAGTATTGCATCGTGATGCAGTCTATGATAGTCGTGGTAAAGAATGGATTTCTGCTGAAACTATCGTTGGTCTTGATCAAAAAGTTCACGGCTCGTGCTCATCTGATGATTCCAAAAGGACCATGCATCCATTTTGTATTCTTGGATTATGAACTTTAAAGTTCTTTGATGCAGCGACAAAGAATTTCTACAATGATAGTGTAGAAATTCCAGAAGGGCGATATTTATATCTATTCTGATCCCTGACTATGTGGTGCCAGGGTCATCCAGGTGGGCTTGCTATTTTTTGACCCCAGCTCATAACTGCGCCATGATTCTTGGCATGCGCTATTTTGGGTGAGCATAAAAAGGCACCCTTTGACATTGGCATGGTCCTTGGCAAACCGTTATGGCTATGTTGCCTCGCCACGGCGGTATGAAACGTTACAACCTTGATAAATGGTGATCCTATACTATCGGTGTATTCGGTCTTGTCCGGTTCCGGTAAATCTACATTGACTCATGAAAAACATGATGGTCGTTATGATATTTCTATCTTGCATGACGATGCGTATATCATCAATACTAAATGACTTGAGTCCTCGTTGCGATTGAACCATACATATTTCGACAAAATGCAGGATTATCCTGTGGAACATCCTGCTAATGAAATATTTGTTGACATTGCAAAAACGTTGGCGTAACCCATCGATGAGGATGGCTAGTAAGGTCGTGTTGGCAGAAGATGTGCGTAACAATAATGGTCGCGCTATTAAATCCCAATTTCTGGACAGACAATCGCGTAAACCACGTGGACGAACCAGTTAATGCCATTGTATGGCTTATGAAAGATAAAACATTTGCCACCAATCCTTAAAAAGTCGATGACCCTGTTTTGGCATCTACCATGGGTGCTACACTTGCGACACGTCGTTCGACAGCGGAAAAACTCGATGCTCACGTCGATCCAAATGCACTTGTTATCGAACCATATGCAAACCCATTCCGTACCTATCCATTGGTTTGTGATTATGAAAGCTACAAAAATTGTTCTCTGAATGTGGCGTAGAATGTTACATCATGAACACAGGGTTCTTCCTTGAAAAATAAAAATTCCTAAAGAAGTGACTCTTGATTTGTTAGGAACGCCTGGTAGAAGGCAAATCTGCACTTCGAACCATTTTGATAAACTATGAAAACCTTTCCTATGTAGAAGTTCCTGGTTTTGAACCACCATTTCCATGTACGTGAATACCATCACCAACTGCACAAAGCTTTTGAGTTCCGCCATGACTATGTGGAAAAATCTCAAAGACGGTAAAAATGAATTACCAGATGAAGTACTTGATGTATTAAAAACTTTAATGTAACACTTTACAATAATCAGAAATAGTCCTCTGGAAAAACACGCTACTGCGCCAAAGCGGAGCCCGAAGTTTTTTCCAGAGGGGCTATTTCTTTTCTGTATCTTTTTACATTAAGGTTTTTAGTACATCGGTGTAGGAGGAAGCTACTGCGCTAAAGCGGAGCCCGAAGTCATTTGTGACGGGCTGTTTTACTTTATCCTTTATGCTTATACATTAAAGTTTTTAGCACATTTGCGTTAGAGAAGTTTCACTGAGCTACGCGGAGCCCGAAGTCGTTTGAGGAGGATTTTTCATCCTTACTCATTTAGTAAATACATTAAAGTTTTTAGCACATTTGCGTTAGAGAGCAGCTACTGCATCTAAAAGCGGAGCTCAACGTTTACAAATGGGTGTGGAGCTAACAGAGTGAGCGCAGCGGCATATGGGTAGATATTATACTTTATTGTTACTCTTTAATTCCTAATAATAAAATAGGAATTAAAAGAATCAGTAGTTTTTATGAAAATATAAATGAGCTTTTAAATGATTGAGAAATATCGTTATAATCTGATGCTATACGGATATAAAAATTTTGATAAATATATATAAAATTTTAATTGACAAATGTCCTCTCGGGACAAATATACTTAAAGACAGTTTAAAACATATTTATGAAGATAGGATTTAAAAGTCCCACAATTATAGGTGGAATTAACTTGAAATAGAAGAAGAATATGTTTTTCTTATTATTGTCAGCTGGCCTACGTAGGCCCCTAGGAGGTTTAAATATGAGTAAAAGATGTGGAAAATAAAAATACCCATGACCATAGCCATGGTGAACATCATCATTGCCATTGTGGCGGTCATCATCACAATCATGATCACAACATCATCATGACCACGATCACAATCACGATCATGAACACAATCATGACCATGGTCACGATCATAGCCATGAAAAGGCGCTGCCTACAGATAAATGGGTGCACACACTCATGAACCAGGGGTGCCTCATGAACATGGTGTAAATGATTATCTGAAAGCTGTTGCTGAGTATCGTAAAACATGGCCTACTAAAGCAGGATGTTATCGAGCAAACTCCTGACCCGCTGTGCGTGAAATGATTCTTCGCATGGAACAAATTGGTTGCGATACTGTATTTCGACCGTTTCGATAAACAACAACCTCAATGTGCATTCGGTATTGCTGGCGTATGTTGCCGTATTTGCTTTCATGGGTCCATGTAAAATTACACCCTAAGAGCCCTCGTGGCGTCTGCGGTGCTGATGCAGATCTTATCGTAGCTCGTAATATGACACGTGCTGCTGCAGGCGGCTTGACTCAACATGGTGCGCATGCTCGTGAAATCTTGATTTCTTTGAAAGCTGCTGCTAATGATCAGTTGGATATTCCGATTTTGGGCGAAGAAAAATCCGTACTGTATGTAAAGCTTTCAACATTCCTGAAGAAGGTCGTTCCTTGAAAAGAAGTAGCTAATGATTTAGCTGACGTTTCTATTAGAAGACTTTGAGCCGTGCATTACCTGGCGAATATAAAACAATTACAGCGATAGCACCTGCTGAACGCCGTGAAGTTTGGAAAACCCTAGATATCTTACCTATTTCAGCGTACAATGAAGCCTTTGATGCATATCATCGTACTTGCGTAGGTACAGATGGCGACTGGGAAAGCAATATGAAACAATTCTTGCGTTGTGGTCTTGCTTTCACATTCACTGGCGTAGTAGCGGCAGATATCGCTACAGATGCATTGTTCGGTCTAGGTGGTCGCCGTACATCCAAAGTTAACATAGGTGCTTTGAAAAAAAGGTTATGTTAAATATCGCTGTTCATGGTCACTTGCCTACATTAGTATCCCAAATTTGTACAATTGGTGCCTCTGAAGAGTACTTAGAAAAAGCAAAAGCTATCGGTGCTAAAGGTATCCAATTCTACGGTATCTGCTGCTCTGGTTTATCCAGCATGTACCGCTACGAAAACGTTATTCCATTGTGTAATGCTATCGGTGCGGAACTTGTACTTGGTACAGGTGCACTTGATTGCTGGGTAGCTGACGTTCAAGACGTTTACCCCTGCTATTATGGACGTAGCACGTTGCTTCAATACAAAGGTTATCACTACATCTGATGCAGCTCGTTTACCAGGTGCAGAACACATCGGTTACGATCACCATCATACTAACTTGTCTGAAACAAAAGCATTGGCTCGCAAAATCTTGGATCGTGCCCTTGAAGCTCATGAATTGCGTAAAGGTATGCCTGTATTCATTCCGCCATACGAAATCACTGCTGAAGTTGGTTTCTCTCCAGAATCCACTGTTAAACATTACGGTTCCTTCAAACCATTGGCAGAGGCTTTAAAATCTGGTAAAGTTCGTGGTATTGTAAACGTAGTAGGTTGTTCCAACCCTCGCGTTATCTACGAAAAAGCAACTGTAGATATCGTTGATACACTTATCAAAAATGGCTGTATCATCTTAACAAATGGTTGTGCATCCTTCCCATTGATGAAACTTGGCTACTGTAATACAGATGCTATTAAAAAATGTAGCCCTGCATTACAAGAGTTCTTGGGCGATGATCAACCACCAGTATGGCATGTTGGCGAATGTGTAGATAATGCACGTTCCTCTGGTATTTTTCGCTGGTATTGCTGGTGAATTGGGTCTTAACTTACCATCAAATGCCATTTGCTATGTCTAGCCCCTGAATGGTCCAACGAAAAAGGTATCGATGCATCCCTTGGCTTCCGCTTGATGGGTATCAACTCTTATCACTGCGTTGAGCCACCTACACAAGGCTCTGATGCTGTTACAAAATGGCTGAAAGAAGACACTAAAGACATCTTAGGCTCTGTTATGTATGTAAATACAGATCCAGCTAAAGTTGCTGAAAAAAATCTTGGCAGATATCGATGAAAAACGTGCTGCTTTTAGGTTGGGCAGAAGTAAAATAATATAATATAAACAAAAGACCCTCTCCATAATCCTCCACTGCTCAGATCTGTTCCTTCGGAACAGGGCAAAAGTCGGATTCTGAAGAGGGTCTTTAACTAATAATTATGTCATGAAAGTAAAAAGAGAGTCAGGTAGACCTGATCCGCTTCATTTTTTAATCAAAAGCTCATTAACTTAATCTATTACATCATTTATAACTCTGCTATACTAATAACAGGAGTCATTGACGTGAGTTAGGTTCATCACCGAAAGGTGGTGATACTATGAGTAAATTCGAGAAGGTTTATATAATTCTTTTTGTAATTTCCATAGTTGTATCTATCTTAAGTTTATTCAAATAAACTTAAGAAACGCCTAACGTAATAAGTACTGGTAATACTTACACGTTAGGCGCATCTTATTTCCCAAATTTTTTTAGATGAGCCTAACGCTTGCACACGTCAATGACTCTCTTTATGTTTATAGTATACCCTCAATAACAACATAAAAAAACAACATAGGTATATAGTAACTTATAGTATAATAGTTTCTCCATCCTCAGGGACTGCTACATGGCTTTCGATATTGGTGCCTTTGATAAATTTGTGCACATCCTTACGGCTTGTTGCTGTATGATTAACTGTATCCATGTGAACAGCGATGATTTTTAGCTTCTGGTTTGCGTACTACCATGCGGCCAATATCTTTTGTCCCCATAATAATACTATCTTCAAAGCCCAAAACTTGAGCATATCCTGTATTCATAATAATAACATTAGGGTCGAAGCGAAGAAGGGCCTTCTCTACATCGCTTGTCCATACTGTATCGCCTACAAGGTACACAGTTGGTTCGCCTTCTGCTTCAAAAATAACGCCCATTGCATCGCCTGCTAATGGTGCGAGAACTGGATTTGCATACATTTCTACAGTGCCGTGTGAGCCCCCTGTTTTTCTTAATGTGATACCGTTAAACTCAAGGCTTTCAAAAATGATGCGTACATCATTAAAGCCTTGGGAGATAATAAGTTCTTTGTCCGCTGTATTTTGCACAAAAATAGGAAGTGACTTTGGAATAGATTTAATTGCCATGTCATCCCAATGATCGAGATGTGTGTGTGTAACTACTACTGCAGTTACATTGCTTAATAGATTGTCCATTGATACAGGCAAATCAACCATAGGCATTCTTTGTTGATAGTTAAATGTTCCTTCAAAGCCAGGATAAGTATCTTTGGGTGCTAAGAATGGATCAATAAGAAATGTTGTGTTTTTTATTGTTAATTTTCCTGTAGCATTTCTAATGTGAGTATATTGTGTCATAGGTATCTCCTTAATTGTATTTTGAAAATCTCATCAAATAGATTACTGTTTGTAATCCCTAGAATAAGTGTACCTTGTTTTGTTATACTAGTCTCAACAATAATTGACACTATGTTTGTTAATAGACACATTGTATAAATGTGTCTATGTAGGAGGTTATATGATAACTCGAAAAGAAATGACACGAATGTTGTTAAAAGAAGGGTTGCTTAGTTGTTTAGAAAACCATTCTTTTGAGTCTTTAACCGTAACATTGTTGTGTAAAGCATCAGGTATAACTCGCTCTACTTTTTATTTACACTATAGCAATATCATGGAAATTGTTGATGATTTAGTAGATGATGCAATCGCTTATTCGCGACCAGGAATGGTAGATAATAATAATTTACAAACTATAGCTAACACCTTATCAGCTGCTTCTAATTCTGTTTCGTTGAGAGAAGCATACGATTCTATTTTTGATAGATTGCCCTTATGTCAGCGTATTATACGACATAAAAAGTATTTACCTTTATTTTTAGATGACCAAATTTCAGAATATGTATTGCAACGAATTATACGGAGTGAAAAAGATCGGCAAGGGCTTGTTATGGCAGAAGCACTTGGGACTTCATTTGACGTGGGTGTATCCGTTTTTGTATTTTTAGTGCACGGACTATATGCTGTTAATAAACAATATAAGTGGTCCCAAAGCGATGAATGGTTAGAAGCACAGAAAGTTATCTTTGAACTCGTTTGCCGTGGGTTACAAAGAAAATAAGCATATAAGGCTCACATACTTCCTTGGTGCATCAATACATGCTCACCTAGAAATTAGTACAGGCCTGTACTAATTTCTAGAAGAGGTATATGGATGAGGTCAAGGCCCTAGGCCGCAGGCCGTTCTATCTGTTTAGAACGCATAAATTCATGGGCGACTGTATAGCTGTAACAGAAAATATAATTTCACTATGTAGATAATCTAATTCAGATCTAAATTCTATGAAATAACACCCCCAGAGAGTCCGACTTTACTAGGCCAAGGCCCAGCCGCAGGCCGTTAAGGCGGTGGAGGACGACTGAGGGGTGTATTTCATTACCCAAATTAAGGGTGAATTATATTTTTCTTTAATGATGTAAATTATATTTTTCTATACAGCCATAAGGTAGAACATGAATTTATACGTTCATGTTTGCCCCTTTTCTCACATAGAACCAGAAGCAAACCGCAACTGTTACGATGTTGAATGCTAGTAGTACTGCGAATGCAGGGTGAATGTTGCCAAATGTGGAGTATACGAAACCGAAGATTTTAGGTGTAATAAAGGCACCGTATGCAGCTACGGCAGCAACGAAAGTCCTGTGATTAAAGAAGATAGTAATGGATTGCCAAATACGTGAGGAATCATACGGAATGTGGCACCTGTTGCGAAACCACAGCATACGAATGTTAATACGGACATAGCAAAGAAGAATGGGAAGTTGTGCATGTCTACGCCCACTGCGATAAGCGCTGTTGTAGCACATAGGCCGAGAAGGCTAACAAAAGTAACCTTTGTACCGCTATTAATTTTATCTGCTAACCAACCGCCTACAGGGCGAAGGGCACCTGCTACAAGGGGGCCTACGAATGCAATGGATGCAAATGGAACTTCAGGGAATTCTTTGCCTACTAAGAGGCCTAGTGCTGCGCATAACCAGAGAAAGCACTCGAAAGAACAAGTGTAAAGTAATGTAAGAGCCCACGTGTGTTTGTTGCCAAAGATTTGTACAAGATTTTTAGGATTTGGTTTGTCTAGAGGCAAGTTGTCCATGAATCGAGTCATCAATGCAAGGATAACAACGAGTGGTACAATCCACATGAAAGCTGCATTGGCAAGGTATACTGCATTACCTTTGATGATAGCAGGTGTTACACCAAAGACATTGCCTAATGTAGCAGACCCCATAGCGAATGGTGCTAAGAAGTAAATTACAGAAATACCATAGTTACCAATACCGCCATTGATACCAAGGGCTGTACCTTTTTCGGATTTAGGGAAGAAGTTGCCAATGTAGGCCATGGATGACGAGAAGTTAGCGCCCGCTAAACCGATAAGGGCGGTTAAAATCATGAATGTAGTGTACGAAGTAGTTGTATCCTGTACAGCAAAAGCCGAGCCATACAACAGGGACCAACAAAATGATGGTGGAAATGAATGTCCAGTTTTTACCACCCATAAGTGCGGGCATATAAGTGTACACAAAGCGTAATGTAGCACCTACGAGGCCTGGGAAGGCAGCAAGTGTAAATAATTGGTCGGTTGTAAAATGGAATCCCGCACTATTTAATTGGGCTGCGATGGTGGACCATAGATACCATACACAAAAAGGATAAAGTTAGGGCAATAGTAGATATTACCAAGTTTTGTTTGGCGATTTTTACCAAACTTTTCCCAAAACTCGGATTTTCTGCTGCCAGTTCTGCAACAATCTCTTTGCGACTCGCACCTACTTGAGGCATTTTTAAGTTCTGACATGAGAGCTCCTTTAAGTAAAACACATGTGATAAAAAGGGGAAGATCTTTTTACACAAACTATACGGCACATTTTCATATTTTCATGTGAATCATACAAAAAGTAGTATTATAAAATAGAGAATGTGCCTAAAATCACAACATTATTATATAAAACAAAAATATAATAATGTTGTGATGAAAAACACACTTATATAAGAATTAATCGGTTATAATGTTGGTAATATACGTAAGAGTATATAGTATAGTAGCCTTTTTGCCCATGTGTTTTGTGAAAGCAACTTTCAAAAAGGACATGGTCAAATGACACTAAAGGATGCACGGTGATAGTATGGAACAGGAGTTAATAAACCAGTTACTTGCATTGCCAGGTGAAACAATTCATCTTGAAAAAGGAGAATTTCTGTTTCACGAAGGTGATATAGCAGATCATTTTTTTATTGTTCGTAAAGGTAGACTTAGTATTAAGAAATTTGAGGCTAGTGGTCATATTTTTGCTCATCGTTTGGTGGGACCTAATAATGTGCTTGGCGAAATTCCTTTATATGAGACAAATACTGGACTTACGTGTTTAATGCGATTGCACGTGAAAAATGCTCGGTATATTCGATTCGTTATGATGTGTTAGAACCAGCCATTGCAAAGGACCATTCCTTGGCTATTGCGATGATGAAAATCTATACACTTCACATGCGGCGACAACAGGCCAAGTATAGAGACTTTGTTGTTGTATGGCAAAAAGGTGCATTCTATTCGACTTTATTGCGTTTTAGCTAATAGCTACGGTATAAAACGCGATGACGGTATCTATATCGACATTGCTTTAACAAACCAAGAATTAGCTGAATTTGCTGCCACATCTCGGGAAAGTTTAAACCGCATGCTTAGTGAGTTACGAAAATTAGGCTATGTAGCCTATGATAAACACCATCTGGTAATCTGTGACTTCGATGCATTAATCGGATTACTCGATTTGGATACGCGAAACGATAGATCCTAATATCAGTAATATCGAATAATTGTGGATAATCGCCCTTGTTGTTGGCATTGCTAACGCAAGGGCTTTTTGTAGTTTTGAAGGAGGACATGAGATGAGCTTGTTGTCTCAGAAAAGTTTAAGTTTCTTCGCAAGAAGAACGTATCTCCAAGCGGTCATCAAATAACTGAAGATGGCGGCCGCGAGTGGGAAAATTTTTATCGTGACCGTTGGTCTTACGATAAAGTTGTCCGCACAACGCATGGCGTAAACTGTACTGGTTCTTGTAGCTGGAACATTTCACGTTAAGAATGGTGTTGTAGCGTGGGAAAAATCAAGCTACTGATTACCCTGAAACACCAGATGATATGCCGGATTACGAACCACGTGGATGCCCTCGTGGTGCCACATTCTCTTGGTATCTCTATAGCCCATTGCGCGTAAAATATCCATATGTACGCGGCGAATTAGCTGAGCTTTTGGAGAGAAGCTAAAAAAAGCATGCTAAGAACCCAATCGAAGCTTTGGAAATCTATCGTAGAAGATCCTGAAAAAGGCGAAGAAATACAAATCTGCCCGTGGTATGGGTGGCTTTGTGCGCTCCACATGGGATGAAGCGACAGAAATCACTGCAGCATCTTTACTATATACAGCAAAAACATACGGCCCTGACCGCAACGCGGGCTTCTCTGTAATTCCAGCGATGTCCATGTTGTCCCTATGCAGCAGGTGCTCGTTTCCTTAACTTAATGGGTGGTTCACCATTGTCCTTCTATGACTGGTATGCCGATTTGCCACCTTCCAGCCCTCAAGTTTGGGGTGAACAAACTGATACCCTGAATCTGGTGACTGGTATAATGCTGGTTACATCATGACTTGGGGTTCCAACGTACCGTTGACTCGTACGCCTGATGCTCACTTCTTAACAGAGGTTCGTTACAAAGGTACCAAAGTAGTATCCGTATCTCCTGACTATGCGGAATCTACAACTTCTTCTGATGCTTGGCTTAATGTGAAAGCCGGCACTGATGCGGCTCTTGCTATGGCGATGGGTCACGTAATCTTAAAAGAATACTACATCGATAAAGAAACTCCATACTTCAAAGAGTATGCTAAAGAGTTTACTGATATGCCATTCCTTGTACGCGTTGAAGACATCAACGGTGCAGTACAACCAGGCCGTTTCTTAAACGCTAAGGATTTAGGTAGCAAAGAAGACGGTGCTGATTTCCAAACTGTATTAATTGATGAAACAACAAATGAAATCGTTGTTCCAAATGGTACAATGGGCGACCGTCACACAAATCCACAAAAATGGAACTTACGCCTTGAAAACCGCAATACAGGGGCTAAAATTGACCCTCGCTTATCCGTATTTGATCAACGGGAAGATGTGACTATCGTTAAATTGCCATACTTTGGTGACGAAGAGCACGAAGGCGTTATCGAACGTGCTATTCCAACGATTACAGTACAAACTGTTGATGGTCCTGTAAAAGTAACTACAGTATATGACCTTATTCTTGCTAACTATGGTATAGACCGTGGTATCGGTGGTGAAGTGGCTAAAGCTACACTGATGACACTCCTTACACACCCTACATGGCAAGAAAAATTACAGGCGTAAAAAGCAGATATCGCTATTGCCACAGCTCGTGAATTTGCAGATAATGCAGAAAAAAACTAAAGGTCGTTCCATGATTATCATGGGCGGTGGTATCAATCACTGGTACCATGCGGATATCATTTACCGTACAATCTTGAACCTCATCATGTTCTGCGGTACAGAAGGTGTTAACGGTGGTGGCTGGGCTCACTACGTAGGTCAAGAAAAAAACTTCGTCCTGTTGAAGGCTGGGGCGGTATCATGACAGCTAACGACTGGAGTAAAGCTCCTCGTTTGCAAAATGGTACATCTTGGTTCTACTTTGCTACAGAACAATACCGTTCAGATTGCATCGACTTGGCAGACCGCGTATCTAAATTAGCTAAGCCTCGTTATCGTCACCCTGGCGATTACAATGTTTTAGCGGCTCGTTTAGGTTGGTTGCCATCGTATCCTACTTTCAATAAAGGTAGTCAAGAGTTGGTTAACGATGCTCGTGCAGCTGGTGCTGGTACAGAAGCAGAAATTAATCAATATGTGGCACAAGCATTGAAAAATAAAGAATTACAATTCTGCGTAGAAGATCCTGCGGCTAAAGAAAACCATCCCACGCAACTTATTCGTATGGCGTGCGAACCTTATCGGTTCCTCTTCTAAAGGCTACGAATACTTTTTTCGAAACATTTATTAGGTACTAAAAAAATGCGGTATTAGAAGATGACGATGCACCTACACGTCCAGAAGAAATCAAATGGCGTGAAGCTGATGAGGGCAGGCAAACTTGACCTCTTAATCGACATCGACTTCCGTATGGCTTCTACCGGCTTGTATTCTGATATCGTGTTCTGCAGCCACATGGTATGAAAAAGAAGACTTGTCCTCTACAGATATGCATCCATATGTACACGTATTCCAAGCTGCTGTTGATTGCGCATGGGAAACTAAATCTGACTGGGATACATTCCGTACCCTTGCAGAAACAGTATCTCGCGTAGCAAAAGAGTCTGGCTTCACAGAATACGAAGATATCGTAGCATTGCCTCTTGGTCATGACAGCCCAGGTGAAGTGGCACAACCAGAAGGTAAAGTCCTCGATTGGAGCAAAAGGCGAATGTGAGCCAATTCCAGGTAAAACAATGCCTAACCTCGTACATGTAAAACGCGACTATAGCCAAATCTTCGAAAAGTTCATCGCTTTGGGACCTAATATTGAAAATAAAATGGGTGCTCATGGCTTGGCGTGGGATGTATCCGATGAATACCAAAACATTGTATGCACAAAATGGTACTATCGATAATCCAGAATTTATTTCTCATGGCCGTCCAAGCATTTACGAATGTAAGGAAGTCTTTGTAATGTTGTATTAACATTATCTTCTTGTACAAATGGTAAATTGGCTGTTCGCTCTTGGAAAGCGATGGAAGAAAAAACAGGTCTTTCTGGTCTTGAAAAGAATGCAAAAAGGCCGCGAACAAGAAAAGATTACCTTCGATGATATGGTTCGCCAACCGCGCTTTATCATTAGCTCTGTAACAAGTACTGGTAAGAACGATAAAAACCGTCGTTATTCTCCATTTCACAACATCTACAGAGGATAAAGTACCATTCCGTACCGTAACAGGTCGTCAATCCTTCTATTGCGATCATGAAATGATGCGCGATTACGGTGAAGCTATGGCGTTGTACAAACCTGTATTATCTTATAAACCAGTACAAGGTGACTACAAACAAGAAGGTATTCCAGAAATTACATTGAAATACTTAACACCACATAATAAGTGGTCTACACATAGTATGTACTTCGATAGCCAACAAATGTTGACATTGTTCCGTGGTGGCCAAACTATTTGGCTTAATGAAGATGATGCAGCAGAAATCGGCGTTAAAGATAATGACTGGGTAGAAGCTTTCAACAAAAATGGTGTTGTAGCAGCTCGTGCAGTTGTATCTCCACGTATTCCTCGTGGCATTTCCTATATGCATCACTCTCAAGATCGTCACATCAACGTTCCTGGTACGCAAGTTAAGAAAGACCGTCGCGGTGGTACACATAATGCACCAACTCATATTCACTTGAAACCGACACACATGATTGGCGGTTATGGTCAATTGAGCTATGGATTTAACTATTATGGCCCAACTGGCAACCAACGTGATATGACAATTGTGGCTCGTAAATTGAAGGAGGTGGATTGGCTTGAAGATTAAAGCTCAAGTATCCATGGTCCTAAATTTGGATAAGTGCTTAGGCTGTCATACATGCTCTATCACTTGTAAAAATACATGGACGAACCGCGAAGGCGCGGAATATATGTACTTTAATAACGTGGAAACTCGCCCAGGCGTAGGCTATCCACGTCATTGGGAAAGACCAAGAAAAAAATGGAAGGGCGGCTGGACGCTAGATAACTCCGGTAATTTAGCTCTTTCTACAGGTTCTAAAACCAATCGTTTGATGAAGTTATTCTTCCATCCTGAACAACCAGAGTTGAAGGATTATTTCGAACCTTGGACTTACGACTATGAAACATTGATTCATGGTGGTCGTAAAAATAACCAACCAGTAGCTCGCCCTCGTTCTCTTGTGACGAAACAAAAAATGGAAGTGACTTGGGGCCCTAACTGGGATGATGATTTAGCAGGTGGTCAACATGCTCGCTCTGATGTGAACTTAACTAAGATGGGCCAAGATATCGTATTTGATTACGAAGAAGTGTTCATGCGCTACTTTGCCACGTCTTTGTAACCACTGCTTGAACCCCTGCATGCGTAGCTGCATGTCCATCCGGCGCGATTTATAAACGCGATGAAGATGGTGTGGTTCTCGTATCTCAAGATGTATGCCGCGGTTGGAGACATTGCGTTCCATCTTGTCCATACAAAAAAATCTTCTATAACTGGGAAACTAATAAAGCTGAAAAATGCGTATTCTGTTACCCACGCTTGGAAAATGGCTTGCCTCAAATCTGTGCTGAAACTTGTGTAGGTCGTATGCGCTATGTTGGCGTTGTATTCTACGACATGGACAAAGTAGAAAGCTATGGCAGCTACAAAAATGAACAAAGATATTTACGAAAAATACATTAGATTTGATTTTGGACCCCGCATGATCCAGAGGTTATTAAAGCGGCTCGTGCTGAAGGCATCTCTGAAGCATGGATTAAAGCAGCTCAAAAATCTCCTGTATACAAACTTGTAAAAGAGTGGGGCGTGGCATTGCCATTGCATCCTGAGTATCGTACATTGCCAATGGTTTGGTATGTGCCACCACTCAGCCCAATCTTGCAACGTGTAACATCTGATGTATACTTGCCAGATGCACATGAAATGCGCGTACCTGTACAATACCTTGCTAACTTGTTTACAGCCGGTAATACAGACATCTTAGCTCGTACATTGCAACGTGTTCTCGACATGCGTGAATACATGCGCCGTCGTGAAACAGGTGACGGTCCTATCGATCACAATGTAGATTTAACAGAAGATCAAATGTACGGTATGTACAAAATTGTTGGCATTGTCCAAATATAATGATCGCTTTGTTGTCCCATCTGATGTGAAAAGTATCTCGCGAAGGTCGCCTAGAAATGCAACAAAATCGCGGCTTTGCTTGCCCAACAGGGGGATGTCAATAATGAAGGATGCTCAGAAAATCGCTCTTATTGCGTCATTTCTTCTACGCTATCCTGATGAACAATGGTATAACGAACTACCTGAATGGAGAGAGGACGCCCAATCCGTTGGGCATCCTCAACTACGCCAAGGTTTATTAGAATTCTTCGACTATGTAGAGGATGCTAATAAAAAAGAATTCGAAGACCAATATGTTCGTACCTTTGATTTTAGTCAAAATACAACTATGTATTTGTCGACTTATGAATTACAAGGTACTGGGGAACAAGCGGAAGAACTCGTTAAATTTAAAGCTTTCTTCCTAGAAAATGGCTATGATTTGCCAAAAGAAATGCCAGACTATATTCCAGCACTTCTTGAATTATGTGCCGTTATCGATGATGAAAAAGCAAAAGAAATTTACGACTATTGTAAGCCAAAATTGGAATACATTAGAGAACGCTTCATTGAGGCTAAACTGCCTTATGCATTCTTGTTTGATATTATCTTGTCTGTTGCAAATGGATTGGAGGATGGTGCACGATGAATCTATTCCTTTGGGGCGCTTTGCCTTACATCGCTTTCACCTTCTTAATCGTAGGTACTTTGGTTCGTTTCTTCTACTTTGAAAGAAACTGGACTACAAAATCGAGTCAATTTTTAGAGAAAAAACAATTGCGTATTGCCAATCCATTGTTCCACTTTGGTTTTGCTATGCGTTATCGGTGGTCACGTAGTAGGTGTGTTAATCCCTCAAAAACTTGGACTGCTGCAATCGGTATTAATGACCATATGTACCATCAAGGTGCGTTATACATGGGTGCTGTAGCGGGGCTTATCTTCATCGTAGGCTTCTTGCTTTTGATGAAACGCCGCTTCACAGTAGCTGAGTTAAAAGTTAACACATCTGGCCTTGATAAATGGTTATATTTGTTCTTAACATTAGCTATTTTTCAGTGGCATGGCTGGTACATTGCTTAATGCATCTGGTTTCTTTGATTACCGCGTATCCATCGGTCCTTGGTTCCGCAGCCTATTAGCATTTATGCCGGATCCATCCTTGATGGAAGGTGTACCATTTATGTTCAAATTCCACATGTTCGCGTGGATGGCAGTGGCAATCATCTTCCCATTCAGTCGCTTGGTACACTGCTTGAGTGCTCCACTCAACTACTTAACACGTCCGTTTATCGTATATCGTAAACGGATCGAAAAATAATTAGGATGTTGATTGATTTGTATGCCCTTCTATAATATGACAAATTAATCTGAGCCCCTATACGAATAAAGATTCAATTTATTCGTATAATGGGTTTTTATTTAGAACTATTCTTATTATTATTCTTATAATTAATAGTATTTATCTAATATAAGTAATCTACATATAGGCTTACAAATGATAAACTATATTAAGTAGAAATCATATTTATAAGTATTTTATTTGAGAGGTTTTTAAGATGAATCAAGTTAAAACGAAACAACACAAGAGCATTTACCATATCTTTATATGGATTGCTGTATTTTTCCTTAATTATGATTGGTTTATTAGAGTGGGGTTACATCGCAGGCGGGCGTGCTTTTGGTAACTACAAAGTTTATACTGGTCTTGTGCCATGGTGTGTATGGATTGTTATGACCTATTTGGCAACTCGCCCTAAATGGTTTACAAGCCGCTATAATTTAGGGGATATGTATAAGGTACATCGTGCATTAGGTATAGCAACTGTGGCTGTTATTGCATTCCATTTATACCTCTATTTCGGTAAAGCTGCTAAATCTATCCTCGGTTGGTGGGGTGGCTATGTAGCCCTCACTTCTTTTGGTATTGCTACAATTTCTGGTCTTGCATTCTTAACACCAAAGTTGAGAAAGGTAACTGCATCTGGTCGAACAATAGGTATTTGGTTTCACCGCTTAAATCTTGTAGCATTAGTTGCTGCAGATATTCATATCCATGGCTTTACACGAATTTCCAAAATGGTACCATTCCTTCAAGTGTTTGATATCATTACATATGGTCTTGTGATTTATTGCATCTACTTGATGTTTAAAAAGAAATAATATATAAGAATTTTAGTCCCTCTGGATTATGCAGAGGAATTTTCTTTTAATAGATTAGATACGTTATTATGAAAGTTTATCAATTGTGATATTGGTATACATATTCACTTTACTGAAATAGTTAAAAATTGGTATTATTTTAATAATGGTATGAGAAAAAAATATGCCCATCATTTACTCATTCTTTTTTTCATTCTCTATAGTTGATATGTGAGGTTTATTATGGCGAAGTTGTGAAAAAAACAGTATAAGAGTAAGTACCATATTTTTAATTTGGATTGCCGGATTATCTTTGCTTTTGATGGGCTTAATTGAGTATGGTTATTTTGTTATCGGCAGAGCCTTTGGGGTTTGGAAGATTCATTTAGGATTGATTCCCTATGCAGCCTGGCTAGTTTTTGACCTATATTGCGACAAAACCAAAATGGTTTACGGATCGGTATAATCCAGTAGAAATGTTTGATGTTCATCGCATTGTTGGTGTTGTTAGTGTGGTGCTTGTATGTGCTCACTGGTATGTATATTTCCTTAAAGCATATAATCTTACCTTTGCATTCTGGACGGGTTATATTTCAACTGCGGCAATGCTTATAGCTTTAGTATTTGGTGTATTACAATTGTCTTCATGGCTAGGGGATAGAGCTAAATCTGTTTCTCGCAAAAAGGCATTATGGATTCATCGTTTAAATTTAGTGGCCATCGTGGCAGCCAACCTTCATGTCCATGGTTTTGGACGAATCTCTAAAATGGTTCCGTTTATGACGGTGCTTGATGTATTAACTTATGGTCTAGTTATGTATTACATCTATTGGATGCTCAAACAAAAATAGGCTAAAATCTTTCGTTAATATAGTAAGATTGTACTTACAAATATGACTATAAAAAGATCATTTCTATCCAATATAATTGGAAGAGATGGTCTTTTTGCTATTTAAGATACAATATGAATATGAGTATATATTCTATAGTTATGTGTAAATATATACCTTCGTTATGTGTAAAATATATACCATCGTCAAAAGAGAAAAAGAGGGTTATATGGATTTTTTTCATGGAAAACGCTTAATCTATTTGATGTGTGCCATACAGATTGGTGCGGGTATTACGATTATAGGTGTATTATCCTTTATACCTTTATATCTTGTGGAGCTTGGTTTAACAGATCAAGGAGAAGCCGCTATGTGGGCAGGTCTCGTATCAGGGGTAACACCTTGTATGGTTGCTTTTAAGTGCTCCTTTTTTTGGTCGCGCAAGGCCAATGAGCTAGGCCCTCGGAAGGTAATGATGTTTATTTTTATAACATTAATGCTTGCCGTTGGAGCCTGTAGCTTTGCACAGACGCCAACTCAATTACTTGTATTGCGCACATTACAAGGGTTAGTGGGAGGTTTTGTACCCATTGGGCTTGGTATAATTGTATTAGTCACCCCTGAGGATAAAGTTCCTTGGGCAATGGGACTTTATCAGGCCTCCATGGTGATGGGGCTAGTTTTTGGACCTCTTATGGGTGGGATAACGGCTGACTTATTAGGTTATCGTGCTCCATTTTTATTGTTTTCTGCCTTATCCGGTTTATGCCTTTTAGGGGTTTACAAATGTATGCCAAATTTACAGCATACTCATAAGGTAGATGCTAGTGAGTCACAGTGGTCCTTGATCAAGTCGTTCATGTCTATTCCCACTGTTCGTTTATTGGTATTTATTTTATTCTTATGTAATTTCGGTATTACAGGAATTGGTCCCATTTTGCCGCTATATATTAAAACATTATATGAGTGTAAATGATGATTTTGTAGCGACCATAGTAGGGATTATCATATTTGGCGCCGGAGTATTTGAGTGCTCTAGCGTCTATATCAATAGGTAAATTGTCTAGATTTATGCCTATGCCACGTATATTATGCGTATCTACTTGTGGTGTAGGAGGATTTTTCATACTTCAATACTTAATGCCTGATGTGTGGGGTTTAGGGATATCTCGTGCTCTTGCAGGTTTCTTTATGGGGTTTATTACGCCCATTGCAAATACCCTTATTTCAAAGGCTGTGCCTATAGAACGGCGAAGTATTGTTTTTGGTGCCGTATCAAGTGTAGTCATGATGGGCAATGTGTTGGGACCTGTCATTAGCGGTATGATTGCACGTGCCATCAGTTACGGTGCTGTATTCTGAGTACGGCCGCCATATTCTTTATAGCGGCTCTTGGTGTATATTGGTATTTGATTTATAAACCAGTGTTGAAATATAATCATTAAGTAGATATTAATGTGTATAGTATTAAGCGTAGAATTAGAGAGTTACCGTTTAATACAAAGTTGAGAGAGAAGAGTCATGTTATTAAAAACAATTAGAATACTTTTATTTCTGTTGTGGATCACAATAGCTTTACACAGGCTGCCTATGAGCACTATGTATCACAATCGGCTATTTCACAACAAATTAAATCCTTAGAGTCAAGTTTGGGATTCCCCTGATGGTACGTGAAAAACGTAGCTTTTACCTGACTTCGGCTGGTGAATATTTATATCGTAACGGCAAGCACATGCTATTGCGTATTAAAAATTTACAAGAGGAGACGGCCCGTATTGGTAAGGATAGCCGTAAGTATTTACGTATAGGTTATTTAAATCGCTACAGTGGTATTGCATTGCAGCAGGCGTTAATGCGTACAACTAAGCGATATCGAGATTTAGATGTGCGTATGTACAGCGGTAGTCATTCTGAGCTTAATCAAATGCTCAAAGATAATTTGGTGGATATTATTTTTATAGACTATTGGCAAACAACGGAAAAAGCTGATAGTATAAGTTATGCCATTAGTACGGCTACTGTTGTAGCGGAAACACCTAAAGGGTATACTTTGGAAGGTGCTATAGAGCTAAAAGAACTAGCAGACTTACCGTTAATTCTTGTATGTCATGAAGATCAACGTTTTGATGAAGAGGAACATTACCGCAAGTCCCTTGGTTTTGGTGGTTCCTTTGTGCAAGTTAAAAATCTTGAAGAGGCACGTTTTTCTCGTTTCTGCTGGTCAAGGGATATTATTAGTCGATCGGTTTAAATATTTGGTAGATACAATACCAGGTATCGAGCGAAAATGCGTATTGAATCATGGAAAACCTATCGAACAAGACTATTATTTCCAAGTCCCATTACATAACTCCAATACCTATGCAGAGGCTTTTAAAGACTTATTTCTTCAAGTACTCGACGAGTTTTAACTTAGAATATATATCAAAAACAGGTATTTCTTGAAATCATCCATGTTACTGTCCGTAACGTGGTATTAGAGATTTCATGAAATACCTGTTTTTATGTGTTTATGAAAGTAGCATCATAATGCCTTCATAGACGAGTTTTAGGCCATAAATAATCAATACTAAACCGCACACTCTATTAATCCATACGAGATGAGATATTTTAATTTTCTTAGCTAATATATACATCAGTGCCTGCCAAGGTACCAAACCAGATTAGCGTCATAGCTAGGAAACCGAAGAAGAAATGATATATCCCTTCTACAGGAATATTAGCACGAAAGGCACCGAGCATCATAGGGAAGCATCAATAACGGCTTGAGGATTACCCCACGTAACCAGTAAGGCCATTAGTAAAATGTCCTTGATTGGTATATTTGTATCTACCTTTTTGAGAGATGGTTCGGTATTAAATGTTCTATAGCCGATATAGGTTACGAGCAATCCGCCGGCGATGAGAATGATGAGATTGAAAGTGGGCCATGTTTCTAGCAGAGTTCCGATGCCATAAAATGCAGCTGCACTCAATGTCATATCAAAGAGACCAATAATGGTAATCGTCAATATAATGCGAGGCAATGGCTGTACGAGAGCCGTATTAATTATAAATAAATTCTGCATTCCAATAGGTGCAAACGTAAGCGAGCCCAACTAATAGACCTTGCAAGAAGTACATACATAATCCCCCTTTCTTTATGGATACAAAAGCTAGCAAAATTAATATATGCTGAATAAAAAGAATAGACCCCTATTGAGTGTAATATATACACTTAATAGAAATCTATTCCGTATCAGATTATCCTTTATTCTATTTTTACCATAAACCAAATGACATAGTTGCATCCCTAGACTAACGAGCGCAATCGCAATCCAGCATGCAGCACCCTAAAGCGAGGGCGCTACCACCAGATTTGATGAGTTTAACTAGATTTGTGTTAAGTCCAATAGCAACCATGGCCATAGTGATGAAATACTTAGAAATAGTTTTAAAGATATCCAAGAAATGAATGTCTACATTTGCGTAGGATAAAACTGTTGTAATAAGAGAACAAATGACAAAGTAGAGTACAAATTTTGGAAAGATGGCCGCAATATTAACAGGCTCCGCATTTTCACTCGCCTTTTGCTGCTTGTTTTGCCTTGTATACTTGATAGCTAGCGAGACCTAAACAAATAGGGATAATTGCTAATGTACGTGTCAATTTCACGATAGTAGCATATTCGAGAACTTGAGTGCCTGTTCCTTTCATACTATCCCAAACAGCTGCAGTTGCTGTAACAGAGGATGTGTCATTTACGGCTGTGCCAGCGAATAGACCAAATCCCATGTTAGATAAAACCGATGGCATCGCCAAGTGGTGGGAACACGAAGGCAGCTACTACATTGAAGAAGAATACAACGGAAATTTAGCTTGTGCAATATCTCGATCACTAACTTTCACAACAGGCGCTGCGGCTGCAATAGCACTACCACCACAGATGGAGGAACCGACGCCAATTAACACGGCTGTATTAGAATCAATATGTGTCGCTTTGAATATAATGAAAGCAATGATGAGGGATGTGGCAATTGTAGAGATGATAACTGGTAAGGAAACCCAGCCTACATGCAATACTTGCGTAATATTAAGACCGAAACCGAGTAAGATAACTGCCCATTGTAGAATTTTTTTCGATGTAAATCCGATGCCGGCACCCGTTTTTTCACGTTTCCAAGATGTGAATAAAGAACCAATAATAATGCCTAGAATAATAGCAAAAATTGGGCTGCCAATGAAATGAAATTGCTGGCCTAATAGCCAACATGGAATGGCGAGAACTGCGCAGAGCACAATGCCTGGTAATGTTTTTGCGTTGATACCCATTATAAAACCTCCTAACTGTACCTGTGGCACATACATCACTGTGGTATCGCGCAGGATGCATAAATAATTTCTTATTTAATAGTATCACAAATACAAGCATTTAAGCGAGAATATAAGTATGTTTTGTTTTTCGATGAATATAGATTAAAAATGCTATACCGTATGTTAGTGTAATGGCCTGCATTGAAATGAATATATCAAAAAATATCTTGTATACATGAGATATTCTATTGTATCTAATGGTGAAAGTTTATATAATCAAGAGCGGAGTAATTATACTTAATAAACGATGTTTTCAAGTATAATTATAGATACTGATTCGAATAATAAAGTTTTTAATAATAAAAATTCGAATATTAGGCGTATATTGCGAGGTGCATTATGATTAATCTTGATGAAATATTAGAAAAGAATAAAGCCTATGTGGCAAAGCATCCTGAACTTGCAGACAAGGGGTTAACTAGCCATCCTACAAAGAAACTAGCTATTGTTACATGTATGGATACGCGCTTGGTAGGAATGCTTGAAGATGCACTCGGTTTTTGAACGTGGTGAAATTATCACGATTAAAAACAGCAGGCAATAGTGTGACACAACCCATTGATAATATTGTACAAAAAGCTTGCTCGTTGCTACCTACGGTATGGAAATTGAAGACGTGCTCATTATCGGCCATGAAAACTGTGGTATGATCGATTTTTCTGCCACACAATTTATGGAGTCTATGAAGGAAAAAAAGGCATTAGTGAAGATGCAATTGCATGATTGAACCAGGTCTCATCGACTGGATGGATCGATTCCACATTTCTGAAGAAAACGTACGTTATACAGTACAATTTCCTACGTCATCATCCATTGTTCCCTAAGGGGATGGGGTTCTATGGGGGATGATGGATCCTGATACAGGGAATTCCGCTATATTGAGGTATAAATTGTTTACTCGATGGGGCCCAATTTGAACTCTACATTTAGGTTAACAAGAGCCACTCACACCCTCTCGCTCCACCGGCCGGGTCTGTTTCTACGAAACAGGGGCCAAAGTCGCTGCGAGAGTATGAGTGGCTCTTGTTATAGCTGTAGGTATAAATTTGGTCCCATCGAGTAGTACGATGACCTCAGCTGAGCGGAGTTTCTTCTGTAGGTGTTAGTAAAGAAAAAGATTGTTAACCTTATGAATTTTTGATATAGTTGACTGTTCCAGCTGTAAGTTTTTATACTGTAATTAAATTGTTAACTAATATCTAATATATAGTTGCTAATAGATCGATGATTGTAGTTTAGAAGAGGTGCTTGTATGAAACAGTTAGGTGTGTCCATCATCGGTACGGATACGGATGTAGGTAAGACGTTTATCACTGGTTTTGCTTGGTGCGTTGGCAATGGCTGATGGGTTCGATGTGGGCATGGTTAAGCCTGTATCGTCTAGTGCGGTGCCTTTTTCCTCAATTTGTGACGATGGATGAGGATGAGATGTGCGTTGGCCTTGAAAGTAAGGATGCGACGTATTTAATGCAGTCTGTAGGTATTCCTGAATCCCGTCGTCATGAGGTAAATCCAATTGCGCTTGCTGGTGATTATTCGCCTCGCTTGGCTGCCGAATTAGCAGGCGTAGAAATAGATTATCCAGAGGTGGTGGCTCATGTAAAAAGTAGTCGCTCAGCATGATGTTACCTTTGTAGAAGGTGCTGGCGGTATTACAACGCCACTTACGGCAGATATTACTTTCACAAATCTTATGAAAGATATCGCTTATCCAGCGATACTTGTCGCGGATGGTAGACTCGGCTCTATTAATCGCGTTGTTCTTACCCTATGAGTATGCTAAATTACATAATATTGATGTGAAAGGTATCATTGTTAACGATACAACGTTGGTAGATCCATTCTTATTGAAAACAAATATAGAGGATATGGAGCGTTATACAGGTGTGCCTGTGCTCGGTGTAGTGCCGCCATATCAAGGTCCAAATCAAGAGCATATTAAGCTTGGGTGGGGTCGTTCTTTCTTACATACAGCTAAGATTTGGTATGCTGTATGGGACATTTAGTGAAAGCCCCTTGTAGAAAATATGGTATTAATAGGAAATATAGTATTAATAGAAATACGATATTAAGTAGATAGTATAGATGTAAAAATCTTAAGTATGAGGTGTTATGATGGCAGAGAAACAACTTTCACAAATCGCACAATGGGACCATGAATTTGTATGGCATCCGTTTACACAAAATGCAAGATTGGCTAGCTCAAGAACCAGTAGTTATCGAACGTGGAGAAGGAGTTTATTTAATCGATGATAAGGGCAAAAATATTATGACGGTGTATCCTCCTTGTGGGTGAATATTCATGGTCATAATCACCCTGTTCTTAATCAAGCGTTGAAAGACCAAATTGATAAAATTGCGCATAGCACATTGCTCGGCTTGGTAAGCCCTCCATCGGCTCAATTATGTAAAGAATTAGTTGAGATTGCACCAGAAGGTTTGGAAAAGGTATTCTTATCCGATGATGGCAGTACGGCTATCGAAGTAGCAATCAAGATGGCCTACCAATATCGTCAACAAGTGGGACAAACTAAAAAAACTAAGTTTATTGCACTCAATGCGGGCTATCATGGGGATACATTAGGTACTGTATCCGTCGGTGGCATTCAATTGTTTCATCAAGTATTCCATAATTTATTGTTCAAACCACTAACATTGCCAAGTCCTGGCGTATATCGCGATGTAGCTGATCGCGATAAAGCCTTCGAAGAGTCCTTGGCAGAATTGGAACGCATCCTCAATGAAGAAGGGGATGAAATTACAGCTCTCGTTATGGAGCCATTAGTACAAGCAGCTGCGGGCATGCTCGTAATGCCTCACGGCTATTTAAAACGGGTTCGCGAGTTAACCGCGAAACATGATGTATTCCCTCATCGTTGATGAAGTGGCCACAGGCTTTTGGCCGTACAGGCAAATTCTTTGCGTGCGAACATGAAGGTGTATCTCCTGACTTTATGACCTTGTCGAAAGGTATCACCGGTGGTTACATGCCACTTGCGGCTACATTGGACAACAAAACGCGTGTTTGATGCATTCCTTGGCACCTTTGAAGAAAAAAGAAGACCTTCTATCATGGCCATTCCTATACAGGTAATGCATTGGCTTGTGCCGTTGCATTAGCTTCGTTGAAAGTATTCCGTGATGAAAAGGTAATTGAAGGGTTGCCTACGAAGATTGAAGCTTTCACAAAGGCATTGAAGCCAATTGAATCATTAAAACATGTAAAAGAAGTGCGTCAACGCGGACTTATCGTTGGTATTGAGCTTGAAAAAGACGTTGCTACCCATGAAGCATATCGCCCTAATGATGCGGTAGGGGCCAAAGTCGCCGTTCTTGCTCGTGAACAAGGTCTTATTTGTCGCCCTATCGGTGATGTAGTTATTCTCATGCCACCATTAGCATCTACAGTTGAACAACTTGAAGATATGGTTCGCATCGTAGGTGAAAGTGTTCAACGTGCCACAGAAGAAGAGGGTTTGCTTGATGACATGCGCCCTATTATTCTTTAATGTCCAACCTCTATTTCATGAAAGATTTAAACTATAGTATATACATTATCAAAATTCGATGATTATTTTGCATATCTATGATACTATATAGGTATAAATGTAAAAAGGAGGTCATCGTATGGACATTTATGTAATTATGCAAGTCATTATTCTATTCGGTGCTATTTTCCTTGGCGTTCGCCTCGGTGGAATGGGCATCGGCTATGCCGGTGGTCTTGGCGTTGTATTGCTGAGTCTTGGTATGGGCATGTTCCCAGGGCAGATTCCTTGGGATGTTATTCTTATCATTATGTCGGCTATCGCAGCGATTTGTGCGTTGCAATTGGCAGGCGGTTTTAGATTATTTGGTTCGCATTGCAGAAAATATTTTGCGTAAGAACCCTAAACACATCAACTACTTAGCTCCAACAGTTACGTATTTTTCTAACAATTTTGGCAGGTACTGGTCATACAGCATTCTCTATGATTCCCGTAATTGTGGAGGTAGCAAAAAGTGAAAACATCAAGCCATCCGTGCCATTATCCATCGCCGTTGTAGCGAGCCAAATCGGTATTACAGCTAGCCCTGTATCCGCAGCCGTTGTGGCCATGAGTGGTTTCTTAGAACCATTTGGTGTAAGCTATCCAACATTATTGGCAATCTGTATCTCTACAACATTTGTGGCAGTTTTACTGACTGCATTCATTATGTCTAATTTCTTAAACAATGATTTGTCCTCTGATCCTGTTTACCAAGAACGTTTGGTAGCAGGTCACGTGGCTCCACCTCGTGAAAAGAGCAGTGATTTCCAATTGAAACCAGGTGCAAAAACATCTGTATTAATTTTCTTAATTGGTATTATCTGTATCGTATTTTATGCAACAGCAATCTCTAAAAATATCGGTCTTATTAAACCGGTTATCTTTGGGCGAAATGATGCCATCATCGGCTTTATGATGATCATTGCTGCGGCAATTACATTCTTCTGTAAAATTGATACAGCGCAACTTGTTAATACAAGTACATTCAAATCTGGTTTATCTGCCTCGCGTCTGTGTACTTGGCGTAGCATGGTTGGGCGATACCTTTGTAAAAGGCCATATTCCTGAAATTAAAGCTCTTTGCTTCTAGCATGGTAACAGCATATCCGTTCTTGTTAGCGGTAGCATTCTTCTTTGCTAGTACATTATTGTATAGCCAGCGGCAACAACGCAAGCTTTGGTACCAGCTGTAATCTTAGCGTTAGGCATTACACCAGAAAATACAGGTTCTGTGTATATCATTATCGCATCCTTCGCAGCCGTATCCGCGCTCTTCGTACTGCCAACATACCCAACATTGTTAGGGGCTGTACAAATGGATGATACTGGTTCCACACGAATTGGTAATCTCGTATTCAACCATCCGTTCTTTATTCCGGGTGTATTTGCCATTGCCATTGCAGTAGCACTTGGCCTGTGGTAGCTCCATTAATGCTATAATTAGTGAAAGTATAAAACAAGATATTTTGTAGGTTTTCAGGGCGTAGCTTATGTAAAGCTGCGCCCTGTTTCGTACAATGGATAGATGATGTGAAAAATGTTATAATGTGTTTAAGAGAGGGATCCTTATAGTGTATAAGTCAGAAGTATATAGGAGCCTATTATGTATACGATTTATATTAAGCTCGACATGAATCGTATCCCCCAGGATACATTTGATACGTTGAGAGAGAAGCATCACATATGGTATAAAACATATTTTAATGCAGGAAAATTTTTAATGATTGGCACATGTCCTGATGTTTCAGGTGAAAGCCTTATTATCGCTCATGGAACACGAGAGGAGTTAGAAGAGGCTGTACAATTTGATTCATATTATGCCGATCAATTGGCAACCTATGAAATTCGTAAGTACAAAGTTGATTTGTTCAATGAAGCGATTAAAAACTATATAGACTAAATAACAAAACATCCTATATGAAAGGGCCCCCTAGTACATTAGACTAGGGGGCCTTTTTGGTGATATCTATATGCTTTGTGAGACCTCTATTTACTTACTTAGTATGGTTACAGTTTTTGCAAATGCCTGCAATCTCCAAATGATGTTCAGTTACTGTAAAACCTGCATCTGTTAGTTCTTGTGGCATTTTCTACAACGGGACATGTATGGAGTGGCACCATGTCACCACACTTAGTACATACTGCGTAATGACGATGTGTGTGAGGAGTAATCTCATAGTATGCCATATCACTACCCATGATAGTGGTTCGTGTAATAAATCCCTTTGTTTCTAACATTTCTAAGGTTCGATATATAGTAGACATCCATGTTGTACCATCACTGATTGCTTCCGCAATATCTATGGCCGTAATGGGTTTTTGTTGCATCAGTTAATACAGACCAAATAGCTCTGCGCTGTTTGGTCTTTTTATGCCTTCAGGCCAATTTGTAAGTGTCATAATATCCTCTTATTTTGCTAAACTGTAATCGACGTATAACCGTCTTTATATTCTTGATTACAAGCACTACCAATAGAATGAATACAGATGTAAGTGAAACAAATCCACCTGGTGCTACATTGAGATAATAAGAGCCAAAGAGGCCTATAATCATAGCTAGTAAACTAAATCCAATGGAACACAGTAATGTCGTTCTAAATCCTTTTTCCAGTTGTAAGGCCGAGGCTACAGGTAAGGCAATCATGGCACTTAATACGAGGACACCCACGATTTTGATAGAAATGGAGACTGCTGCCGCCATTAAGATAGCAAAGATATAGTTGATTAAATCTACCTTTACGCCTGCTACTCGAGCCGCTTCTTCGTCGTATGCTATATAGAGTAAGGAGTTATATAGTAGATACAACGTGAGTACCGATAATATGGTAAGCATAGCAATACTGATCATATCCGCTGTATTAACGGTGAGAATGCTGCCAAAGAAAAATACATTGGCGTTAGCTTTCAGTTTACCGGAGCTAATGAGCGTAATGGCTGTACCAATACTGAGGGATAGGATTATGGTGAGAATCAAATCGAGGTGATGAGAAAAAAATATTTCCGCAAGAATTCAATGAGCGCACCACAGATAGCTGTAAATATGAAAGCCCTCTAAAATAGGGTTTGTATTAGTTAACAAACCCTAATGTAATCCCTGCAAGGGACGCATGACTCATGGTGTCCCCAATCATACTGGAACGGCGAAGTACCATGAAAATACCGATACATGGGCAGAGTAGGGAAATGCAAATGGCTACAAAGAAGGCATTTTGCATGAAATCATAACTAAACATGACGCACCTCCTCAATCGTAGTATCATCAGCCTGAGCCTGAGCCTGAGCCTGAGCCTGAGCCTGAGCTGTTACATCTGTAAAACAGGAGCAGTTTTCATGATCTATGGGGTTACGTCCCGTGTTGTGCATGATTTCGCTTGCATATTGTTCAGGAGAACAGAGGTGACCTTGGCCGTTGGCAATATGATAGATATTGGTTGAATTAGCGAGTGCCATCTCTAGATTATGCTCAACAGAGATTATCGTAATATGATGCTTTTGGTTTAAATCCCGCAGAAGCGCATAAATACCTTCTTGGCTTTTACGATCAATACCCGTAGATGGTTCATCGAGGATGATGAGGTCAGGTTTGCCGATAAGGAACGGGCGATAGATACACGTTGTGCTTGTCCGCCAGATAATTTACTGATGAGGCGGTCCTTAAATTCCGTCATATTAGTGAGTGCTAATCACGATTGACTTCATTTTTATTTTTGATTTTTAAAAGCTTGCGGTATGAATCGAGGATTTCTTTTACTGTAATAGGAAAATCCTGCATGAGAAAAATCATTTTTTCTGTGATACATAGCGAATATTCTTTTGTATCTCGTGTGATGGTTCCTTTTCACAGGGGTTAGAAAAACCTAGTATGAGACGCAAGAGCGTACTTTTACCAGAACCATTATCGCCTACAATGGAAATATAGTCGCCACTGTGAACTTCTAAATTAAGGTCGTTTAGCACATAGGGCGGTTGATTATGGTAGGAAAAAAATATAAATGTTGAATTGATAACATAAAAACCACTTTTCTAATTGACAAAATTTTCAGTACGTTTATACTATAACTATATTACAAATGCAATTGAGTCGCAACTGCAATTAAGGAATGGTATATATTCTATAATAGCATATGTACTCAAGGTTTTTAGAAAAGGAGGCCTACTATGGTCAAAAAAACTGGTTTTGTTAGTAGTTGGTGTATTGATGGCTGCTCTATTTGCAGGCTGTGGTAATGATGCACCGAAGGAACAAGCAAGTAAAAAGATCCAGTGGTAACAAGTTTTTAATGCGATGGCTGAATTCACAAAAGGCTATTGGTGGAGATAAGGTTGAGGTATCTACCATTATTCCAGATGGCGTTGAGCCACATGATTTCGAGTTGAAACCTGAAAATATGAAACAATTGGCAACAGCTCAAGTATTTGTTTACAATGGTTTTTGGTATGGAGCCTTGGGCACAACAAGCAATCGATGCTGCTAAAAATGATAAGCTCGTAACTGTTGTAGCAACTGAAGGTGTTGAGGCGATTAAAAAAACACTGACCCTGAAGAAATTAAAGAACATGGTGCCGAAGATCCTCATGCATGGTTATCTTTGAAAAATGCTAAAATTGAAGTGAAAAATATCAAAGAGGCTCTTGTAAAAGCAGATCCTAAAAACAAAGATTACTATGAAAAGAATTACACTGAATACGTAGCAAAATTAGATGCTATGATTAAAAAGTACGAAGCGGAATTTGCAAAAGCACCTCATAAAAAAACTTTGTGACAGGCCACGCAGCCTTTGCATACCTATGCCGTGATTTTGGTTTAGAACAAAAATAGCGTAGAAGATGTATTTGCTGAAGGTGAACCAAATGCAGCACAATTAGCAGAGCTTATCCAGTATGCTAAAGAAAATCACATCACTACAATCTTTGCTGAAGAAATGGCTAGTCCAGAAGTATCCAAAACATTAGCTCAAGAGGTAGGTGCTAAGGTAGAAACTATTTTACACTATCGAAAGCAACGAAGATGACAAAACATATCTTCAAAAGAATGGATGAAAAACTTGACTAAGATTTTAGCAAGCTTGCAATAATTAGATAGTATACAAATTTAAATAATTCTTAACAAAAAAATATAAAAATCGAAAGCAAGGTATAGAGTATGCCTTGCTTTTTGTGTTATAATAAATGAGCAGTTCATGAAGAATTGCTTTGTTTAGGTCCGACACATAGGTCCTAAACTAAAATGTGTTGAAGTATTAGTATGTATTAAAAGAGGACATATGATTGAATTTTTAGATCGATTAGCAGGTCCCATAGATACAGACAGCGTACGTATATATCGCCGTCGTACTAGTGTTGTCCAATTAATCGTAATGATAGTTCTAGCCATCATATGCTATCAGTTTACTGTAATTGGCGATACGGTCTATGCGGATTCCATGCGAAACTTTATTATGAATCCCACCATATTTACAAGACTTGAGCAATTTACCTTGCTTAATGTTGTTGAAATTAATGGACTGTTAGAACAATTGAATAATAAGACGCCTCTTTGGGATATGAGTCATTGGCTACTATTGATTGTGAAAGCGCTATTTATGGCAATCCTCATCAGTCTCTATGCTCTGTGGCGCTCACGCCATTGCTATACCATGACCGTTCTGACCGGCGTATTTCATTGTATTGCATATGCACAACTGGTAATTGGTATCTATATGTTCAGTTTAGGGGTTCTTATTAGCTTTGCTAAGGCTCCTATAGTGCTAGTGTTATTGCTCGGCGTATTTCTAAGTATTATCTGTGTATTACTGACGATGTCACTGCTTACCGTAGTAGGACGTGTAAGTGGAGCTACTATTTCGGGCAATACCTTTGAAGGATTACTCGTTATTACTGGCGCATATCTCATATGGGTTTGCATTAAATTTATAGGCTTATTATTATTCTAACAAGGCACACCCCTGTAAAGGGGAGGTGCCTTGTTGCTTATTTATGCATCATAAAAAAGAGCAACTACGAACTATATATCGTAGTTGCTTTTTTCGTATGCATCAAATAGAAATCCTACATTATCTTCATCGTATTCAATTTGCTCTGACCACCGTCGAATCTGCTCTGGTAGATTCCCAAATTCTCTTGTAGCTAGACTAATAAAGAGGGTCGCATCAAAGGCGTATTGTACAAGGGTATTCAATGAATATTCTGCGAGCATATCGATTTGTCGATATAAAATATATTGGTACACCTTGTTAAAAATGTCTTTATCACGATTAGTAGTTTGTAAGAGATCAGTTGTATTATTAACAGTTGCGTTAGCAAGGGTTGCTTTCAAATGACCTAATTGTTGTGTCCATTCTATATCAATGGGTTCAGTTTTTGCATATAAATCAATTAGCTCCTGGCAATATGATATTGATTGATTCAGCTCTAACTGACAAAGTTCAGGGTCAATATCCAATGCTAGCAGTTCAAATATATTCTCTAATAGGGGACGTTCATCTGCTCCAAACTCGCCCTCATCATCCTCTATGGTAAATTGCACTTGATCTCCTTTTAGAGGATAGCAACTTTTCTACGGATTCTTCACAGGAGAGCCCTACACCACAAAGTTCTAGATCTTCTATGTATTTATAGAAACGAGGATGCATGTGGCATGTTTCGCATAAACCTTCTTCACCGAGCTCTAACACCACACGACATAGACCATCCTCTTGTAAAAGGGGACAGGTCGGTTGTTCGTCGCTAAATATAAAATGGGCCCCTTCATCATCGATGGTAATAAAATTACGAAGGTCTTTTCCCTAATTGTGTAGGTAATGCGTTGTATTTAGCCGCAGTATCTTCGTCAATATCGATGGTCCATTTTTGGCAGCATGTGTGACGACAATTATTTGCTTTACATTGAAATGTGTGATAAAAGGTTGGATATAAGGAAATCATAGCACTCACTTGTATGTATTGATTAGATAGTATATAGATATATAAATTGTATCATAAGTGCCGTTGTGTGTGATTATTTTTATTCGTGAAACACCGTTTATTGTGTATAATAGAAGTATATGGAATATTTACTAAACTATTTATGTAGGAGGATATTATGAAATCTTTGTTAGTAAAAGGTAGTATTGCGTTGGCATTAGCAGCGGCATTTGGGGTAAACGCACCTGCTGTAAATGCGGCTGATATTGTACCTGTAGAACCAACAGTAGAGGCTGTTGATGCTAATCATGCAGGGATTGCGGGTGCTAATCTTTTGCTTAATGCCTTTATTGAAAGACATCCAAAAAGCAGCGATTACAGAAATTGCATTTGATGGCGAAGATAGTCAAATCAAATATGAAGTAGAGGGCTCTGATACAACTGGTAGATATGAGTTGAAATATAATTTCAGTACAGATCAAATGAGTGAAACAAAAGAAGGGGACTACAAAGTTGCTTTAGAACGCAAAGCCTTTGACCCTACTCGTATTTTGCCACCACAAGCTATCGTTAACTTTGCCTTTGCTCAAGCACAAGGTCAAGCGACAAGCCTTAATAGCTGGTCTGTAAAAAATGAAAAAGGCCGTTTCGTATATGATGTAGAGTTTGGTGCAGCTAATCATCAAGAAATCGAAGTCATTATTGATGCTTTCACAGGTGAATTACTTTCTGTTAAAGGCGTTAAATAGTTGCATTTGTTTTGATACAATGATATAAATTTAATTATGAATCCAATGCCACAAGGATTTGGCCTTGTGGCATTTTTATGTGTTTTTTGAGAGAGGTACTACTATGCAATTTAAAGAAGAGTGGAGAGCGTTTCTAAGCAATATAAAAAGCATAAAGGAGAATAGGCGGATAACGAACTTCCCGTATGCGTTTGCGATTATCAATATCCATATTATTTATACGTGGACCATGCTTATCTTATTAGCATCTGTTTTTAGGTGGTCGCGTAACTATGACTGTGGACAAGGGGATAACCATGTCGGCTACATCGCCTTTTCTTATTAGTGGCCCTACATTTTTTTGGTGTGCAGCTATATTAGTGTTTATAACGAATCTATTGGTTGCAGTACTCATTAAAAGACGTTATAACGATGTAAATCGCACGTGGGCGCCTGCTCTAGGAACCTTTGCCTTTATCGTCGTTATGATAACAAACCTTGTACTTTGCATTACATTCCTCAAGCCTATTCTTATAGGAGCTCATCTATCCCTTGATGATACATTTATGTTCATGTTCCGCGGTAGTGCGATAATGCATTTGGTTTTGTTTAGTATCCTGTTTTTCTTCGTAAAAATAAGGCCCGTAATACGTATGGATTACCTGATGGGGGCCAAGTGATAGGGAATTATGAATTGACTTATGAAACAATTATGCCTATTGCTAAGGAAGGTGAGAGCTGGACTGATTCACTGGGGATTGGCAAGGGTTTAGAGTCCCTATAAATATATGTTTTTTTGATGGCGTTATAGACTATAAAAAGCCGCACTAAGCGCCATGAAATTTTCTGGGGAAACTTCCTATTTTGGCTGATTTATATTATTGTTGCCGTAATCTTACAAAAAGGTATTACCCTTGCCGTATCTTCGTATTTTGTAAATGAATTTATGAATAATTTTTACGGTGGCCTTATGGGCGTATGGTGGTTAGCGGCTAATATTGCTGCTTGTTATCAGCGATTACATGATGCGGGGCGCAGTGCTTTCTGGATTCTTGGGTTTTTAATTCCCTTTTGTTAATGTATATAGCTATTATTTGGTTAACTGGAGCCCTCTTTAAAAACGGTAAATCCTGTTTCACATGAAGAATAGTCAGTACTATAAAGAATAATTACTACTGTAAGGAATAATTGAATAGGCCTATTGGCTGTACGAAAACATATCGCTCCTATTTCTTGGGAGCGATATGTTTATTTTTAGTGAAATTTTCTAAAAATTTGCTCATGAATTATGGACTACTATATTTATTTTTGACATGTATTCTTTTGAATTTATAAAAGAGTACTCATAATATGGGCATTGTAGTACATATAGTCATTAATATGAAATGATTATTCATGAATATAAAGTATTATATTATATGGTGATATAGCCAAATTTTCACATATATTTCATGCCGGATAATAGTAAATATTAATAATTTAATTTATATCTCATATGAGATAGGTAAGATGAATTCAGTTGAGTGAATAACTACTATACCATTACACGGAGCTAGCGCTATCCCATCAGCGCTAATGAATGCATAACATCTCCCATATGCATTCACCAGGGCCCTCTGGTTGGACAGACTTACGTTGACTCTCTCCTATGTTATCTGTCGCCTTTGGGCCTCCTTATGAAGGGCTTCCCTCCCTTTTCATAAATATTATCTTTTCCACACACACATGTGCATGGTATAGGAGAATAAAAGCATCACCAAGATATTGGTGGTGCCTTTATTCTTGAAAGAGGCTGATATTCGTAAATACGAATATCAGCCTCTTAGTCGATTATATATATTGTCGTGGTACTCGATCGGAGAACCCACAGAAGATTTCATAAGGAATGGTGGACGCAAGCGCTGCAATTTCAAGAGCTGAGATACTTTCATGACCTTGAGATCCTAATAATACAACCTTGTCGCCTGGTTTTACTGTAATTGTATCTGGCACTGCCACCATGAATTGGTCCATACAGATACGGCCTACCACAGGGCAACGAGTACCTTGGATGAGGACGGTACCTCGATTAGATAGAGCTTCGAGGATAACCATCAGCATAGCCAACAGGAATCGTTGCAATGGTCATTGGCTCAGGAGTCACATAGGTAGAACCGTAGCCAATGCCTTCACCAGCATCTAGATGTTGTACATGTACCACTTCGCTATGGAAAGAGAGTACCGGTTTAAGACCTAGACGATTTGGCACGTCCAGAGATGGCATGATGCCGTATTGGATAATACCAGGTCTAGCATCTGTAAATAAGCTATCTTTGACGGACAATAATCCTGCACTATTGGCGAGGGAAAAACGATAATCCCTCATTTGGACGGAATGCTCGGATTTCATCTACCATTTTATGGAATTTTTGCGCTTGTCCATGTGCGTGGCTTTCGATCTGCCGCATCAGCATTACTCATATGTGAAAAGAATCCATCCACTGCAAGATTAGGGTAGGGACTCAACGCGTTTAATAAATGATACCGCATCCTCCGGCTTGATACCGATACGATGCATGCCCGTATCAACGGCCACTGCAACGCGAATAATCATATCGTGATTATCGGCCACCTTGTTGAGGGCTTCTAAATCAGTAGATTCACAAACAGCCGGAATAGAGTTAGTATCGGCGACGAGCTCAAAGGATTGAGGTCTAGTAAGGCCCTAATAGATAAATAGGTACCATAATGCCTGCATTGCGAAGCCGGTACTGATTCCTCTGGAATGGCAACGGCTAATGATTCATACCCTTCCTCGACAGCGATACGCCCCCATCATAACGCTGCCGTGACCATATCCATTAGCCTTGATTACGGCCGTGGATGTGCTCCACTCAGGGAGGCTATCTTTTATTTTTTTCGTAGGTTCTCTCGAACCAAACTTGTATCTATCGTTAAATATGTTGGTCTCATGATATTCATTACTCCTAATTTACATTACTTTTTATTGTATAACTTTTGTGGAATTAAACAATAGTTTTTTTGTGAAAGTTTATGCTAAAATTTCATTTATACTTATTATCTAGATGTTATTAGTCATAATTAGTATAGGATGATATTGAATATGACGTATAATTCACAGCTTTTGGTAGTATAATTAGTATATAAGATGCTTTCACAAATCATAGAAACATAGAGGAGGATATTATGAACGAACGAGTTGTAGTGGTAAATGCAGGCAAGATGAATTATGATTATTTGCTAGATTTTTCTGTTCTATCAAATGATGTACAGGTCTATGACGATAGTACTCATGCAGAGCTTATTGAACGCATTCAAGGGGCTCGTGTGGTGGTAACAAAAGAATTGCCTGTAGGGGCAGAGTTACTTTCACAATTCCCTGAGTCAGTAGAGCTTATCATTGAGGCGGGGACTGGATATAACAATATCGACCTTGATGCGGCGCGTGCAAAAGGAATTACGGTGTGCAATATCCCTGCATATAGTACGGAACGTGTGGCACATACTGTGATTATGATGATTCTCAATTTCGCGTCTACTATGCAACAACAAATCGGCATGCTCGCTAAAGGTGATCGCAGTAATTTTACAAAACATCTACAAGTGAGCCACACAGAAGTGAATGGTAAAACCTTAGGTGTTGTTGGCGCTGGTCATATCGGTATGGAAGTTATCAAGTAGCAAAAGCACTTGGCATGAATATTTTGATTCATACACGTACACCAAAGGCTGATGGTGACGGTATTCGTTATGTGAGCCTTGATGAATTACTAGAACATAGTGATTATATTACATTGCATTGCCCATTGAATGATCAAACTAAGTACATCATTAATAAAGAAGCCATCGGCAAAATGAAACCTAGTGCAGTCATCGTAAATACTGGCCGTGGACCTCTCATTAATGAAGCAGATCTTTGTGAAGCATTAGCGGCTAAACGCATTGCAGGTGCAGGTCTTGATGTACAAGAGGTAGAACCGCCAGTAGAGGATAGCCCTCTATATACACTGGATAATGTTATTATCACACCTCATATGGGATGGAAAGGCCTTGAAACACGCCAACGTTTGGTAGGCATTATTCGTGACAATGTACAAGCATTTTTCAAAGGTGAACCAATTAATGTTGTATCTTGATAGAATTTAAATAATTATATAATGGGTTCTATAACGGCATGGAAGTAATGGTCTAATTTTGTAGGCGATTCTTTCATGCCGTTTTTTACCCACCATAACACCATTTCGACAAAACTACCTGAAATATGATTGATGATAAAGTCATCCGGTAGATTTGTATTTGCTTTTACGGTCTTGATTGATGAAATATCCTTGCACCAACTCATTTAGATGATCTCTAAAAATAGCGCAAAAAGATTTCGTTATTATCACTAGCTAGTAGTTCGAGGATTTTATTTTCATTTTGCTGTAAATGTTGTAATAAATGACCAAATACTGAGACTGGGTAAATACTTTGTTGATAAAGCCCATGAGCATGAGGTAAATGATTAATACTATCTTTTATATGTAAAAATAAGTCTTCACAGAGGGCTTCTAGCAATGCCTCTTTTGTGTCGAAATGAGTATAAAATGTGGTGCGCCCAATATCTGCGGCACTAATGATTTCTTGAACGGTGATTTTGTCATACGCCTTTTTAGATAATAATTCGTTAAAAGCTATGAATATGGCTTTGCGAGTTCTTTTCTGTCTACGATCCATATTAACTCCTGTCATGCTTTTTAGTATAAAAACATCATATATGTTCCGTAATGAACATATATGATGTTTTATATATTGTATTAAAACCATAGGTTGATACAATTAAAGTGAACAAAGTGTTCGCTATCGTAATTATTGTACTGTAAGTGTAGTCATAATTCAATTCATATTGATAGTGAAAGTTTTTATAAGGGAGATTGCTGTATGGTACATCGAATACATGATATATTATCTGGTTTATATATGACGATTTTAGCGGGGCTATTTTTACTGCTTGATGGGATTCCGCATTTGATAGAGGAGTTTGGTGGACAGAGTCCGTTTCAAAATATATTCCCTTTTGAGCCTTCTTGGGTTACCGTTATTATTTGTGGTTTTCCTCTTGTGTATTTATCTATTCGAAGGATCGTATATAATAAGGGAATTAGTAAAATCTCATCAGCTCTATTGATTTCTATGGCTATGTTTGCAGCCGTTGCCATCGGAGATATATTTGCGGCTGGTGAGGTAGCGTTTATTATGGCTTTAGGCGCTCTCCTTGAAGAATCAACTACCGAGCGAGCAAAAAAGGGGTTAAAAAAGTTAATTTCGTTAGTACCTGTTAAGGGTCGTAAAATACAAGATAACAAAGAAATAATGATTTCTGTAGAGTCTATACAAAGTGGTGATTACTTGCGAATCCTTCCGGGCGAAACAATACCTGTAGATGGGCGAATCATTAACGGTGAAACAACGGTAGATCAATCCATTATGACAGGTGAGTCAATACCTGTTGATAAAACAATTGATGATGATGTATTTGGTGGGACTATTAACTGTTTTGGTGCCATAGATATTATAGCTACTAAAGTGGGCGAAGATAGTTCTATTCAAAAAATGATTCAGCTTATTCGAAATGCGGAACAGAAACAGGCTCCGATTCAGCGTATAGCTGATACTGTTGCTAGTCGATTGGTTCCTATTGCATTGATGATTGCATGTATAGGCTACCTAGTAACTGGAAATATCATCGTCGGTGTTACTGTATTGGTAGTATTTTGTCCTTGTGCATTGGTGCTTGCCACACCTACTGCGGTTATGGCCGCTATTGGTCAAGCTACTAAACATGGCGTTATTATTAAATCTGGTGAAATTCTTGAAACTATGGGAAAAGTAGATACTATGGCATTTGATAAAACCGGCACATTAACACGTGGTCAGTTATCGGTTCAATCTATTTTGGTCGTTGATACAGATTATAGTGAGGTCGATATTCTTCAATTAGCTGCATCTGCAGAGGCTAAGAGCGAGCATCCTATTGGCAAGGCTATCGTTTCTCATGCCATACATCAAGATTTAGAAATACTTGCTACTACTTCGTTTACAATGTCCGTAGGAAGGGGCATTATTGCCGTAATAAACGGTGTTACATTATATTGTGGTCATGAACGTTTTCTTGAGGAACATAATATTATTGTTGATGAAAGGGTTCAACAAAACGTTAATACATATCGAAGTGAAGGAAAGGTATCTATCATTATTGCCGATAAAGATCATATTATAGGTATTATTGCTTTATCTGATACTATGCGACGAGATACGGCAGATATGTTGTCTGCAGTCTCTAGCCTAGCTATGAAAACAGTACTTCTTACGGGGGATAGTAAAGAAACAGCTACATATATTGGCAAAAAAGCAGGTATTTCTGAAATACATGCGGAGCTTTTACCTGGCGAAAAAGTGAGTATTATTGAAGAGTTGCAAGGAAAAGACCACAAGGTTTGTATGGTTGGTGATGGAATTAATGATGCACCAGCTATGAAGACTGCTGATGTGAGTATTGCAATGGGGAGTATCGGTAGTGATATTGCCATAGAAACAGCTGATATTGCATTGATGAGTGAAGATCTTAGCAAAATTCCTTATATTAAGCGACTATCAGATGCTACGATTAGAACTATTAAATTTAGTATTGCTTTATCAATGGCCATTAACTGTATCGCTATTATTCTTTCATTACTTGAGGTTTTGACACCTACTACCGGTGCGTTAGTTCATAATGTGGGGTCCTGTTTGGTTGTCCTCATTGCAGCCCGTTTGTATGATAGAAAAGTTTATTTAAACACAATAAGAGCCGTCCCCGGTTGTGTGGGGGCGGCTCTATTGTTTAGGGCTATCATAGATCAAGTCTTGGTATATATATGTATATATATCAAGGGAGGTAGTTATCCTCAAACTTGATTATGATTGATTTGAGTTTTGATGGGACTCCACCAATGGCGTCTATAGGCCTTGATGCCTTCCACAACAGTTCTAGTTGCTTTGTGCTGCTACAGCTTTTGTGGCAGCAGGGATGCCGTCGAGGCGATAGGTAATACCTAACTCCTTGTATTTGGCAGTACCCATGACGTGATAGGGTAAGCAATCAACAGCCTGTAGATTCTTTCAGGGATCCCTAGAAAGAATCCCTAGCCGATAATGATGATCGGCATTATCGGTAATCGTTGGGACTACTACGTGACGAACCCAAACCGGAACTTCCGCGTCTGCTGTTAATCGAGCAAACCCGAGAATGGGCTCTAACGGTTTGCCTGTTAGCCACAGATGTTTGGCAGGATCGATTTCTTTAATGTCTAGGATTACGAGACTGGTAACGCTCAGTAACTTACGGTATGCCACCTCTTGGTGGGGATCAAAACAAATTCCACTTGTATCTAAACAGGTATGGACGTTTCTTTCACGGAAATATGTGAAAAGCTCAGTTACAAAATCGATTTGCATCAGAGCTTCCCCACCTGTGACGGTGATACCACCATTAGTATAAAATTGGCGGTTACGTTCGTACTGGTCCCACAATTCTTCAACAGTCATGAGTTTAGCTTCGGCGCTAGTTTCATTCCATGTATCAGGATTGTGGCAATAAGCACAACGCATGGGGCATCCTTGGAGGAATACCACCATGCGCATGCCTGGACCATCAACCGTACCCATCGTTTCAATCGAATGAATACGTCCAGTCATAGAAAACCTCGATTAGATTTGTTGATGGAATGTACGAGAAATAACTTCGTCCTGTTGTTGTTTTGTCAATTTGCTGAAATGTACTGCATAACCAGATACACGAACAGTCAATTGAGGGTACAATTCAGGATGTTTTTGAGCGTCTAACAATGTTTCGCGAGTGAACACGTTAACGTTCAAATGGTGACCACCTTTTTGGGAGTAGCCATCCAATAATTCTACCAAGTTATCAACTTGTTGTTGGTTGCTCATGGGTATTCCTCCTTTCAACCAAGATACGAGTATTGATGCCGGTGAAAGCATACAATACTGATGGAAGATTATTTTTCTTCCTCTATAGTAACATTTGGTTCGCTGCATGCGAAGTTTGTATTGCAGTTAGGCAATTGAGAAGGGTCTAACTCAATATCAAAATCGCCTACGGCTACAAATGTTTCACCAGATTTACCTAATGCGTCTGGAACGATAGAGAAGGTATTGGAAATACCATCGGAGCTATCACGCCATGGCATTTTTGCTACGGATGCCAACGAAGAAATAGCACCGTGTGTATCACGACCATGCATAGGGTTAGCGCCAGGAGCGAAAGCCTCACCAGCTTTACGGCCGTCTGGAGTAGAACCTGTTGCAGTACCGTATACTACGTTAGAAGTAATTGTTAACAAGCTCATAGTAGGAACGGATTGACGGTATGTAGGATGTTTACGCACTTTGTTCATGAATGTGGAAACAACCATAGAAGCCAAGCTATCTACACGATCGTCATCGTTACCATATTTAGGGAATTCACCTTCGATTTCGAAATCAACAGCGATGCCGTTTTCGTCACGAATAGGTTTTACCTTAGCGTATTTAATGGCAGACAAGGAGTCAGCTACTACGGATAAACCAGCGATACCAGTTGCAAACCAACGAGTTACCTTGCGGTCATGTAATGCCATTTCTAGTTTTTCATACGCGTATTTATCGTGCATGTAGTGAATGATGTTCAATGCGTTTACATATACGCCAGCCAACCATTCCATCATGTCGTCAAATCGTTCCCATACTTCGTCGAATTCTAAGTACTCAGACGTGATAGGGCGGTATTTAGGACCGATTTGTTTCTTAAGTTTTTCGTCAACGCCGCCATTGATTGCGTAAAGCAAGCATTTTGCTAGGTTAGAACGAGCGCCGAAGAATTGCATTTCCTTACCAATACGCATTGGAGATACGCAACATGCGATAGCATAGTCGTCGCCAGAGTTAGGACGCATCAATTCGTCATTTTCGTATTGGATGGAAGATGTTTCGATGGATAATTTCGCACAGAAACGACGGAAGCCGATAGGCATGCGAGGGGACCACAATACAGTGAGGTTTGGTTCTGGAGCAGGACCAAGGTTAGTCAATGTATGTAGGTAACGGAAGGACATTTTGGAAACCAATGTACGGCCGTCAGTACCCATACCACCGATAGATTCAGTAGTCCAAACAGGGTCGCCTGTGAACAAGTTGTTGTATTCGTGGATACGTGCGAAGCGAACCATGCGCAATTTCATGATGAAAATGATCTACGAACTCTTGAATTTGTTCTTCTGTATATGTACCATTGCGAAGGTCACGTTCTGCATAGATGTCGAGGAATGTAGAGTTACGGCCGATGGACATAGCAGCACCATTTTGCTCTTTAATAGCGCCAAGGTAGCCGAAGTAAATCCATTGCATAGCTTCGCGAACGTCTTTTTGCTGGCTCGGAGATATCGTAACCATAGGACGCAGCCATTTCTTTTTAATTCCTTCAAGGAACGGATTTGATCTTTAATTTCTTCGCGGTCGCGGATTACGTCTTCAAGCATATCACCCATAGTGATGTTGAATTCTTGGTTTTTTCTCTTCGATTAGATAGTCGATACCATATAATGCGATACGACGGTAGTCACCGATAATACGACCACGGCTATACGCATCTGGCAAACCAGTTACGATATGTGCTGTACGAGCGGCACGCATTTCTGGTGTATATACATCGAATACGCCATCGTTGTGAGTTTTACGATGCTTTTTGAAGAAGTCCTCTGTTTGAGGGTCCATTTTAAAGCCATATTCTTCGATAGCAGATTTTGCTGTACGAAGGCCGCCATAAGGGAACATAGCGCGTTTTAGAGGTTTATCAGTTTGTAAACCAACGATTGTTTCAAGGTCTTTGTCGATATATCCTGGCGCATGCGCAGTGATGTGTGTAGCCACGGAAGTATCGGCATCAAGCATGCCACCTTTTTCGCGTTCTTCTTCGTATAGTTTCATTACCTTGTCCCACAATTTTGTAGTACGTTCTGTAGGACCAACTAGGAAGGAGTCGTCCCCTTCATAGGGAACATAGTTTCTTTGGATAAAGTCGCGTACGTCAATCGCTTTATCCCACACACCTGTGTTAAAATCTTTCCATGCAGTATGTTGCATTTTGCACCTCCATAAATGGATATAACTATAGATTTTGATATATCTAGTGTACAATGTTTATCTAAAACTCACAATATATAAATGATATGAATTTTTCAATACATACTATGCAAATTTCGTAACTATAGATGTTATTTATATTGAGGGGTATATAAAATAGATGTGGGAAAACCAGTATCTATAGCGACAGACATGTAATTGTTTACCCCTGTATAATAAAAGTATTGTACTCTCTGGTATTATTTTAAAATAATGAAAATATATTTCAGTAACATCGGGTTCGTCGATAAGATGCTTTCAGGGGTGTAACATTTTTATTCTCTAAGAGGGTATAATTGAACTATATTGAATGATAAAAAGGGGGCATAGTGTTATGTCGAATCAGGTGAAAGCCGTCTTAGGGGCGTTAGCGACCATAGCTGTTTGGGCAACCGCATTTCCATGTAGCAAAATAGCATTGCAACACGTGGATTCCTTAACTCTCTCTGTGGCTCGTGTTGTAGGTGGAGCTATGTTGATGCTTATAATCGGCGTTGCTAGAGGATTACATATTCCTACGAGCTGGCGCGAGTGGGGCTTATATATAGTACTTGGCATGACAGGGAATTTTTGTATATCAAGTCGTATTTAATCAAGGGCTTATGACCATTCCCTGCAGCTACATCGAGCATTATCATGGCACTAACGCCTATGACAACGGCACTGATGGCTTTGATAGTATATAAAGATTATATGAGACCCATTGGATGGGTGTTTACGATTACCGCATTTATAGGAGTGGCCATCATTATTCTTTTGGAATGGATCTATTAATATACCAGTCGGGGCATTTTTGGACCTTGCTGGGTATGGTGCTTTTTGCGATATATAACATCGTCAATCGCGGATTGAGTTTTAAAAGGACATGATCCAATTACCGTAGCGACTTGGTCTATGTTTACCGGCGCTATTATGTCACTGCCCCTTTGTATCACAATCCGTTGTCAATATTGCTGCTGCACCTGCAATTACATGGGTAGCTATTATGTATTTAGCCTTTTTCTCCAGCGCATTGGGCTTTGTATTCTGGAGCTATGCATTAGAACATGCGGAACGTGTATCTGATGTGACGAATTTTTATGTATCTCTCCCCAGTAGTAGCAGCCATAGGTGCTGCGATACTCATAGGAGAAATACCGGATATGGGACTATATATTGGGGCGCCTATTATATTAGGTTCCTTGTATATGTTTAATAAATGTCGATAACAATTAAATATATAATCCCGGATATAGCGCGTTGTTAGAATTTAAATCCCCTGATAAGTGGAAAACTTATTAGGGGATTTTTCTTATTGACAGTGTTTTTAAAGTGTAGTATTCTTAACCTACAGTTAAAACATACTTACAAGATATGATTTAAAAATAAAGTTAATTCCTTTGTATTTGATGGGATTAAAAAGGGGTGATAGTGTGATCTCTATACATAATTTAACCAAAGAGTTTAATTATAATAAGCAAAAGGTTACAGCTTTAGAGAATGTAACTTTCACAATTGAAAAAGGAGATATATTTGGCATTATTGGTTTTTAGTGGTGCTGGAAAATCAACATTATTACGGATGATTAATGCTCTTGAAGTGCCTACAACAGGTTATGTCGAAATTGATGGCGTTAATATTAATAGCCTCAGCTTTAATGAGCTAAGAAAAATCCGTAAACGCATTGGCATGGTTTTTCAGCAGTTTAACCTGCTGAATGCTAAATCTGTATATGATAATGTAGCAATTCCTCTTGTTTTAAATGGTGTTCCCAAGAAAACGATAGATAAGAAGGTTAAGTCCCTCTTAGCGTTTGTTGACTTATCGGATAAGGCTAATGCCTCACCCAGATGAGTTATCTGGTGGACAGAAACAGCGCGTCGGTATTGCTCGTGCACTTGCAACAGATCCATCTATTCTATTATGTGATGAAGGCGACAAGTGCACTCGATCCGGATACAACTGAGTCTATACTTCAGCTCTTAGAACGGGTGAATCGCGAATTAGGTATAACGATTGTCATCGTTACACATGAAATCGATGTAATTCAAAAATCTGTAACCGTGTAGCCGTTATGGAAAAAAAGGTCATCTTATAGAAGAAGGCTCTGTATTGCAAGTGTTTAGCAAACCTAAGCATAATACAACAAAACGATTTGTAAGAACCGTGATTCCAGATGAAATTCCTACAACAGTAAAACATACATTGGCTTGTGAAAAGCGAGAGTATACGATTTTGAAGATGCATTTTCTTGGTAGTAATACAACGGATAATGTGCTTCATCATATTAATAAGACCTATGATCTAGAGACTAGCGTGCTATTTGCTACCGTAACTGAGTTAGAACATACGGTATTGGGCGTGTTCATAGTTCAATTTATAGGCAATGACTTGGAAGTGGGTAAGGTGAAAGAATACCTTTTGTCACAAGCTGTTGATTGGGAGGAGGTAGAAATATAATGGACTTCTTTTCACAGGAATTAGGGTGTTTCTGGGGCACAGTTATTGCTATCGGCAGAACAGACCTTGTTTATGGTGTTTGTCTCACTATTTCTCGGCACAATACTGGGCCTCATTATGGCTGTTACGTTAGTCGTAACAAGCCCAAATGGAATTATTAGAAATAATATTATTTACACCATCACAAATACAATTGTTAATACGGTACGGTCAGTACCATTTATTATCTTGATGGTATTTATATTGCCCTTAACAAAAATGATTGTCGGTACACGCGTGGGTACTACTGCGGCTATAGTTCCACTAGTTATCTTTATTGCTCCATACCTTGCACGCCTTTTTGAAAATTCTATTTTAGAGGTTAGTAAAGGCATTATCGAAGCCGCGCAATCAATGGGGGCTTCTCATTTTGAGGTTATTTGGCATTTTATATTGCCTGAAGCGAAAGGTTCTTTAATTTTGTCTGTTACGACAGGGACTATAGGACTCATCGAGTGCTACGGCTATGGCTGGTGCTATTGGTGCAGGTGGTGTTGGTGATTTGGCACTTACCTATGGGTATGAGCGGTTAAATTTCCCACTTATGCTGTTTACTGTTGTTATTCTTATCGTTTTTTGTACAAATTATTCAGACCATTGGTAACTATTTTGCGCGACGAGCTCGTCGTTCTTAATTTGTAAAACCAATTTTAGATATATTGATTGTGAAAGTATAGGAGGATATACCATGAAATTTAAGAAACTTCTTGCCCTTGGTGTGGCATTAGTATTTAGCGTAGCTTTCATCGCAGGCTGTGGTTCCAATAACAGTGATAATGGAGCAAAGAAAGAATTAACCTATAGTAAGTCGCAAGGACCTTACTCTGAATTATTCGAAAAAGGTGTTAAACCAATTTTTGGAGAAACAAGGCTATACCTTCAAAGGTGTAGATATGTCTGACTTGGTACAAGCAGACCAAGTGTTAAGTGATGGTGAAGTAGATTTCAATGTTGAACAACATACAGCATATATGAAAAACTTCAACGAAAAACAAAATGGCCATCTTGTAGCCTTAACTCCAATTCCAACAGTACCAGCAGGAATCTTTAGTGGTTCTAAAACATCTCTAGATCAAGTGGCAGATGGCGACACAATTGCAGTACCTAATGATGCATCCAACATGGCTCGTGCTTATGCGTTATTGCAAAAAAATCGGTTGGATTAAACTTGATCCAAATAAAGATTTAGCGACAGTAACACAAGCAGATATTATTGAAAATCCTAAACATCTTAAATTTACAGAAATGAAATCCCTTACAATTCCTTCTGTGCGTACTGATTTCGATTATATTGTTATTACTGGTGCTATCATTTATAATGCAAAAATTGATCCTAAAAACGGCTCTTGCAAACGAAGATGTATTGCACAATGGTTGTTGCAAGTTGTAGTTAATGAAAAATAAAGATGCACAATGGGCGAAAGACCTTGTGTCAGCATACCACTCTCAAGAATTCAAAGACTATATGGGAAAAATAATAACGGCCTATGGTTCGTACCAAAAGGTGAATAATCAATAGAGATACATATTAAATATGTGTAAATAATAGAACCACTGATAAGTTGTAGCTTATGAGTGGTTCTTTTTCCTATAATTCTATTGTATGGTAATACAAAAATAAACCAACTAACAGTCAATAACGTCCAATCAAGCGGACAAATGAGTGTTAATCAGTTTATGATTAACAATAGTATACTAAACGAAAAAGATTTAGACAAGCTTCGAAAACAATATAATTATCAGTACTATCAAGCTGCTTGTCATGGCTCGTCTTCCTGCCACATAGTTTTCGTATAGTTCTTTATAGTGACCACCGCGCTCTATAAGTTCTTGTGTGTCCCTTGTTCTACAATGGTGCCATTTTTCAACTACTAGTAGGAAGTCTGCATTTTTGATTGTAGACAAGCGATGGGCAATAACGATACTTGTACGTCCATTGAGGAGTGTGTTCATCGCTTTTTGAACCTCTACTTCGGTACGGGTGTCGACGTTAGCCGTTGCTTCGTCTAGGATGAGAATACTAGGGTCTGCCAAGAAGGCGCGAGCGATGGTAATCAATTGGCGTTGACCTTGAGATAGGTCATCACCACCTTGTTTGAGCACTGTATCATAACCATTTGGCAAGGTACGGATAAAGTAATCTGCCATGGCCAGCTTTTGCTACATATTCGATTTCCTGACGAGTAGCATTTGGCTTTACCGTAGCCGATGTTATCAGCAATAGTGCCCTGTGAAAAATCCATGCATCTTGCAATACCATGCCTACTGTATTATGTAAGCTTTCACGAGATACATCACGAATGTCGATGCCATCAATGGTGATACGGCCTTTCATAATATCGTAAAAGCGCATGATGAGGTTCACCAAGGTTGATTTACCCGCTCCCGTAGGACCTACAATGGCTACCATAGATCCACCAGGAATGTGAATGTTGATATCCTTCATAAATACATTAGAGGGGGCATAGCCAAAATCAACATGTTCAAAGTCGATAGTGCCTGTATGCGTTATACGACTCGGGGTATTAGCGATTATAGATGAATCTGAGCCAATCGTATCTGTGTTGATATCAGCTTTGCTATTAGATAACATAAGTGTTCCATTATCGATTTCAGATGGTGTATCTATGACCTCATAAATACGGCCTAAAGCGGCGGCAGTTTCTTGAAATTTTGTCATAATGTAGGAACTACGAGAGAGTGGATCCGATACTTGGCCTACATAGAGGAAGAAGGCCTGGATATCACCGATAGAAATGGACCCACGCAACACCATGAGGCCCCCTTGAATAGCGACGAGGCAATAGGTGAATTGATTTAGAAATTTTACAAGAGGTTCTACGAGCTGACTGGTAAAAGCAGCGCTTCGCATACTTTTAAATAGATTTTCATTCAGCACCTGTACTTGATTCGTCGTAGTATCTTCCAGGCCAAAGGTTTGAATGATTGGTTTTCCTACAACGATTTCTTCAATGCCACCATTGAAAGCGCCTAAGGCATTCTGATTTCTAAGGTACACGCGGCGCGCTCGTTTAGATAGCCACGTTAAACATACGATGCCGACTAGTATAATACCGATAATGGAGGTCCCTAATATAGGGCTAATCCAAAGCATCATAGCAGTAGCACCGATGATGCCGATAATGGCAGATACAAGGCCTGGTACGCCTTCGCCTATTGTTTCTGCTACAGTATCTAAATCAGACGTAAGGCGGCTTAGTAAATCGCCCCGCTGGTGATCGTGAAAGTACTCGATAGGCAATGAGTATAAATGAGTACTCATGCGTGTACGTAAAGCGAGTACTGTCTTTGAACCGATAGAGGCCATCATGTATTCCCCAAAGTAGGTGAATAAGGCATGCCCACTATAGATGGCAATGAGCCAGAGGATGATTGTATCAATAGAGGCAAAGATAGTATTGATATCTTGATCTGTTTGTAATCCACTAACAATAGCATCTACCACTTTACCAAGTAACACTGGAGCGGAGACCTCAAATATAGCTGCAGTAATGAGTGCTAAGATGAGGAGCGCGAGCCAGCCCCATTGGTTTTTAGATTCAACTAGGAAACGACGTAATAGGGCTCATGCTGTCACCTCCTGAGATGCTAAAAATCTGTTGATATATAGTAGAGGTAGTCGCTAGCTCATTATGTGTGCCATATCCTGCAACTTGACCTCTGTTGATGATTAGAATATGGTCTGCCTTTTTAGCGGCACTTACCTTTTGCTCCACAGAAATGAGGGCTGGTCGATTGTCTTTTTGCAACTCCTCTTGTAGTGCTGTACGAACAGCACGCTCTGTAGTGCCGTCTAGGGCGGAAAAGCTATCGTCGAATATGAATAAATCAGGTTTACGCACCAAGGCTCTAGCCATAGCAAGGCGCTGTCGTTGACCACCAGATAGATTGGTACCACCTTGGGAAACCATATACTGGTAACCACCGTCGAGACGATTGATAAACTCATCTGCCTTAGCCAAGTGGCATGCATTTTTCTACATCTTCCACTGACAGTACTTGTTCTGATGCGGCTCCATATCGAATGTTCATATCGATAGTTCCGGTAAACAAATAAGCCTTTTTGCGGTACATAGCCAATATGAGCGCGCAAGTCATCTACATTCCACTCATAAATGGATTTACCTTTAAAGAGAATATCTCCAGACTCGATGGCGAAGAGGCGAGGGATAAGGTTGGTGATTGTGCTTTTACCAGAACCGATATCGCCCATAATCGCTAAAGTTTCGCCATGATGTACCTTAAAGGAGATATTTTCCAGCGCAGGGGACTCAGCATTATCGTAACGGAAGGTAACATTGCGGAATTCCAGAAGAGGTGTATCATCAGTTGCAGTTGCAGTTGCAGTTGCAGTTGCAGTTGCAGTTGCGGTTGTCGTTGCCGTAGAGTTTTGGTATCTTCCTTGATTAGTAGAATGCTTAGTAGATTGAGAAACTGAATTTTTAATACTACTGTCATATGGTTCAGGGAATGTATCGGTATTTTCGTGTTCTAACAACTCACGAATACGAGCATAGCACACGATAGCTTCCGGGATGTCGATGATTACGAATATGGCCATGAGCATGCTCAATAGGATGAGGTTTGCATACTCGATAACGGCCATGATATCACCAACTTGTAGGGAGCCCATGCTGACATTGTAGCCGCCGAACCAGAGAATAGCTACGGTACTCATATTAAATAGAATGAGTATCGTCGGTAAACCGATGGCAAAGGTTTGGCGCAGTTTTTTGTTCAGTTGTGCGGACTCTGTAAAAATAACAAATTCCTTGTCGTTTTCGTAGGTTCTCCTGTTGAAAGCTCTGATAACAGGCATACCTACGATATGATCTCGGACCAGATCAGTAATATCATCTAGCTTTAATTGTATAGCTTTGATAATTGGCAAGGCGCGACTTTCAATAAAGATAATGGTAAGTATCATGCAAGCCATAACGGCAAGGATGACGAGCCCTAGTTGCCAGCTTTTATAGAAGGTAAGTCAAGACCGACGCAAATCATGAGTGGCATAGGGAGGATCATATTTAAACCTTCTCCGAGAACAGATTGAATTTTTTCTACGTCCCTGCTTGTGCGCATCAATATAGTGCCGGTACCAAAGTGCGTAAAGTCACGGAGTGAAAAGCATTGTAATGCTTTTACTAGATCGTCACGCAATACCTTGCCTACAGATGCTGAGATATGAGCACTCATAGCAACGCCTAGAATAGCGGATAGGACGGTTAGTAATGCCACAACAAGCATGTTCATGCTAGAGCTGGTAATCATCTCTAGGTCGCCTTTGAGGACACCATCATTGATGATGGTTGCCGTTAATGTTGGTATATATAATGTGCCTGCCACGGTGAGTAAGGAAAGAAGCGATACTATGGCAGCAGGAAACCATAAGGGTTTTATATAATGCATAAATGGTTTCATGTGAATCCTTTTGATAAATCAATAATTTTTCGATATTTATATTATATTGCATAAAATTAAAAATTATCTAGTAGGATGAAATTTATTACTAAAAGTTTATTATCAATTAATAAGTATTATGATTAAGTTTATATCATCTTATTAAAAATTTTTGATATACTAAATAGGCATATTTTTGCAATTTTTTTGTTTTGAAGTAGTAAGGAGAGTTTCTAATGAAGTTGAATTGGAAATTATTCGCACCGCTTGTAGTAGCTATTATTGTATGGCTCATCGGTGCTCCTGAAGGCCTTAGCGCAAATTCTTGGATTTATGTAAGTATTTTTCGCTGGCCCTCGTGGTAGGGTTGATTTTAGAACCAATCCCACCAGCTTTTCATCGGTATCATTGCTGTTACCGTGTCTATGTTGTTTAAGGTTGGTCCTGCCCCTGTGGTAGATAAAGCAACCGGTGTCGCTAAGGCGATTACTGATGCGCAAGCTATCAGCTGGGGCCTTAGTGGTTTCTCTAATGCCATCGTATGGTTGATCTTTTGCAGCTTTCATGATTGGTATTGGTTATGAAAAACTCTGGTCTTGGCCGTCGTATTGCTTTGTTCCTCGTAGCAAAGCTTGGCAAGTCCTCTTTAGGTCTTGGTTATGCCATCGCTATTACGGACCTTGTGTTGGCTCCATTTCATTCCAAGTAATGCGGCTCGTTCTGGTGGTACGATTTATCCCAATCGTATCTAGTATTTGTCCAATGTTTGATTCCTATCCAGATAAGAACCCTCGTAAAATTGGTTCTTATTTGAACTGGGTAGCGTTGGCAACTACATGTGTATCTAGCTCTATCTTTCTTGACTGGTGCAGCGCCAAACCCATTGGCTCTAGAATTGTCTGCTAAATCTGGTATCGTAGCGGCGAACTGGGGCACATGGTTCCTCGCATTCTTGCCAGTAGGCCTTATCTTTGTTCATCATCACCCATTGTTGACCTATGTATTCTGCAAGCCAGAGGTAAAAGGTTCCCCTGAAATTGCAGCCTGGGCAAAGGATGAGTATAAGAAACTAGGCTCCATGACACGCAGTGAAATCTTCATGGCCCTTAATTTCTGTATTGGCTCTTGTGTTGTGGATTGGTGCTTCTACATTCAAAGTAAACCCTACAACAACAGCTTTGATTGTTATTATCTTGATGATTTTCACTAAGATTATGACATGGCAAGACTTCCTTGCTAACAAACCAGCATGGAATGTTTTGACTTGGTTTGCTACACTCGTACCTATGGCTTCTGGCCTTAAAAAAATGTAGGCTTTCTTAGACTGGCTTGCTAAATCTGCTGGTGGTTCTTTGGTTTCTTTAGATCCTACAATGGCAGTTCTTGGTTTGTTATTAGCATTCTGCTTACTTCGTTACTTCTTTGCTTCTGGCACTGCTTATGTAACAGCTATGGTAGGCTTGTTTGCTACTCTAATTCTTCAAATTCCTGGTGTTGATCCAGCGCAAGTTATGTTGATTCTATTAGTACCGATGGGGATTATGGGTATCCTTACACCATATGGTACTGGTCATAGCCCAATCTGGTTTTGCTAGTGGCTATAACAAAGGTCCCTGAATTCTGGAAATTAGGGCGCTATCTTTGGAATTATCTACCTCGCTATCTTTATCGTGGTGGGGATTCCATGGATTCAGTTCGTAATGCCACTTTTAGGATAAAGTGCTCCGCCGCATTGTATCTCCTTGCGCTCCATTCGCTGCAAGTCGCTTAGTAGATACAATGCGGCTTCTTTTTATCCTGAAATGGCAAAATTTGATTAAACTCGATAAATCTCGACAAATCTAAAAAAATAAATATAATAGTGATGTAATAGTAAAATTCCTATCTAGATTTCTGGTGGAGGTGTTTATTGTTATGTCTGCTGGAGGTGTTTATTATTATGTCTACTTCGGAGCGTGTGGTGCAGTCGATTTTTATATGAGCTTGGTTGTATTTTTAATTGGTTGTTTGGTAATGCTGTTTGTTCCGCATGAGGGACAGCCTTTTTGTATTAATGGTTATTTTTCCTTACTAGCTATGATTTGGAATTTTGTGTTTAACTGGATTTTTGATAAACTAGTACCAGGGTGATCGATTAGCACGAGGGCCCAATTATCCGCACAATCCATGCCGTATTGTTTGAAGGCCTATTTATGCTTGCTACTGTACCGATTATTATGTACATGATGCATATGAGTTTTTGGATGGCTTTTATGACGGATATAACGATGACATTGGTTATCTTAGGTTATACGTATGTGTATAATTGGGTATATGATCGAGCGCGTCTATATTTTTGTAGAGGCTTAATTTGAAATATGAGGTAGGTACCTCTTGTAAAATCTATATCGTATAGTAGGAGGTTCTTATGTCTACAAAAGTCTATTACGGGCATAGGGCCTATTGTTGGCCGTAGCCTTATTGGCGCAAAGTTTACGCCTCATTTTCCCATTTATTCCTAATCAGGTGAGCATGTTCCTCATCGGTTCCATTACGTCCGCTACCTTTGTACTTGCCACATGGCGTTATGGTTGGAAAAATGGTCTCGTTATCGCTTGGATTGCCCCCGTAGTGGCGCATTTACAAGGTATGTTACCACTGCCACCGTTTATTTTTGATTACGGGCCTTGGCACGACAGCCTATGTATTCGTAGCGCACTGGTTACAACATAAACCGAAGGTATTGCTTATTATCGTGGCGGCCTTGGTAAAAGCAGGTGTTCTCTTTGGTGGTTATTCTTTGTTCTTTTCACTGTTCCAATTCCCACCAAAGATTGTAAACACAATGCTATTTGTATCTAGCTGGCCACAATTGGTGACATCGTCTTTAGGGATTATTTTAGCTCTTCTTATAACAAAACGGGTTAGATAAAGGCGCGATGATATTCTTTTGTCATATATGCTAAAAAGGTGTTATCATATCCTGCGTAAATCAATTACAGTTTGTACTGTTTTGATATAGGATGTGATAACACCTTTTATGTATTGAATCGTTATTATTTTTTCTTCATAGATTTAAGAATAAAACCGCCTACAGATGCAGTAATGCCGAAACCTAATAGGGCCATACCGATAGTATGCATTAGAATGCTAGTTTGATTATTTTTGGAAATTTCTTGCGCTGCTTGCATCGCATTAGTAGCTTTTTTCATAACCTCTACATTATTTGCAGATGGATCTGGAATGATGAATAAGATTACAATGGCAATCACTAAACACACAATGCCAGCATATAACAAGTATTTTTCCTCTTTGATTCATTTGTTCCATAATGTTCTCTCCTTGTATAGTACGAACGAAAATAAGTTTATTTTATAGTTATTATATATTGTATTCTACATAATTGTAAATTCACCACATCTGACCAAAGAAAATTATAGAGTTTACTATATACATAATTCATGATTATAGAAAGATGGTGCCATTCATTGTGATGGCACCATCTTTTTATTTTGTATTGAGATATATACAGTTTTGTTTAATAAGTTGGTCGGATAAATAAGTGGTCGAATAGGAATTAGATTATAGATATGTATAAATCTTCATAATTCTTCATGAAGAGCATTAAAAATATATTCTATAGAAAAATAATCAGGTTAAAAAGTTTATAAAAACAGGAATAGTTTGAGTAGTAAAATACGCATAATATAAGATGATTTATAGTGCTAGTAATCTTTTATGTAAAATTTAATAATAAAGAAAACATGAAGAATACTGGATTTCTTTCATTTTTATATACATGAAGAAATGATGAAAATACAGGATGCGGTAAGGTGAGAAAAATCGAATGTAGTGGTGACCTAACATGGTGTTGCTTGTGAATGTTTATATTTTTTTGATACACTCTTTTATAAACAAAACAATATAAAATATCTTTAAATTGTATTTTGAGGGGTATGATTGAAAGATAATGCATGTTTTTGTATTGTAAGTTGGTTTTTATTAAAAAGAGGATGTTAAAATGAGAGAAAATAAGCGTTCCCAAAAATTTGCCATTGCTGCGTTGGCAGCTCTTGCGGCCCTTGGTATGAGTGTGGTACCAGCGAGTGCGGCTGCACCTGTTCAGCTGGTACTAATAATACACTTACTGGTACCTTTGATTCTGTTGCTTTTGGTATGGATAATACTGTTTCCGCTGCAGATCATACATTCCGTGATCGTGTTAATGATAATGAACCAGACACTGCAACTCGTGTAAATAATACTTACGCGTCTGGTTCCGTAGCTATTGGTACCGGTAACACTGCAAAGTGGTGATTCCGCTCTTGTTATTGGTAATAAGTCTAAAGCAACATTAAATGATGCTACTGCTATTGGTCATAGTGCTGAAGCAACTCGTGTTGGTACAGTTGCTATTGGTGCTCGTGCAATTGCCGGTGAATTTGTAGCAAATCCAAACGTTATCACTGATCCACAGATAACTGCTTTGTATACACCTCGTCAAGATGGTGCAGACCGTGCCGTAGCTGTAGGTTATGAAAACTCGTGCTGTAGGTTATAAATCTAATGCAATCGGTTCTAGTGCTTGGGCTTTTAGATAACCACTCCACTGCAATTGGTTCCTCTGCAAAAGCTATAAAAGATCATTCTCAAGCATATGGTGCAGGTGCAGAAGCAACTGCAGTACGTGCCAATGCATTTGGCTCTGACTCTATGGCAAAGGCAGAATTCTCCATGGCTATGGGTGATCATGCGGAAGCAACACATACTAACTCCGTTGCTTTTAGGGTCACGAAGCTGTTGACAAGTGCAGCAACAGCTGAAACTAGTGCAACTGTAGCAGGCCATACATATACTGGCTTTGCTGGTGTAGGTTCTGCTGCTAATGGTTCCGTATCTTTTGCTAAAGACAGCAATAGTGCACGTCAACTTAAAAATGTAGCGGCAGGTCAAATCTCTGCTACATCTACAGATGCTGTAAACGGTAGCCAATTGTACTCCGTAGCCAATGAATTACAAACTCAAATTAATAACTCCACACCTGGTGCAATTAATAATAATATTACTAACTTGACTAACCGTGTAGGCAATGTGGAACAGCGTGTTAATAAAGTAGGTGCAGGTTCTGCTGCATTAGCTGCATTACATCCACTAGATTTCAACCCAGATGACAAATGGACTATAGCAGCTGGTTATGGTCATTACCATAATGCAAATGCTGGTGCATTAGGTGCTTACTACCGTCCAAACGAAGATACAATGTTCTCCGTTGGTGGTACAATCGGTACTGGTGAAACTCAATTAAATGCAGGCGTATCCATCCGTCTTGGTAAACGTTCTCCTGAATCTCGTTCCCGCGTAGCTATGGGTCGTGAAATTGCTGAATTAAACGCACGTCTTCAAGATATTGAAAACAAATATAATAACTTGTTACAAATCTTGAATCCACATGCAATCGATCCTAGCAAAACAGCTGAATTCCCAGATGTTCCTCGCAACCATTGGGCTTACCAATACATTAGCCAATTGGCTGGTAATGGTATTCTTGTTGGCTATCCTGATGGCACATTCAAAGGCGATGCGACTATGACTCGTTATGAATTCGCAACTATAGTTTGTATCGTGCACTTCAAAATGGTGCTCCTATCGATGACAACATGCGTCGTGCAATGGATGAATTCGGTCCTGAATTACAAAACATCCGTCTTAACCACTTCCGCATCGATCGCATTGCTGGTGCTGACAACGATCGTCATAAAACTGAACGTGTTCGCGTTAACAACGAACCAGAAAACCAACGTGACGTATACGGGTCCCGTATTTACAAATAATTCTTTTATAATATAACTTCCCCTCGAGCTTGTGAAAGCTTTTGAAAGCAGGATGTATCTTCTTGATACATCCTGTTTTTTTATTTTATATAAAACTTCATCTAATATTTATGTAAAAATATTGCATTTTTGATACACATAGGTGTATAATAATTTTTCATCGATAAATAAATATACATAATTTATGAATAAAAAAATATAAATATGAGGGAAAGATAATGAAAGAATTTAGACAATTAACAGTAGCAGATACAGCAGAATATCATAAGGTTTTTAATCGACGGTTATGCAGCTATCAAAGACTTTCCAATCACCTTTGATGCTATAGACTTTACGGAAGAAGAGTCAAAAGAGTGGATAGAAAATTATCCTGTATATGGCTTGTATATCGATGGGCAATTAGTAAGTTCCATTACATTTTGTATGCCTTGGGTTAAATATTCTACACCTGATAAATATCCACATATTGCACATTTTGTAACAGCGCCAGCTTTCAAAGGAAAAGGCTATGCGCGGGAAACACTAGGGTATGCAGAGGAACTATTAAAGAATCAATTTAAAACACATGCGGTTACATTGGGTACTGCGAAAGAACACCCATGGCTACCTAAAATGTATGAATCTTTTGGCTTTTACCGCATACGATCAAGTGCATTTCAGAGGCAAAACAACATACGGCAGTGCTTTTTCAAAAAAAGATTTAATATAGAACCTTATAGTTGTATTTCTGTAAAATACAAAATTATATAACCTTGTACGTAGTTGCTAGGACACATTAATATCCTAAAAATGTGTCCCTAATAACTTATGTGCAAGGTTTTTCTTTTAGTGGCTCATGCAGGACTTTTGATGTTGAATCTATAATATATAAATATGTAGTATATCTATATCTTAAGGTAGACTATAGATGTTTTTTTGAAAGGATGTGAGACTATGTTAGTCTTATCTGGTATTTTAGTGATGGTCATCGGTCTGATGCTACGCTTTAATGCCTTGTTAGTTGTTGTTGCAGCTGGGTTTGTAACGGGCTTAGCTGGGGGCTTAAGTGTAACGGATATCGTGGGCGCTATAGGCGAGCCTTTTGTTAAAAAAATCGTTATATGTCATTATTTATTCTGATTTTTACCTGTTATTGGTGTTATGGAACGTCATGGCTTGCGCGAACGTGCTGAAATCTTAATCAGCAAGATTCATGCGGCAACAGCGGGCCGTATTTTTATGATTTACCTTTTCGTACGCCAAGTGACAGTTGCTTTTGGTATAAACCTCTCAGGTATGGTTGCCATGGTTCGTCCATTGATTGCGCCTATGAGTGAAGCTGGCTGTTGCACAAGGTCGTCCTGTATCGCAACGAACTCTCGACGCGGTGCGCGGTGTAGCGGCATCCTCAGATAATACAGGGAACTTCTTTGGTCAAAACTTATTCCTTGCGGCAGGGGGCTTGCTATTGATCAAAGGTGTTATGGAACAACTAGGTTATACTGTAGAACTTACAGATATGGTACTTTACGGATTACCAACAGCTATCTGTGCGTATATAGTGAGCATCATTCGATTCTTTATCTTTGATAAAACAATTCAATCCTATGTGGCTCAGGACGAAGAGATATGAAATCCGGCAAATTAGTGCCTAATGAGCTTAATATTCTCGTAACTCCAGAAGAATTAGAGAAGGTGGGTGAGTAATATGATGGAACTATTAAATCAAATGAAACCCCTAGATTATGTATACCTTCTCGTAGGGATTATCTTGTTTGTATTCGCTATACAATCGTTCTTAGATAAAGAACATAAACATCGTATTGGCACAGGTTTATTCTGGCTCATATACAGCATATCTTTTATCTTTGGTTCCTATTTATCTAAAGAAATCAATGGTTGGCTTGTAATTGCTATGGCTGCCATCGTTTTATTTAAACAACTTGGCAAAGGTGTTTATTTCGAGTCTCCTATTGAGTTCAAAAAACTTGAAGCTCGTTCGCATTGGTAATGTAATTTTTCATTCCAGCGTTAATGGTAGGTATCATTACTTTTATTATTGGTTTCTTTACTAAACTCGGTGCCCTTGTAGGTCTTGCTATTGCAGCGATTCTCGCAATGTTCGCAGCCCTTTATATTACAAGAGCCAATGTTAAACAAGGTTTCCATGAAGGCCGTCGTCTTATCGATGCCATCGGTTGGACTGCTATTTTGTCCCAATTGTTAGCCGCTCTTGGCTATTTATTCAACCTTGCAGGGGTAGGCAAGATTATTTCTAGTGCTGTTGCAAGCGTTGTGCCTGCGGATAATGTATTCCTTATCGTTGTAGCCTATTGCATCGGTATGGCATTATTTACAATGATTATGGGTAATGCCTTTTGCAGCATTTGCGATGATCACAAGTGCTATCGGCGTTCCTATGCTTGTAGTTGCTCATGGCGCTAACCCTGCTATCATTGGACCCTATTGCGATGCTGGCAGGTTATTGTGGCACTTTGATGACACCTATGGCTGCGAACTTTCAACATCGTTCCTGTAGCGCTTCTTGAAATGAAAGATGCGTACGGCGTTATTAAAGCACAAATTCCTGTTGCTGTAGTTATGCTTGTATTGAACATTTTATTAATGTACTATTTCCTTTTAATCCATAAGTGTACACAACATCATTGTATGTTGTTATGAGGTACTAGAATGAAAAACAATTTTAATTACAGGTTTTGATCCTTTTGGTGGTGAAAGTGTTAATCCTGCGTGGGAAGCAGTAAAAACAATGGAAGGCTATACAGATGGGGACTACAAGGTGGTCACTCAAATGGTGCCAACCGTACGTTATAAATCTGTAGAAACTGCTATAGCAGCAGCTGAACAATGCAATCCTGATTTTTATTCTCTGTGTAGGTCAAGCCGGTGGTCGCCCAGATATTACGATTGAACGTGTTGCTATTAACTGCGATGATTTCCGTATTTCGGACAATGCTGGCAACCAACCAGTTGATGAACCTGTTGTAGCCGATGGTCCAAGTGCTTACTTTGCAACACTTCCTATCAAGAATATAGTGAATGCGTTGCACCAAGCAGGCGTTCCGGCAAAGGTGTCCAACACAGCGGGTACATTCGTATGTAATCACATTATGTATGGCGTATTGCACTATGCAGCTCAAAAGGGCGGTATCAAGGTGGGCTTTATGCACATTCCGTACTTGCCAGCACAAGTAGTGAATAAGCCAGATCAACCGAGTATGGCCGTTGAAACAGTACGCGCTACACTAGAAACAATCGTTCACGTATTGGCTCATGGTGAAAGCTACGAAGCACAAAACATTACATACACAACTCCACATGAATAAGGTGTTGTAGTTTGTTATATACTAAGAGGCTGTCAAATGACAGCCTCTTTTGCTATGTATGTAATTATTATTGTTTTGGTATATGAGGGTGAGTAAAATTAATATTTTTCCATCCAGTAGGTCTATAAAATAAGCAGCCCTTTGTTGGATATAGGATTCTAATAGATCTAATTTTTATCTGTTAATATGTCAGATGGAAGACGATTAAATGTAAAAATCCAGTAATGGGGTTAACATGGATCGATGTGAGTCATGAAGATATAATTTTTGCTAGTGTATCAAAGGAGAGACTCCAGAAACTTATATCTTTTATAGCGTTTAAATCTGAGTATTCATCGTCAGTTATATTGTAGAATAATGAATTGCCATGATCGAATAAAGGTGCAGGCCCCAGAATACGATTGCTTTTATTATCGATGAGAACACCAAAATTATTGAGGTGTCTATCAGTATTATGTATGAGCGCATCAAACACCATCATATCGGAAAAATGGCATAATACCGTATAGGCTAGCTATAGCGTGTTGCTTATCATACAACATGAGTTCATCCCGAGACATCGCTTCATCTAAAAGCCCAGATATAGGCATATATCCAATCTGTTCTGACGTGAATAGAGGACACGCACTAACTAGTTGGTCGTGGAATGTAGTGAGTTTATATTCCACATGTGCTAATCCCATAGCGGCCGCAATTTGACTAGCATATACTTCACTGAGTGCCTCTAGCCCACCATTAGCGTAGCGAGGGGTTGACCCTTTGTATAAATAGATGACGTCATTTTCGCGATGCCAACACTTACGGAGCATACCATTCGTAGTGTACTCTGGTGTTGTAACAATTCCTTTTATGTGACTATCTTCGCCGGTGAAAGCAATACCTGCCACAATTTCGCTAAATGGATTGTTGTATAAATTAACATCTGACCATGAAACTGAAGAACTCATTGGTTTTACCCAGAACGTATCATTTAAGGATAGGCCGTAGGTTACATCTAAATACCGATAGGGATTTTCTGTGTCGGAAATAGCGTCTAATAAACTCTCGACGAATGTACGGTTATTTGGTACCTTACGCTGTAATAGCCAGTTTTTTTAACCCTTTTACAGTAGGTTGCATATTCAATGGCAATGCCACATTATCTATGATTGTTAAATCGGTAATATTCATGTGAACTAATGTGGTTAAGTTGACAATCTCTTCATGCCTCTCGATGCGAAACTGCAACACAGGAACATCCTTGTTGAGTAATATATAGTCCATGAAAACCCTCCTTTCCTTTGTATTTTATATATGCTCATTATAGCATAAGAAAAAAACTTTCTATGGATATAGTTGAAACTCAGCTTATCTGAGTTTATTAGCTTTTAGATTGGATGCTATAATAAACAATATAAAAGTTGTTTATGGAGAGTAATGATAATGTATGAAATTGTAAATGAATCTAATTTAACAATAGCATTTGATATGGATACAGAGTTATCTCAATTTGGTGTGTTTGCATATATATTAAACGGGGTTATAATATCTGTGCTAGGGTACATTGACCCTAGTGACTGGTCAGGGATTCGTATTGGTTATAAAGAATTAGTTGACTTGTATGAAAAACTGCAAAGGAGAAGCAACCTTTACATATATTCTGACGGGAGAAGGGATACGCTAAAATTCTCGTTAGACCAAAAGGGTGTTTTGACAATGGATGTTAATATCTGTACCACTTGGAATTACAAATGTAATATGACGATTGAAAGTTTAGATCAAACGTATTTACCAAAATTCATTACATTTTTCAAGGAATTTTTTAGAACGAGAGTTAAAATAAAAAGAGTCGCATCATTTGATGTGACTCTTTTTCTGTACCCAGTTTCTATATACAATTATTTTTGTAACAACTTTAAGATCTACAGGAATTTTTAGCTTCTACAGCTTCGCCTTTGATAACTTTTTTGAGCTGTATCGATAGCGAGTTTTACCCATTTGGTCTGGTTGTTGAGCAATTGTTGCAGCCAATGTGCCGTCTTGAACAGCTTTGTCTGCGTCAGCAGTACCGTCGAAAACCTCACGATGAAGATTGTTTTGCCTGCGGATTTAGCTGCTTGGATAGCGCCCAATGCCATTTCGTCGTTATGAGCGAAGATAGCTTGTACGTCTGGGTTAGCTTGCAAGATATTTGTTGCTACGTTCAAACCTTTTGTGCGGTCGAAGTCAGCACTTTGTTTTGCTACTACTGTTAAATCTTTGTCAGCTACGTTGTGGAAACCTTGGCCACGTTCACGAGTTGCGGAAGCACCAGGGATACCTTCGATTTCAGCTACTTTTTGCAGCTTTTGCCTACTTTATCAACGATCAGTTGAGCTGCCATTTCGCCGCCTTTTACGTTATCGGAAGCGATGTGAGCTACTACTTTGCCTTTATCAGCAGAACGGTCAACAGTAATTACAGGAATGTTTTTAGCGTTTGCTGCTTCTACAGAAGTAGAGATAGCTGCAGAGTCTACAGGGTTAATGATTAATACGGAAACGCCGCTTTCAAGCAAGTCAGAAATATCATTTGCTTGTTTTGCAGGGTCGTTTTTGAGCATCAACGATTTTAACTTTTAGACCAAGCGCTTTAGCTTGAGCCTCAACGCCTTCCTTCATAGTTACGAAGAATGGGTTGTTCAATGTGGAAACAGAGAAGCCGATAGTGCCAGATTTTTTTGTCGCCGCCGTTATCAGCGCTTTTTACCACAGCCTGCTACAAGACCGATAACCATAACGGCCATCGCCAACAGTAACAATAGTTTTTTCATAGGAACCTCCTAGGCTTTCTTACGGTCTGCAAGAACAGCCAGTAAAATAACAATACCTTTTACAACTTGTTGATAGAAACTGGAAACGTCGAGAATATTTAACCCATTGTTGAGGGTACCGATAATTAGGGCACCAATTAATGTGCCAACGATATGACCACGACCACCAGCAAGGCTTGTGCCACCAAGAACTACCGCTGCGATAGCGTCAAGTTCGTAGCCTGCACCTGCTGTAGGTTGTGCAGAGTTAAGACGAGAAGTGATGATTGCACCAGCGATACCACAGAGCATACCAGTCAAGGCATACACGAAGATTTTAACACGGTCAATCTTGATACCAGCAATGTAACTAACCTTTTCGCTACCACCTACGGCGTATGTTTTACGGCCTAAGGATGTGCGGCTTAATACGAACCAGAGGATGATGAAAGCAAGGAACATTGTGATGGCTGGAACTGGAAGGCCTGCAATATCCCCTTGGCCAAAGCCGTGGAATAGAGGATCTTGAGTGAGGCCGGAGATTGGGTTACCATCTGTGAATACTAGCGTCGCACCACGGTAGATGGTCATGGTCGCCAAGGTAGCGATAAATGGAGCTACGCGGCCATAGGTAATAACGAGACCGTTAATACCGCCCAATACAAGGCCGGCACCTGCGGCTAATACGATAGCCAATACAGGGTCAGTACCAGTTACGATGAGGTTGGCCATCACTGCACTAGAGAGGGCAAGGATGGAACCAACGGATAAGTCGATACCGCCTGTTAAGATGACGAAGGTCATACCAAAGGCGATGATTGCATTGATGGATACTTGGCGCAACAAGTTACGCAAGTTAGAGAATTCAAGGAAACTGTCGTTCATGACAGAGATAATGATAAATAATAGGATGAGGCCGATGAGGGGGCCTAATTTTTTTACATATTGTAGAGCTTTGCTGTCCATTATTGTCCTCCTGTGGCTAATGTCATAATCGATTCTGGTGTTGCATCGCAGCGGTCCAAGATACCTGCTACGCGACCTTCATGAATGACCATAACGCGGTCGCTCATGCCCAGCACTTCAGGTAACTCAGAGGACACCATGATAATGGACACACCATCGTTCGTTAATTCGTTCATTAAATCATAAATATCACGTTTTCGCACCGATGTCGATACCGCGTGTCGGTTCGTCCATGATGATAATGGATGGCTTTTTACCAACCCATTTCGCGATAACCACCTTTTGTTGGTTACCACCGGATAGGGACGATGCCGGTTCGTGAATAGATTGTGTTTTAACGCCTAGCTTTTTAGACAATTCGTCAGCAAAGGAATTGAGCTTGCCCTTATCCAGCACATGAGATGGACAAATGTCGCCAAGGTTCGGCAATGTAATATTGGAACCGATGGAGAAATCGAGGATCAAGCCTTCGCTCTTTCTATTTTCTGTGATGAAAGCAATGCCAGCTTTGATGGCATCTTCTGGTTTTTACAGTTCAGAACGGAGCCGTTAACTGTTACGGTACCGCCATTATGTTTATCTACGCCGAAGATAGCGCGCATAATTTCTGTACGGCCAGCGCCCATGAGGCCTGCTACGCCGAGGATTTCGCCTTTGCGCAAGGAGAAGGAAATTTCGTTGTCGAAACCTTCTGGTTTGAGGTTATCGACGCTCATCACAACTTCGCCAGGTGTTGTAGTACGAGCAGGGTAGAACTCGTCGATAGAACGACCTACCATGTGGCGTACCACTTCATCTACAGAAATCTCAGCAGTTGGTTTTCGTAATGATGGTGTGACCATCACGCATAACCGTGATGGTATCGCATTCGCTAAATACCTCTTCCATACGGTGAGAGATATATACGATAGCCACGCCGCGGGCTTTCATTTTGCGCATCATTTTGAACAATGTCGCCGTTTCACGCTCTGTGAGGGCTGCTGTCGGTTCGTCCATGATGACAACCTTGGCATCTAACATCAAGATACGAAGGATTTCCGTCATCTGTTGGTGACCGACGGAGCAAAGGCCTGCTTCCGTTGTGAGCGGCAATTCGATGCCCTAGTTCGCGGCATGTATTTTTCTGCCTCATCGAGCATCGCTTTTTTTATCGAGCATACCGAATTTATTGCGTTTCGGTCTCATTAAATATAGATTTTCTAACAATGTTAGATTTGGCCAAATGTTGAGCTCTTGGTGAATGAAAGCCACACCGTTTAGCTCGGCCTCTCTCGGGTTCGGGAAGGTGCGCTCTACGCCGTCGATGGTGATTTTACCGGCGTCTGCCTTGTGAATGCCCGTAAGGATATTCATGAGGGTGGATTTGCCCGGCGCCGTTTTCACCCATCAAGGCATGAACCTCGCCCTCCTTGAGGGTAATACTTACATCGCGTAGTACTTGGTTCGTACCAAATGCCTTTGCAATGCCAGACATAACAATTTCCATAACTACTCCTATATGATTGGTGAAAGTATATCTTAATCTATTGCTTTAGGGACGATCGCTGAAAATGCAATCGGCGCGCAAGATAATGTTCGCATACGGAGATGCTTCACCAGTTCTAATAATGCATTTGCATTGTTTTGTTGCTTCTTTGAAAGCTTCATGGCTCGTTTCAATCCATTCGTATTGATTGGATGGGAAGGTAGACTCCAAGAAGTCATAAGCTTCAGGATTATGTTCCTTAATTTCTTTTGCCACATGAATCGCTTCGGATTTCATATGCTTAGCGATGATGGATACCACTTGCTCGAAGCTTGGTACACCAAAATCTAAGGCTAAATCAATCTTTTGAACCCCTTCAGGTACTGGTAATCCGCAGTCGGAGATACAAATTGTATCTGTGTGACCTAAATCAGCAAGTACCTTGGCAATATGACTATTTAAAATGCCGTGTCGTTGCATAATAAACTCCTTAATATATTTATGATAAGAATGTGTCGACCTCATCCTTCGTAGGCATTCCGGACTGAGCACCTAGTTTTTGGATGGATAAGGCCGCAGCTGCATTGCCGTAGTGCAATGCGTCGGATAAGCTTTTACCATTGACGATAGCTGTTGCAAAGGCACCGTTAAAATGTATCGCCTGCGCCTGTTGTATCCACTGGTTCTACCTTGAATCCAGGAACAATGTGAATTTCGCCATCGTCTGCGTAGCCTACACCTTGGCTGCCGAGAGTAACGATGATCTTGTTTTTCGTTTGCCAACAATGTTTTCCTCTGTAGATTGGTTAGGGTAGAGGGCAGATAACTCATGCTCATTTGGTGTGATATAGGTTGCTAATTCTAACCATTCAGGATTGAGGTCCGCCGCTGGAGCCGGATTTAAGAGGACCTTTACATTAGCCTGGTGACAACGACGAACGATATATTCGATGGTTGGAATAGGAATCTCATTTTGCACCATTACAAGATCTGCTTGCTCAATAGCAGACCAAGCATTATCTACGACAGATTGGTCCACCTTAGCATTAGCACCTGCAATAACAATAATACTGTTATCACCTTCAGCCAATGTGATGTGGGCTGTGCCAGTTGTAGTATTTGGAACCGTAACGATGTAGTCTGTATTGATATGATTTTTCTTTTAGGTTATCCATAATCATTTGGCCGTATGCATCTTTGCCGATACAACCTACCATAGTAACCTCTGCGCCTAGTCGAGCTGCTGCTACCGCTTGGTTGGCACCTTTGCCGCCGTGAGCGATGTGCAATTCGTTGCCCATAATGGTTTCACCTGCAGTAGGGCGTTTGTCCGCAAGGACCACAATATCCATGTTGCAACTACCTATAACAACAATGCGATTCATGATTAACTCCTTATATACCTATTAGTGTATCTTAATTCTTATATTAGTATAGCGTAAATAACGTGGTTTATCTACATAAATAAGGATAAATTATGGGGATTAAAAATCGGCATACACTTTTCTAAAAAGAAAAATGTATACCGAATGTATTTTTATAGTTTTATAAACCGTTAAGGATATTAATGTAATCTTGTCGTCGATCCACTATAGAGAGTAAGTAAATAGTTTTTAGTTTTTCTACAACTGTATAGAATATAATGATTTTTATTTAAAATTAGCATACGAAAAATCATTGTCTTTAAGATTTCTGATTTTAGGGGTAGTACCCATATATGGATGTAATTGAAGATTTAAAATAGCTGTTTGAATATTTTCTTTTAACTTGTAGTGCCGTCTCTTTAGAGAATTGCATAGCCACATAGAGTATCTGCTGATGTAACTCTTTATTGAATTTTTTTCTGTATGAATACTGGTGTAAGTTTTTATGGTCATTATCTTACTCCATTTGTTCTAACATTTTATCGATGCTATTAAAAGGCTTCTTCTACAGTAGTGGTTCGACCATGAATAATATCATTTTGTCCTTCAATTAGTGATGATAGTAATTCGATTTTTTTGCTTTTTAACATATTATATGTGTTATATCCTAAGCTGACAGTATCACCACGACCATTTACGGTAATTATGGCTGCCTCATCTTTTTTAGTTGTAAGGTCTTAGATATTTCAGGATACTTATTTCGTAAATCTGATGATGGACGAATTGTTTCACGTAAGATGCCCATATTTATCTCCTTATAATTTACAAGATTTCTATTTCTAATTTACATACTGTAATTATATCATTTAAACATTATAATTACAGTATGTTTTTATATTGAAGTATCAATGATAGTACCTCGATATAAAAATAAAAGACTATCGTTCTATTCGGGATAAGAAAAGAAAGATAGTCTTTGCATCCTATAAAAAAACGATGGTTTATCGTAGTGTGTACCTGGTTCACCAATACCAATGCTAGCACGGCTGAATGGTGTTTCGTCCTCAGCGTGTAGGATATCATAGACGGCTTTTACCACAGCTTCTCGTGTAACTTGTGCATCATTGAAAGGAGCACCTTCAGGGATGAATTCGTAATTTGTGTTTTCCATATCGTTATAGAGCCAAGGAAGACGCAAAATAGTGTAGTTCAAGTTGGATTCACGCAATACATTGCGTGCTTGGCGTTCGCCCTGTACGTAGCTGATTGGTAGTCTGTCGAAGGTCCATTTTTCCAATTCTTTTGGGAACTCACCGGCAAGGCCTGCGATAGATAAGCCGATGATACGGCGTACATTTTGGCGAGAAAGGGCTTTCACAATGGCAGCCATATCGCTACCAGTTTCCATTGCACTGAGGAATACGACCTCTGAATTTTTTACTGCTTCCTCTAATTTTTTAGGGTTTTGAAAGGAGCCTTCGATAACGGTTATGCGATTATGTTCCAAAATTTCTGGATGAATACGGGAGCTCAATTGACGACCATATAAAGTAATGTGCATATCTGTATATGTTAATAACGTCGCCGTTAAGCGTTGTGCAATTTGGCCCGCAGCGCCTAAGATTGTAATGTATTTATACATATAGACCTCCTATGTCCGAGCGTAAGTAATATATGCATTATATCACAACTATGTGACGAGAAAGTGAGAATGGTATGTATAGTGAGGTTACAATTTATTCGTTTATATAATGCTGTAAAATTTATTGTTGAATTTACATGATAATTTAACTACAATAATAATAATAAGACATTTGAAAAATGAGTGTTATATTACTAAAGTTTCTTGGAGGTGATAATATGCCGAATATAAAACCTATTTCAGATTTACGTAATTATTCTGAAGTGTTACGTGATGTTGCTATAGATAGTCCCGTATTCTTAACTAAAAATGGTAGAGGACGATATGCAATTATGGATATTCAAGATTATGAACGTGTGATGGCTACGATAAAACTTATGGGCGCTTTAGAGGCAGGTCGTAAATCTGGTGAAGAACAAGGATGGATTTCATCAGAGCAACTAAAGCGTGAATTGGGGATTTAATTATGGATAATCAAATTAGCTATGCACCAAAAGCACGAGAAGATTTACTTGAAAATAAAAATCTTTTATAGAAGAAGAAATCGGTGATATTGAGTTAGCTAGGAAAATTGTTTTCGGATATAGTGAATACGAATGATTCGTTGAGTGTTTTTTTCCAGAAATGGGACAGCAATTATTGATTAATCTAGGGAGTAAAATTGAATACAGATATTTACTTTGTCATAATTATTTAAGTTTTTTTACCGTTATTTTGACCAGACTATCTATATTGACAGAATATTAAACAGTAGACGTGATTATCTTAGAAATATTATTAGATGAAGTCCATTAGTTCTTAAAAGCACTATCGTTAATAGATGGTGCTTTTTTTGTTATGGGCTTGATATAACATAAAATGATTTTTAATAGTAACATGAAGATGCATGGATATTCTTTATAATTTGAGATAAATTATGATTTAATGATATAAAAGCTAGATTTTTATTTAATCTTAATTCGTAATTGAAAGAGAGAAGATATTCATTACAAAAATTAATTTGGAGGAAATTAATATGAAGTTTCTAGATCATTTGAATGATGCTGTAAAAAGACGTAAAAAGAATTAGCAAAATCTAAAGGCTAGTGTTGTAAAAGACTTAACTGCTGACGCTGCACAAGAAGTAAAAGTATTGGCTAAAGAAAAAGCAAAAAGATGTGAAGGCTAAATCTGTTGATGCAGCACAAGACATCAAAGTGCTTGTAAAAGAGAAAGCAGAAGATGTTAAAGCTAAATCTGCTGATGCGGCGCAAGATATTAAAGTGCTAGTAAAAGAAAAAGCTGGAGATGTTAAAGGCCAAATCTGCTGATGCAGCACATGAAGTAAATGAATTAGTAAAAGGCTAAGTCTGCTGTTGTAGCAAAAGATTTAGAATCTACCCTCAAGGAGAAGGCAGAAGAGTTAAAAAGCAAAAGGCTAAAGAAGTAAAAGATATAACTGCTGATGCGGCTAAAGATATTACAGAAACTGTTAAAGAAAAAAATCTGCAGGGGCAGCCAAAGATATTAGAGAAAAAGTTGCTGAAACAACAGAAGTCTAAAGAAAAACGCTGAAGAGCCTAGCGAAGACTCTGTTACAGAGAGTGAAGTTGAAAGCTGAATAGTATATTATAAAAATAGCAGGATTGCCCCCTGCTATTTTTTATTATGCTCTAAAACTTTCACAATACCCATATAAATGTTAAAATAGACAGTATATATTCTATTGAAGAAAAGAGGGTATTATGGAACGGATAAAGGATCTCGTGTACACCCATGATCAGGGTGGACAGTTTAGATGGGTAACGGTGAGCACCTTAATGCTCGCGTTAGGTACAATTTTGCACTTGGTGAGCCCTAGTTTTTGCAGGGATTACACCAAACTGGATGATTTGCAGCGTATTGCGTAGCGATTTTGTTGACAAAGCCAAGCATCTCTCAAACATTGGGCATTGGTTTAGTAGCGGCCTTGATTGAGGTGTTGACATCAAAATCTGGTTTCCCATATGGTAACTTGATTTCAGAACCTGCTGGTGCATTGATGGTAACGCTTATTGCTCGCACTATGGCTACTATGAAAATTAGCAAAATTGGTTCTTTCGAAATTACGCCAATCGTAACAGCTTTTTTAAGTACTGTTGTATCTGGTGGTATTTTTATTACGTTGTGTGGCAAATTGCAGGCCTGCCTAATAATGTATATCTCTATGCTATTTGGCCTGCTTGTATGCTAGTAGCTGCTGTAAATGCGGCGATTACACCGATTTTATACATTCCAGCTCAAAAGATGTTTGCTAAACGCGGTATGTTGCCTACCGGTAATGCAGAAGCTTCTAGTGATCATAGTGATCTTTAGCGATCAATCCTGAACGAGATGCGAAAGATTTCCATTGAGCATATGAACTATTACCATCCTAAGGCGACTGACGCCTACGTTAAAGAACATCAACCTCGATGTACATGATGGAGATTTCCTCGTTATTACTGGCCCTGCTGGTTGTGGTAAAAAGCACGCTTTGCATGGCCATGGTTGGGGCGGTGCCTAAATTCTACGGCGGTCGCTTAGAAGGCATGGTCTTTGTAGATGGTAAAGCTACTACGCAATTATCGATATTCCTGAGTTTGGCAAACCATGTTGGCGTCGTTCTTGCAGACTACGATACACAACTCGTAACGATGACGGTTCGCGAAGAAGTAGCCTTTGCTATGGAAAACCGCGGTTATGATCGTGCTGTTATTGAGGCTCGTTGTGCAGAGGTGTTTAAGCAAGTTGGCATTGAGGGTTTAGAGGACCGTAAGATTACGAGCTTGTCCGGCGGTCAACGTCAACGTTTGGCGATTGCTTCTGTATTAGCTACCAATCCATCTGTTCTCGTTCTTGATGAACCAACGAGCTCTCTCGATCCCAGATGGGACAGCTGAACTATATCGCCTCGTTGGTGATTTGAAACCGCAATCACGGTATCACCGTTGTGGTTATCGACCATGATTTGCACGCTGTATTGCCATATGCAAACCGCATGGCACTTATGGTAGACGGTGAAAGTCGTATGCGACAGCGATGTAGCTACCACGTTGGGACTATATGTACGATCATGATATTTATGTGGATGCATTGCCATCTGTGTTTACTACGTATATGGAACTTGAAAAAGCAGGTTACCACAGTGATGCTCCTTGGCTTAGCATCGAGTCCGCTATTGAGGGCCTTCATCAAATCGAGATGGCTAAGGCTATTGAACGTTCTCGTTATGATGAGCCGAACCATACAATTGCTGATGGTGAAAGCATAACTCAAGATACTAATCATGTAGGTGAAAGTACAGGAGGTGGCGCACATGCTTAAGGTAGAAAACTTGCGATTTGGCTATGTGCCTACCGTAGATATTTTTAGAAATGTAAGCTTTACCATTCATGAAGGCGAGTTTATTGCTGTTGGTGGTAAGAATGGTTGTGGTAAAACGACGATTACACGCTCTGTTAGTAGGGCCTTGAAAAAGGCTGCTGAAGGTCATATCCGTTATAACGGCAAGGATATTACATCCATGCCAGCGTCTAAACGTGGTCAATTCATTGGCTATGTATTCCAACAACCAGACCGACAAATGTTTAGACCTACTGTGGCTACAGAGGTGGCGTTTGGTCCTGAATCCTTGGGCCGCACAAAAGCAGAGGTTGACACGCATTGTAGACGAGGTGTTAGAGCGTTGTGGTATCAGTCATTTGCGTGAAGAGTATCCACCGACATTGCGCCGTGGTGAAAAAGCAACGCGTTGCCATTGCATCTGCATTGGCTATGCAATCCCAAAATCCTCATCCTCGATGAACCGACTAGTGGTCAAGATGGGAAAGGAAACGAAAAGAATTATTAGCATTGCTTTCGTCAATTGAAAACAGCGAAGGCTTTACAATCTTATTGATTACACATGATATGGAAATTATGGCAGCTGAATGTTCTCGTGCTATTATCATGGGCCATCGCACGGTCGCCTTTGATGATACACCAGAAATTTTATTTTCAAAATCTACCGATGAATTACATGATTTAGGTCTTACAAAACCGCCGAGTGTGGAGCTTTCACAAGCAGTACCGGGACTTAGGCTACTGCAAATCGATGGATGAATTACGGACGCGCCTTATCGCGCAGTTAGCAGAATAGGAGGGAACCATGGAACGATTAGTACCATTAACAAAAAAATTTTGATGTCCCTCGCTGTATCCGTATGGGCCATCTTCTTGCGAGACTGGATGTCATTGATGGCATTAGTTGTCGTAGAACTAGTAGCACTCTTGTTGACAGGTTTATGTGGAAACAATATAAGGCCGTATTTGCATTGACTGTGTTCGCCGTATTCTTAGGCGTCAGTTCAATACTTTAGGGCAGTGGCGACATCGTATCTGCCGCTGTATCAGGCCTTCGTATGTTAGCGATGACCCTTGTATTTATCGCATTTGTTGGCAACTACAAAATTACAAGATTTAACGGCAGCCCTCGTAACACAATGCAAAATTCCTTATGAATATGCATTTATGTTTACCGCAGCACTTCGCTTTGTTCCGGATTTCATTGGTGAAAGCAAGGCTGTTCAAGAGGCACAATCTTGCCGTGGCCTTTCCCTAGAAGGTAATATCTTTTAAACGCATGAAATCCTATGCCTCTGTTATCCAACCATTGCTCTTAAAATCCTTGGGCCGTTCTGAAACAATGGCATTGTCCTTGGAACTTAGAGGCTTTTGGTGGTAAGACACATAGCTTTGCTGCGTCCGTAGGCCTTAAACTATTAGACTATATAGTTATTGTTGCGTTAGTTGTAGTTACGCTTATTCTATTTGGAGTACTATAGAGATATAATTGACTATCTTCTATTACTAGTCAGTGTTATATATTTATGATATACTACAAATAGGTAGTGAAAGCGTACAAAAATTACCTACAATATAACAAAAAAGGACGAGTTGCAGCTCGTCCTTTTTCTTGCTTATTTTTTTGTCTTATTGTTGAGCCAATAGTTATAGGTAGTTACAACTAAGGTTGCTTTTATAAACTGTTTTAGAGGAATATATGAGTGAATTAATAATTCGATCAATTGCAAAAGATGATGTGTTTGCTTGTTTAACTATTTACAACTACGAGGTCGAACATGGCGTAGCTACCTTAGACCTCGAACCACGCACATTAGAAGAGTGGCGTGAATGGTATAACGCGCACAGCGATGAGCATCATCCTATCATTGTAGGAACCATTGATGATGTGGTGGTAGGCTATGCATCGCTTTCACCATATCGATTAAAGGATGCTTTCAAAAGTACTGTAGAATTATCTATTTATATTCACCAAGATTACCGTGGTCAAGGTGTGGCAACGCGGCTGATGGAACGTATTTTGGAGATAGCTAAAGAAGATACAATGCTTCATAATGTAGTATCTGTTATCACTGCAGGTAATGAGGGAAAGCACGAAAATTACACAATCGATTTCGGCTTTTACCTATTGTGGGACTTACCCCTGAAGTTGGTTTTTAAACATGGAAAAATATCAGGATACCGAAACTTACGCATTATTGGTATAATAATAGATATTAAATCATTCATATATTCGTGGGGTTGCGGATTATATGTTACACATAGATAGGGGTTAAGTAAGTTATGATAAATATGAAAGCAGAACGGCAGTTCATAGGCAATAGTACGTATCGTAGCCGATTGGTAGATGGTCATTTTCATACTGAATTATGTCCACATGGTAGCGGTGATAGAACGGCATTGATGATTGAAAAAGCCATTGAATTGCGCATCGAAAAGGTGTGCTTTAACAGAGCATGCTCCGTTACCAAAGGCCTTTGAGGCTGAGTATGGCGGTGATAAGATTGCCTATGATACGGCGTCTCTTAAACTCAATCAAGTGGATTCTTATCTCGAATTGGGACGTGAATTACAACGTGCCTATGGTACGCATATCGATATTTCCCATTAGGGCTTTTGAGGTGGATTATATCCCTGGTTTTGAAAGCGATATCCAAGACTTTCTTGATCGTTATGGTCCATTGACGGATGATAATATACTATCTGTTCACTTTATGGATGGCATAGGTGGAAAATACTACTGTGTTGATTATAATACAGATGAATTTGCAAAGGGCTTTGCCCCTTGGATGTTTAACCAAAGTGAACTGTACTATAAATACTTTAGTATCATTCGCCAAGCGGTACGTGCTGATTTAGGTGCCTATACGCCTAAGCGGATTGGTCATTTTGATTTAATTAAGAAATACCAACACCATTTCGGTTTTGAACACCATTTAGATAAACGAAATGCTCAATTAGTGAGCGATATATTACATATTATGCGCGTTCAAGGTCGTGAGTTAGACTATAATATGAGCGGGTTCTTTAAACCGGACTGCGGTGAAATGTATCCAAGTCGCTTTATCCAAGGCATGGCCGCTATTATTGGGGTTCCCTTTGTGTTGGGCTCCGATGCACATAGTGTGGCGGATGTAGCAAAGGTTTGGGATTAGATATAATACTCCTCTATTGACAATTCTATAGAGGAGTATTATTATAGTTTTCATGCTTTAGCGTGATAAAAGTGATAAAAATCAAAAAAAGAATCTATATATTTTAAAATAGTAATATTAGGATGGTTTAATAGAAAGGATGATCCTCATGGTACAGAAAACAGTTGCCTACAGGTTTTCGTGATGATATAGGGGCTGTAGCGGAGCGCAAGGATGATGTGAGTCAATATTTGCTCGGTCTTTGCCGTAATCGTCAGTATACAAAAAAATCTCTACACCCTCTCGTAGAATACAAAGATGTGTTTAATGGTTATACATTAGGCCGTGGTCAACATATGTACGAATTCTTTGGCAGTTCTGATGCATCTGTGGTCATCCGTCCTGATTTGACTATGCCTATCGGTCGCTTCCTAGCAACAACGAATATTGAATTGCCTCGTAAGTTCTACTATCTTGGCGATGTGTTGATGAAAAATAAACAGCACCGCGGCGATATCAACCAAGTTACACAAGGTGGTATCGAAATGGTAGGGTACGAAGGTATTGAGGCCGAGCTAGAATGCTTTTACTATCATCAAAAGAGGTAAACGAGTCTCAGCTAAATAATACATTGTTGTTAGAGATTGGTGATGCTCGTTTTTCTCGCGCCATTACGGATGCACTAGGATTGACTGATGGGTGAAAGAACAGATTTGCTCGATGCGTTATTTACAAAATATTTGCCACGATATAACGAATTAATTAGCGAGTTTAAAAATAATGCACTGTATCCATTCCTTACGATTTGGCCTCGTTTATTCGGTACTGTAAATGACATCAAAAATGAGCTCACTCAAGTCATCTTGCCGGCTGGGGCGCAACGTATTTTAGATAGCCTTATGGATCTAGCCGGTCAAATCGAGGCTACAGGACAACAAGTTCGCATTGATGTCTCTACAGAACCGCTTCAATCCTACTATACAGGCCTTACCTTCAGAGGTTATGTAGATGGCGTATCTCAATATATCGTCAGCGGTGGTCGCTATGATGGCTTACTATCTGGCTTTGATGGAACGCCAATGCCGTCTGTGGGGATGGCTTTCAACATCGATGTCCTTACAGATGTGCTTATGCAAGGTGAAAGCAACATACAAGACAATGGCAAATTGCGTATCGCCTTGACAAAGGGGCGCGTTGAAAAGGATTTTATTCCACTCTTAGAGTCCTGTGGTATTGACTGCGAACCATTACGCAACAAAGCGCGCAAGTTGATTATCCCATTGGGAGATTCGGTAGAGGTTATCTTAGCGAAGGGCCCTGATGTAACGACATATTTGAATAATGGTGTTGTTGATTTAGGCATCGTTGGTAGTGATGTACTGGATGAACAAGACAATACATCTTATGAAATGCTAGATTTGAAAACGGGACAATGCCAATTTATCTTGGCCTCCTTAGAAGGGTATAATCCGAAGGAAGGTCGTCGTCAACGGATTGGTACAAAATATCCAACCATTACAAAACAATATTTCGGATCCCAAGACGTAGAAATCATTAAAATCGAAGGTTCCGTTGAATTGGCGCCCCTCGTAGGTCTGGCTGATGCCATTGTAGATATTACAGAAACAGGCACAACGCTTCGAGAAAAATAATCTTAAAATTTATGATTGGCTCCAACCAATCTCAACGCGCTTAGTGGCGAATCCATTGGCATTAAAACAAAAGAGAAATACGATTTTTGCTTTAATTGACCAATTACAAGCGGCTATCGATAAGAAATAAATGTACTGTATCGATAAGAAATACATATACTATATCGAGAAAGAAATAGAAATATACTCTATCGTGATATGATGAGAAACGTTTACAATAGAAGTATAGACATACATAGTTTGAAATGAGGACATACAATGAAAATTTACAAAGAATCTCTTGATGCAATGCTTAGCATTGTCCGCCAATATACACAACAAACAACAGATATGGAAATTGAACGCCGTGTATACGATATTATCGAAAAACGTGCGTACCAATGGCGATGCTGCGCTCCGTGAGTATTCTGAAACAAATTTCGATGGCGTAAAGCTAGATGATTTCAAGGTGGATCAATCTATCATCGATGAGGCATGGGACAATTTGCCAGAAGACTTGAAAACACGCTTTATTGGTAGCAAAGAAAAAAATATACTGAATTCCACAGCCGTGAAATTGAACAAGGCTTTTGTCGATATGGATACACCAGGCATTACACGTGGTCAAAAGGTAACGCCATTGGCACGTGTGGGCCTCTATGTTCCGGGCGGTACAGCAGCATATCCATCTACGATTATGATGACTACGTTGCCGGCAAAAATCGCAGGGGTTAAGGAAATCATCATGGTTACACCTCGCAAAAGGATGGCATTAATCCCTGCTGTGTTAGGCGCTGCAAAAACTTGCTGGCGTTGATGCGGTATACCAAGTGGGTGGTGCTCAAGGTGTAGCAGCTCTTGCATATGGTACGGAACAAATTCCTAAGGTAGATAAAATCGTAGGCCCTGGCAATATTTATGTAGCTACTGCAAAACGCCAAGTATTTGGTCAAGTTGATATCGACATGATTGCAGGTCCTAGTGAAATCGGCATCATCGCGGATGAAAGTGCCAACCCTGTTCACTTAGCCGCGGATTTATTATCCCAAGCAGAACATGATCCACGAGCTCGTGCCATCATGGTTACAAATAGTGAAAAACTAGCACAACTCGTATCTGATGAGGTGGAACGTCAACTTTCACAATTACCTCGTGAAAGCATTGCTCGTCCAGCTATTGAAAACAATAGCTATATTGCTGTTATGGATAGCGTAGAAGATATGTTTATCGTGATGAACGAAGTGGCGCCAGAACATTTGGAAATTCAATTGCCAGATCCTATGGAATACATGAGCATGGTCGAAAATGCGGGTTCCGTATTCCTTGGCAGATATGCATCTGAACCATTGGGCGACTATGTAGGCGGTACAAATCACGTATTACCTACGAGTGGTACTGCAAAAATTCTCGTCCCCACTTGGTGTGTACGATTTCGTAAAACGCATTTCCTTTACTCAATTCAGTCGTGAACGTTTGCAAGAGGTGGCGAAGGATATTATTACCTTGGCACGTACAGAAGGCCTTGAAGCACATGCTCGTGCTATCGAGGTGCGTTTCGAAGATTAGTTGTGTGGATGGAGTAAACCTTTATAGGGTGCTCCCTTAATGATAAAGAGGATACTATGATGAGAACAAATCGGTCTGCTACGGTAACTCGTAAGACGGGCGAAACAGATATTACAATTACACTTACGTTAGATGGCAATCAAGAGATTCAGGTTGATACAGGCATCGGTTTCCTTGACCATATGCTCCATTTGTTGGCAAAGCATGGCCGTTTTGGTCTTGCTGTAAAAGCCGTAGGCGATACGTACGTGGATGCGCATCATACGGTAGAGGATATTGCATTGACCTTAGGGCAAGCATTGACACAGGCTCTAGGTGACAAGGCAGGTATCGAGCGTTATGGCGACGCGTGGGTGCCTATGGATGAAGCGTTGACACAGGTTGTTATCGACCTTAGTGGCCGTCCATACCTCGTGTTTAATGGCGAGTTTACGACTCCTGTATTGGGTGGTAATTTTGAAACAGAATTGGTAGAGGATTTCTTCCAAGCCTTGGCTGTGAGTGGTGCCATGAACTTTACATGTGCGCAATGAATATGGTCGCAATACGCATCATATTATTGAAAGCATGTTTAAGGCTACGGGCCGTGCATTGCGTAAGGCGGTTACCATTAATCCCAGACATTCAAGGTGTGAATTCTACAAAGGGTATGATTTAATAAAGCCCTTATAAATGGTGAAAGCAGGGCCACATAAGGCTCGTGAATAGAGGAGATTCTATGATTTTTCCAGCTATAGATTTGCAAGATGGTCGCAGCGTTCGCCTTTACAAAGGTGACTTTTGCGAAGGAAACCATCATCAATCCAGATCCAGTAGACCAAGCATCTCAATACGAATCTGCTGGTGTTGGCGCTTTGCATCTCGTCGATTTAGATGGAGCAAAGGCGGGGAAAAACCAGTCAATGTAGATATCGTCAAAAATGTACGTGCTGCATTTACAGGAATTCTAGAAATAGGTGGCGGTATTCGCGACAAAGCGGCCGTAGATTTATATTTAGAAATGGGCGTAATCCGTGTAATCCTCGGTTCCGTAGCCCTTAAAAATCCAGAGCTGACAAAAAGAGGTTATCGCTGAATATGGTCCAGAACGCATTGTTATCGGCGTAGATGGCAAGAGATGGTAAGGTTGCCGCTGAAGGCTGGCTCGACCAATCTGATGTGCCTATGACCGGCCTTATCGGTGCAATGGTGGCCGCCGGTGCGAAGTATTTTATCGTTACCGATGTGGATCGAGATGGTACCATGCAAGGGGCTAATGAAGCATTGCTTGGTTCTTTGCAAGACCAATTTCCAACCGCTCGCATCGTTGCCTCAGGCGGTGTCCGCCATTTAGAAGATATTAAGAATCTTGAAAAATGCGGTGTTGTAGACAGCATCGTAGGAAAAGCATTATACGAAGGTACTATCACATTAGAGGAAATTGCTGCATTTAATAAGGAGAATCCATCATGTTAGCAAAACGGATTATTCCTTGTTTGGATGTAGATAATGGGCGCGTTAAAAAGGGTGTCAACTTTGTAAACCCTCGTCGATGTAGGTAGTCCTGTAGATATTTCTGCTACCTATGAGGAACAAGGGGCGGATGAGCTTGTATTCCTCGATATTACGGCAACCGTAGACCGACGCACGACGATGCGCGATGTGGTGACAGATATTTCAAAACACGTATTCATGCCTCTCACCGTAGGTGGTGGTATTAAAACCGTAGATGATATGAGCGCATTGCTGAAAGCAGGTGCTGACAAGGTGTCTCTTAATTCAGCCGCTTTAGCACGACCAGAACTCATCAGTGAAGGTGCTCAAAAGTTCGGTAATCAATGTATGGTAGTAGCTATTGATGTAAAAACTGATCCAGAGACTGGTACATGGTATGTGTATACCCATGGCGGTCGTAAGCGTAGCGATTGGGAAGCCCTAGCGTGGGCTAAAGAAGCGGTGAGCCGTGGCGCTGGTGAGTTATTGGTGACAAGCATGGACAAGGACGGCACTAAATCCGGCTTTGATATCAAATTATACAAAGCCTTAGAAGCGGTTGTAGATGTACCAATTATCGCCTCTGGTGGTGCTGGTACAGTGGAGCATTTTATCGATGTATTCACCAAAACCGGTGTTACTGGTGCTCTAGCAGCGTCTATATTCCATTTTGGTGAAATCAGTATTCCCGACTTGAAATCACAATTGAAAGCAGCGGGTATAGCTGTTAGATAGATTAGGAGATTGTAGTATACATGAAACCAGATTTTAATAAGGGTGGTGGCTTGCTGCCAACCGTTGTGCAAGATAGTATAACTAAAGAAGTACTTATGGTGGCGTGGATGAACGAAGAGAGCTTTCACAAAACGCTGAGAAGCCCAAGGAAACTTGGTTCTGGTCCCTGTTCTCGTCAGGAGTTATGGCACAAGGGCGGTACTAGCGGCAATGTACAACATGTTGTGGATATGAAGCTCGACTGTGATGGAGATACATTGCTTGTACTCGTTAAGGCAGAAGGTCCAGCGTGTCATACGGGGGCTGTGAGCTGCTTTTTCAATGATGTAGAAGCCTAGGAATATAAAAGAAGCTGATATATTTGTTATATGATGTGAAGTGGCGCAAAGGCGTTAGCTTTCACAAAGGAGAATAGACATGGCCCATGAACAAACATTAGAGGAATTATACGCCATCATTAAAGGGCGTAAAGAAACGCCGAAAGAAGGATCCTATACGAATTATTTATTCGATAAAGGGCTCGACAAAATCTTGAAAAAGGTGGGCGAAGAAGCGACAGAGGTTGTCATCGCTGCGAAAAAAATGAAGACACTCAAGAG
>BNJV01003151.1_pt1 | contig 157518 bp, 261 predicted proteins | sample 8540591 | NCBI WGS metagenome assembly BNJV01 (sample SAMD00202457, study PRJDB9452) | human saliva metagenome | host: Homo sapiens
ACTATTTAGTTTTTCTTAGTGGGACTTCTAGTCCTCATCATCTTATCTCCTTTATTGTCTTTTAACATATTTAAGGAATTAGCATTTTTGTCGTGTATATATTAGTGAAAAGGTACTTGAAATACTAGTTCTGCTAATTAGCGAGTTTCCCCATTTATTGATCGCACATATAAATTGAAAATAGGTATGAAAAAGACGATAGAGTTTTTCTTTTCTATCGTCTTACGCATTTAGTATTCAATTTTTCAGTTCAACAAACTGGGATTTATATTTTACTTACAAAATAGTATGAAAAACTATACGAATAAGTAGAATTAAAATTGCACCTACTACACATACAGCAATTACTTTTTGAAAATTTCTATTGTTTAGTCATATAATTATACCATTTCATAAACGGATACCTCCAAAATTCCAAATTTATTTAATCTAATAAATAGGAGTTCAAGATGTACTAAATATCCAGTACTTCTACTATTTTCTCCATTTTTCTTTTAAATATAATGACTACTTTTCTCCCAAATATTTTGTAAACTTAGTCAATTCTGTTGATACTTCAAATACTATATTATGTTTTATATCACTTAATTCAAAACTCGAATCATATCTTGTTTTTATCGACCAATAGTTCCAATTTATATCTGTCCTTTCATAATAAAATATAGTTTCCTTTTTGGAGTTACAAATACTCTTTTATTTATTAACTTCTTTTCATCTTCTGATTTAAAATATTTCAGAATACAGCTTCATCCTTTAAATACTTTTGTAATTGCTAATTTTATCATTTTGAAAATATTTAATTTAATTTCTTCATACTTCATAGAAAACCTCCACAAATTCAAATTTATCTAGCTCATTATATCAAATATACCGACCATATAGTTATAACAGTAAATCTTACAATCTTGTAATTACCGTATTTCTATTTAAACTTAACCTTGTCCTTTTTCTCTTTATATATTCTTCAATATCAAACACATTCTTCTTGTCATAATCTTCTAGGAACTTATAGTTCTTATGCTTTTGTGATGTCGAATTTATCTGAAAGAAAAGGTCTTACACCTCTAAGCTGAAAAATACATTTACCACCAGTCCATTACAGTAATCTCATCTTGGCTCATCGTTCCTTACCTGTCTTTTTGATAATTTAAGTCCGAAAGACTTTTTGATTTGACCTTTGTTTCCGATGTGTTGTAAAGGTCAATCGTTTCTTTACCAAGAGTTTCCGATAACTCTTTTTTAATGTGGTCTTTCCTTCCCGCCAAGAAACAAGGTGCTATCACAGTTACCCGACAATGGTATCGGCGTTATCTTTATAGATTGCCTTTAACTGAGATTGTGCCTGCAAGATAATACTTGCTGAAATCTCTCTACTTCGGATTGTTGCAATCAGCTTTTCAAACTTTGGAATTAAGCCGATGTTGGCAAACTCGTCAAGCAAGCACCTTACATGAACAGGTAATCTTCCTCCGTACTCGTCATCTGCCTTTATCACAAAGTAGGTTAAATAACTGAGAGTACATAATAGACACCACAAAGTTAAAGGTATCATCTGTATCAGAGATAATAACAAAAAGTGCTGTCTTTCTATCTCCAAGAGTATCAAGCTCAAGTTCATCTTCTTTCATCAAGTCCCTAAGCTCCTGAATGTCAAAGGGAGCAAGCCTTGCACCACATGATATAAGAATAGATTTTGCTGTTTTTCCAGCAGCCAATTTGTACTTTTTATATTGCTTCACTGCAAAGTGTGTCGGCTCTCTTTTTTCAAGTGCTTCAAAGAGTCTATCTATCGGATTCATATAGGTTTTCATCATCTTCTCTGACTTCAGAAGTATCTATCATATCGAGTAGAGTCGCAAAGTTCTTTTCTTCTCTTGGAGCTTCATAGAAGATGTAGCCGATAAGTGCTGTATAGTAGAGTTTCTCAGCTTTCACCCAAAAATCCTCACCTGATTTTTCTCCCTCTCCCTTGGTGTTTGCGATGATTGTCTGTACTAATTTGAGTATATCCTTTTCACTTCTACGATAAGCAAAGGGATTGTATTTCATAGGCTCTTTTTGAAGTTAATTGTATTTAAGATTTTTATCTCATATCCCGTTATCTTCAAGCATCTTACCGCACTCAAGGACTATCGTTCCTTTTGGATCTGTTACGCAATAGCGACTGTGCATCTGCATAAGTTAGGTTTGACATAAAAATCGAGTTTTTCCACTTCCTGATCCACCGATTACAAGCACATTTCTTTGTTACGAGCATATTTAGGATTAGCTGGTCTGCCATCTCATGGTTAATCGTTCTGTTTGCGTAAGTAGGATATTGTTTTGAAACTTTTCATCCATATATGGCTCTATATCTTTTTCATTCCCATCTTGCTGAGCCATACTCTTTCCCCTGTCTAAACTTTTTTTAGCATTTTTCCCTTTGGTATATACGATAAATTTTGATTAAAACAGCTACTACCACGCCCATTATAATATCCGTAGGATGAAGGCTTGGAAGAAAGCTCATCGTATTAATCTCTAATATCCTTGAAAAATTTTGTCAATAATATCGCCACCTATATGGCTCTCATGATGATGTGAAAAGATATTACCTATATAGAAAAATGCAAGATAGAGAATGTTCTGCTTTAGAAACTTTACCTTATCTTGCACCTTAAATAAGCCTTTGATGTCCTTTAATATTTTCTATCTATCATAGGCTCTGCTCCTTTTGTTTATTCTTGATTTTGTCTTTTGGAAACAGAGTTTTTAGCCATCTCCTTTGAACTTCTCAATATTCTTATGGATAGATTCTTTTCTTTCCGTTTTTCTTTTCTGATTCTGACAGAGCATGTCTTAAAGTGCTTTTATTCATCACTTTCATATCTTTTAGCTTGAAAGAATACTGAGTATTTACCTGTTTCCTTATCTTTCATCACTGAAAACTTTACGCCCATACCGATTAAGTTCTTTTTCAGTTCCTTAAGCTCTGCTTCTTCAACCGGAATTTCTTCAAGCTGTCCTTTTTAACCATATCTTTTAGCTTTTACTTCATTTCCGTTAGTCATTACCAGCTTTTTCAAGTCCTCCAAGCTTTTTCTGCTTCTTTCATCAATTTCTTTAATAAGTTCAGAATTAGCTTTCCTGTTACTTTAGCAGCTCTAACTTCCATATTCAGCGTTTTTCTTGCTATTTCTTCATTGATCAACTTCTCTCACCTCCATTCAGCAGTCTGTCCTTATTCCGATTCAGTTTGTCCTTTTTGAATAACCTTTTCTAAAATCTTCTCCCACAACCATAACAGGAATACACATCTCTATGATTCTTGAGTAGATTCTTTGATACTCTACGCTATCCTTACAATTTTTGGATTGTGTCGTAGGAAAGATTAGTGGTAAAGATAGTCGGTTTTCTGTTTTAAGTACCCTGTTATTCACGATGTTATATACTTGCTCTTTGGCATAGCTTGTATCTCTTTCTATTCCTAAGTCATCCAAGATAAGAACGGAAGTATTTACAAGGGATTCAATATATGCGTTCTTGTCAAAATCAAAATCCTCCCTTTTTGCAGCTCATTGATAATCTGTGCAAAAATTTCTTATTTTAACGCCTATTTCGATACTGTTCAATAAGGCTATTTGCAATGGAGCAGGCAAGATAGGTCTTTCCGCTACCTACTGAGCCATAAAAAGAAGTCCGATATTTTCTTTTTTTCATTTCCTCATAGTCTTTTTACAAAAGTTCTTTGCAATGATAAGGCTTTTTGATTTTTCTTCTCCTGATAATTTTTCAAATGTGTATGACCACTGAATAATCGAGTTAAAGCAGCTACTCTTTAATCGTTCAATCTCCATCTGCTTTTGTCTTTCTTTTTCTCTTGCCTCTCTATCTCTATCGCATTTGCAAGAAATCTTAAATATCATCTTGTTATCAAAGAACTCCATCACTTTTCCGTCTTTTCTTTCATGGCAAACTTTACAAAAATGCGTGTCCATCCTTGATATATTCTTTTTCAAGATCGTAGAATACTCTACATCTTCTATCATTACTTTTTCTAATTCTTTCATCATAGGTGTTCTCCTTTATCATATTCTTCCCATGTCGGGATATTTGATGTTTTCACTTCTTTTCCTCTCCCCTGATCTTTATAAAACCAAGAAAGGATTGTCGCTTTATGGTCCTTATAGGTCTTTCCGGTGCTTTTGATATATGCAGATAATCTCTCAATGTAATTATCAAGCTGTGAGTTCATTATGATTTGTAAATCGGATATATCTTCTGCCGTTAAAAATACATTTTGAAATGTTCCAAGCCCGTTTTCACCAAAACTATATTCTCTCTTACTATACTTACTCTTATTATTCTCTATATAGTTAGAGTCAAGATTTTTGAACTTCCTGAAGTTCATTTTCTTTACTTCTGAGGTTAAAATCTTTTACTCTGAAGTTAAGTTTTTGACTTCTGAAAGTCATTTTTCTTTTTACCGCTAATATGCTCATAAAGTCTTTAACATATATGACATTCGGCTTACCAAGCCCAAGCCTTACTCTTTCAATCAGTCCGATTCCTTTTTCATATCGAGTTCATCTAATGTTTTTATAGCTGTTGGCTTTGAGATATTTCTTCTTCTCATAATTTCTTCAACAGTAAAATAGATAAATACCCCTGCCATCTTTGTCTATCCAGTTATTCTTAAAAGGACATTCCTGTTCGTTTCAAAAGCATAGAATAAAGGATAATTGCTTCAGCAGACAGTCCCTTAAATTCTTCTCCGTCTACCAATATTTCAGGTACTTTTAGAAAATTAAATCTTTCTGCTTCTCTGTTATAGAAATAGTCAAAGTCCATCGCTTCACCTCCTTTCCTTAAAATTTTGCAAAGAAAAAGACGATAGTTTTTCTTCTATCGCCTTTTGGTAACCATTTTTATGAAATTTTTATATTGATTTTTATTGCTTCATTGATACCTTGTAAGAAATGCTATAACTAGTTGCTCCGACCATCGGTATTCCATATGGACTTAACAAAAATCCTAATACCAACGCCCTCAATTCCAAGTGATATATCTTTTTGTATAAATGATCCTATTGCAGCAACGATACACATCAGCATCAAGAAATATAGAATAGTTGTTCCTATGCCGAGCAGGAATGTCAGAAATGCAGTGAGGATACTTAACAGCAATCTAATTGGAAATAAGATTATTTTTAATATCCATCTCATAAATACCCTCCATTTCTATTAAATCATCTTAAAATGCCTTAACGCATCCATGATAGCTTCCTCTTTTTCCGGTGTGCATTGTGGAATAACCTGTTTCTCTTTTTGATTTATTATAATGCTCCCTCAGTGCAATTCCACATTTCTTTTTAATCTGTGCAATATAGAGTGTCGAAACCTTTAAATCAAACTTTTCCAATATATATTTCTTGATTTGTGCATAAGTCGCTTTACTTTCAGCACTTGTCAAATCAAGCTCATCAAGCTTAATTTCAACATCTATATGTTTATCGACATCAAGTTTGGACAATAACGCTACCGTCTCAACATGCAGAGTCTCCGGGAACATATCGCATAGACAGACCTTCTCCACCCTATACCCTGCCTCCTCAAACTCAGGGATGTCCCTTACCAGGCTGGTTGGCTTGCAGGCTATGTAAACTATATCCTTTACTCCGTAAGATAACACCCTCTTAAGTGCCTTAGGAGAAACTCCATCTCTTGGAGGGTCAAGGATTATGAAAGTCAGGCTTTTTCCTTCACTTCATCAAGCACCTTAAATACATCACCTGCCAAAAACTCCGTATTAGTAAGTCCGTTTAACTTGGCGTTTTCATTGGCTGAGGTTACAGCCTCTTCCACTATCTCTATCCCTATAACCTTCTTTGCCACAGGAGAAATAATCTGACCTATGGTACCGGTTCCGCTATAGAGGTCATAGACTACATTTTCCCTCATTATTTCCCACATACTCCCTTACCTTGCTGTAGAGAACCTCTGCGCCAAGCAGAATTGGTCTGGAAAAATGAAAATGTAGTTATCTTAAACTTAAGTCCCAGAAGCTCCTCATTTATATAGTCCCTGCCGAAGAGAATTTCCTGCTCTCTGCCTTCACATCATCAGAAACTTCATCATTTACAAGATGGATGATTCAGTTATTTTTCCTTCTAAGCTGACTTTTTAAGTTTCTCCACCATCTCTGTCAAGATGTTCTTCTCTGCCTGACTTTGTTCTCCCTTTTTCATACACTGCATTAGGAGAAGCCAGGAATTCCTTTTAGCTGTCCATTTCCATGGCTGTTTTTCGTCCTTTGTGATAAAGTCTGATGAAGTCTCAAGGGCAACCAGGATTTCACCTGTCTTAGATGCTCTTCTTACGAGTAAATGCCTGAGATACCCTCTGTGCATTGCCTTATTATAAAATGAGATTTCTGCTTCGTTAAAATGCTCGAATACACATCTTAATATCTTGTTAAAATCATCATTGACTATCTTGCAGTCATCTGTGAATAAAATATCGTGAAAATGACCACGCTTATGAAGACCAAGTGACATTGGCCCTCCCTTATAGCTGTCCCCAAAGGCATACTCCATCTTATTTCTGGTTTCCCACTCTGTAGGACTTCCAAGAATTTCCTCATACTCATAATCACTGCTAATTACCCTGTCAAGCATCTTCTTTACCTGTGAACTCTTTAGCTTAAGCTGCTCCTCATAAGGCAGGGTATGATATGAACAGCCTCCACAAAGTCCATAGTTCTTACAGGCAGGCTCTCTGGTCTCTGTAGGTGCTTTTTCTATTACTTCTTCTATACGGGCCTCGTACTTTTCATTTCTTCGTTTCCCAACCCTGTATCTAACCTTCTGTCCTTCGATTCCGCCCTTAAGTATAACCTTTCTCTCATCATCTGAAAGAAGTATAATTCCCTTGTCAGGAAAATCCACATAACTTACTATACCCTCGTTAATCTCACCTTTTTTCAATTCTTTTTCCTCTTATCTAATCAAAAATAATATTGGTGTCAAAAAGTATTTTGGCACCCATTAATGCGTTCCCCTACAGCTTCAATTCTCAGTGAGACTGCAAAATTATTTGTCAGTAACTCAATCATTTTACAAAATTTTAGCCTTCAAATTTACACAGTGCAATCTCCTGTAACCCTCTATCATACAGAGAAGTCAGACAGAGATTGCCGTTAATATTATGAGTTTATGCTTTGACATCCCTTTTTGGAAAAACCTATGTCAAAGTATTCTCCATTACTTAGGGAAAATACTCTTTGTTTCCCTTTCCACTCATCGCTCTTAAATAATGGAGTCAATATCACATAGTCTGAGTCTGTAAATACGCCGTTTACACCGCCTTTTTCTCTGACTTTTTCAAGTTATCCGATTCAATATACTTTTCGATTACCTTACCATTGTCTGAAATCTTCGCTAGTGCATAACAGTCTAAGCCCCATTTATTCACAGATGTTGTACTTTCTCCCGAAGTGAAAGCATAGATTTCATTGTTAAGTATTTTTCAGGAGTTGATTTTAGGCATTTCTTCATTACTTTCATCTATGGTTTTACAAATCCCCTTCTTGTCAATCCCAAAAACTCTTCCACTTGGCTGACTTTGCCTTAAAATCAATCTCTAATAAAAGCAAAAACACCTTGATAAATCATAATATACCTTATTCTCAAAGCAAACCGGTATGAGAGAGCTGTCAGTTACTACCTGAAAATACCTCTGCTCAGCCTTTTCAGGCACAACCTTCTCTGAAAATAGGAGTCATTTTTGATTGGTATTATTGCTTGTGATGAAAAATCTCCAGTGTAGTACTCATCTCATTCTCAGGCTTTATTATGCCAAATCCTTCTCCGTACTTAAAAACACAGGATAATTTCTCCTTCTGCCCGTGTAATCAAGGGCAGCAACCTTTCTAATACCCTGTGATGAAAGCTCAAGAACGCAGTATTTACGATAGTTTTCAGCCTCAGATGTAAGCACCAATGCCCTTCCATCACTTAAAATTCCACAGCTATGGACAAAAGGTATATTCACCACTCATATCCCATTTTTCTATAATACTTAGTTTTAACTTTTTCCATTATAGTTCTCCCTAGTTTTTCAAGGTTTTGCTGAGTTTCCATTATGCCATAATTATTAAATTCAATCAATATTATCCTAAATTTATTAATTCTTTTGCTTTACTTTGTCCTTGTAAAGTGCTAAAAATAGGCATATCTTATAAATCAACTGCAAATATCTGATTTTATTATCTTTTCTATATCCTAATCTTGTTTATATAAATCAGATGATTTGGCAGGTGATTTTTAGAATAAATATAATCAATTGGGGATATAACAATGAAAGATAAGTTAAAAACACCTGCGATGGACTATTTCTTTGATGCAGTCCTCACTCTAAAAAGCAGAGAAGAATGTTATAGTTTTTGAAGATGTCTGCACCATAAACGAGCTTTTTACCATTTCACAGAGACTCATGGTCGCCAAAATGTTGACAGAAGGCAAGACCTATATTGATATTTCCAGAATCAACAGGGGCTTCAACTGCCACAATAAGCCGTGTTAACCGCTCACTCAGTATGGTAATGACGGCTACAACATAGCTATGAAGAGGATAGAGGCTGAAACTATAAAGGAATAATCTCGCTAGTCTTTTTCAAACGAAAAGCCGGCAAACCAAGAAAAATGCATATGTACATTGAGTTATACTTAAACTATACCCACCGTCTGCATTTTTCTTGTCACCGGCTTTTTCATATATTCTGTTTATTTAGCACAGTTCATCAATTTTCCCTGTGCCATTTTTAGAAAATGACAATGTTATCCTCTTTTATCATTTCTCCGTCTAAGAAAGCCCTCACTGTCCAGTTCCCAAAGTCTGCCTCATCTATTCCCGCCAAATTCAGCCAAAATCTGACCATAACTTTGTCATCATCAGCTTCCTCATAGCTTCCAAAAGTCATTTTTCTGTAAACTTATAAAAGCTCTCCACTGGGATTATACCATGACTACAGTCACAACTATGAATACCTTTTTATTTCATTAAAACTAAGAAGGCATACTGCTTCCTTGTCTTTACTTACATCAAATACCTTTGATTCAGTCTTATCGAGCACTACTTCCATCATCTTATGGGAAATCCCGTATTCGATAAGCTTAGCAGAACTTTCTATCTCTTTTCTCAACTACTCCGTCTTCATCTATAGTGAGCCTAGACCAGCAACCGCTTTCATCTATGAAGATATCTTTGTTTTTCTTATCTATAAGCTCAAGACCATCCTCACCCTAAGTACTTATAATAGTACACTCCATCTGTTGGTTCTACATCTGCCTCATAAAAAGAGCCACTTTTTTTGACATATAAACCGGCTCTTCAAGGTGTTTGAATATTACATCAACTTCCCCTGCCTATAATCATCTTGATATTTTAATCCTAATCTCCTTCTCAGCTTTCTCTTCAATCAGAGTAATCATAGGTTCTGAATCAGATACAACTTCAAAAATAGTTTTTCTGTCAATATGACATACTGATAAATCCTTGCTCCTGTTAGCTTCTTTTCCCAACTATTTTCCTTACTTCCCTCGCATAATCACCATCTTCTACTTCATATATTACATTTATACGGCGGTCAGGCGGAAACTTCATTATATCTTCAAAAATTTCATTTAATGCAGCTCCTCTTCAAATACCCTAACAGAATAAAACCTGATTAAATTCAAATTTAACATAAAAACTATGATTTTGCCATTATTCCAAGACTTTATCTCTATTACAGGCTTTACTCCTTCTTTTATAAAAAGATTTCCCGAATATATGCCTTTTTGGTACTATTCCTTCACCATATATCTTCCAGTTTTCCATAATTTAGCTAACCTTTCTAAATATCGTTAATCAAGTTTGTAGATTCTCTTTAAGAGTGAAGACGGCTCCCCTAAATAAACTGCATCAATCAATAAGTTATCTGTAATGATGGTATATTGTTTTGTGCCTGTACTGTCTAAAACTCCTGCAGAATATAATTCGATTTCTTTTTAAGTAGTTACCATCTTCAACTTCACATATGACATTAGAAAAAGTTATCGTTTTTCAAATCTTCGATATTCTCATACATATCTAAATCGACAAACTTTCTTTCAAATATTCTAATAGCCTCACACCTCCCAAAGCCAAGAATTATCCTAGTTTTATCACTTTTTAGTTCTACAGTCAGTAAATGTGAATCACCACATACAATCTTTGCAATATATTTTTCCCTTGGGGATAACACCTTTTTATATTCTTTCCAGTTTTTTCCATACCATCCTCGCTCATAATAAATCCATACTACTCTACAGTCCCATCTTGTAAATTTATAGTAATTTTTCTACCCTCACAATCTATCCATAATCTTCTATTTTTCCAAAAAAGTTCATAATCTGTAACCATCTCTCTAAATGCAGTTCTCCACTTTTCTTTTTTTATCACTGTAACAGATTAATTCTAAATCGCATAAAATATAAACTGTATTCTCAATGGTAATTAAATCTAAAATTACTGTAAACAGCTAGGATTAAACCCCAACTATTCACGCCATAGGGTCACAGACCTCTTATTTCGCATAGTAAAGTAGGATACAATGTTTTTCGGTCTGTGACTATGGGGTGATATTATTAAACATCTTGTAAAATATCCCAATTTCAAGCCTGTGGCTTAATTACGATATTTCACAAGATGTTTCGTGAAATAATTGGGGGTTAAATAATATCTCTTTATTTTTGATATCAATTGATATCAAATTCTGCCCGGCTGCGATATAGCACACATCATTTTTTATCATCAAACCCAAACATTGGTTCTATGCCATAAAGATTATATGCCATTCCAAATTCAAAAGAATTTTTATATTGACTATCACATATCTATCTTGTTCATCTTCTACAAAAATACAATAGTTTTTCTCCTAATCTCCATTTCATTTCGTCAAAGCTATCAAATCTGTTAATAATAATATTATTTTCCATTATATTTTCTCTTCTTTTATTATTGCTGATAGCAGCTCATTTCTCTCATATTGACTCTACAGTTTTTATTTCGTCAAATCATAAGGCGTGTTCTGGTAGATATAATAGTTCACCCAGTTAGTATAAAGCGTGTTGGCGTGTGCCCTCCATGACAGAACAGGTCTCTTTGCAGGATTGTCTTCAGGATAATAATTCTTAGGAAGCTCGATAGGAAGCCCCTTAGACTTATCCCTCTTGTATTCCGCATCAAGTGTCATTCTGTCATACTCGGGATGTCCCATTACAAAGATGCGTTTTCCATCCTTTGTCATAAAGAGAAATACCCCTGCTTCTTCTGACTCTGCAAGTATCACAAGGTCATCATTCTTTACTATGTCTTCTCTCTCTTAACCCCTGTATGCCTTGAGGTGTGGAGCGTAAAAATAATCGTCAAACCCTCTTATTAACGGCTCTTTTCTGTTATAGACCTTATGCGGATATATACCAAAGAGCTTATCCTCAAACTGGTACTTTTCAGCTCCGTAATAATGATACATCCCTGCCATAGCTGCCCAGCATAGGTGAAGGGTAGAAGCAACATGAGTCTTTGCCCAGTCCATAATCTCTAGCTCCTTCCAGTAAGCCACATCTTCAGTAAGCTAGTGTTTCAACAGGGTGTCCCCTGTAATGATGAGTCCGTCATATTTTCTTCTCAACCTCTGAAAAAGTCACATAGAATTCATCCAAGTGGCTTGTTGGGGTGTTCTTCCTACATAGCTTTCAGTTGTTAAAATGTAACATTTACCTGAAGAGGAGTATTGGAAAGAGCCCTCATCAGCTGAACTTCCGTATCCTCCTTAAGAGGCATCAGATTTAGTATAAGGATTTGAGCGGGCGGATATCCTGAGACATAGCCCTGTTTTTCATCCATTATAAATATATTTTCATCTTCCAGTATCTTCTTTTGCCGGAAAAATTATTTTTTACCTTAATCGGCATTACTACTCTCCTACAAGCTCCAAAAACTCGTTCTCGCTTATAATCTTGATTCCAAGTTCCTTTGCCTTTTTGTTCTTACCTGAGTTAGATGTAAGGTCATTATTTATAAGATAATCAGTCTTACCGGTAACGAGCCCGTTACCTTTCCGCCCTTACTCTCAATAAAGTCAGACAGCTCTCTACGGTTCTTGAACTTCTCCACATCACCTGTAACTACAAAGGTAAGTCCCGAAATCGCATTACCACCTTCACTGCTGCCCTCATCATTCGCATTTTCTTCAGCATTTTCAATATGCACCTCTGCCAGAAGATGTTCCAAAGTCCTAAGGTTCTCATCCTTATTAAAATAATCTGCAAATACTCCTGCCATGACCTCACCAACTCCGTCTATCTGAGTAAGTTCATCAGGCTTTGCCTTTGTTATCCTCTCTATATCATTATCAAAGAATCTACATACCAGCTTAGCTGTGGCAAGTCCTATATTGGCTATTCCAAGGCTGTAAAGCACTCTTACCGCAGTAGTTTCTCTTGCCTTGTCTATACTCTCTATGAGGTTGTTGTAAGATTTCTCGTCAAAATCCCTCTAATGAAACTATCTTTTTCTCTATGACCACTAAGCTTAAATACATCACTTAGCCTATGTATCATATTTTCTCCTACAAACTTCTCCAAGGTCATCTCAGAAAGTCCTGCTATATTCATAGCATCCCTGCTTACAAAATGTGTAAGGAGCTTTTATCTTCTTCGCCATACAGTCAGGATTGGTGCAGTAAAGCGTCTGTACTCCTTCCTCATCCTTAAGCTCAGTCCTTCCTCCACATACGGGCAGAACTCAGGTACCTCTTCCAGCATCACTACCAGTTAGGTTTTCATATCTGTGGAATTATCATATTGGCTTTATATACCTAATCTTATCTCCACGCCAAGCTTTAGCCCTCTCATTATGCTTACATTGTGTACGCTGGCCTCGTAACTGTAGTTCCTTCAAGCTCAACAGGGTCAAAAGATGGCTATAGGATTGATGAGACCTGTCCTGAAGCAGACCATTCTATCTCACGAAGAATGGTTTCAGCAGTCTCATCCTTCCACTTAAATGCGATGGAATGTCTAGGAAACTTTGTAGTTTTTCCAAGGCTATTGCCGTATGCTATGTCGTTAAACTGAAGAACCAGGCCGTCAGATGGGATATCATAGCTTTTTATTCTCTTTTCATAAGTCCTTACCTCTGCTTCGAGGCTGTCTCTAGTTACAAGAGGATGGTCAACTACTGGTAAAAACCAAGACTTTCAAAGGTAATTAAGTTCTTCCACCCTTTGTCTTAAATTTCTCTCCGCCACCTCTAAGTCTTCGTATACAATGAAAATTTTATATTTCTACTTGGTAACCTCTGTAGATAACTGCCTAACTGAGCCACTGCAGAGGTTTCTTGGATTCTTGTATTTTTCAGCTACATCGGTAATCTCATCATTTATTCTGTTAAAAATCCGAATACTTGATTATAGCCTCTCCACGCACCATAAAGGCTCCCTTTATATGGGATTACGAGAGGGTATATTTTCAAAAACTCGCATTTTCGGTAACAACCTCTCCTATTTCTCCATTTCCCCTCGTTAGAGCCTCGACAAAGCTCGCCATTTTCATAGAGTTAGAACTATGGTTAGTCCGTCCTAACTTCACATAAGTATCCTCTTTATCACCCAGGAAAGATTCCAGTTCAGATACTTCCTTAGTCTTGGCAAGGGACAGCCCTAGGCTCCTTATGAGCTTTCTTAGGAAGGGAGCTAGGTACCTCATAACCAACTTTCTTTGTAGGCTTCCTGCAAGCACTATGCCTGTTTCCTTTTCAAGGGCTTCAAGTTCGTCATAGAGTTTATCATATTCTGCATTGCTCATAATCCAGCACTTTTCGGCATAATATGCCTTTGCCGCCTTATCAAGTATAGTTATAAGTTCTTTCATTCTTTTGCTTTTTAGCATTTATATCCATATCTCACCTCAACTCTTTAGCAAGCTCGTTGTACTCTACTTCTGTTATATTTCTGTATGTACCGGACTTTTAGACTACCAAGCTTTATGTTCATTATTCTTATTCTTTTTAGTTTCACTACCCTGTAGCCAAAATACTCGCACATCCTTCTTATCTGCCTGTTAAGACCCTGTGTGAGAATGATATTAAAGGATGTCTTCCCTGTGCGCCTAAGCTTACATTTCTAGTTGCAGTGTCAAGAATAGGTACTCCTTCTGACATTTTTAAGAAATTCATCGTCAAATGGCTTATCAACCTCTACTTCGTATTCCTTTTTCGTGGTAGTTTCTCGCCTTCATTATCCTGTTAGAAAGACTCCGTCATTGCTAAGAAGAATCAATCCTTCTGAATCCTTATCAAGCCTGCCCACAGGGAAAATCCGCTCAGGATAGTTGATATATTCAACTATATTCTTATCTTTTTGACCTAGGGTCAGCTGTGGTACAGACATACCTTTTTGGCTTATTAAAGGCTATGAGTACTTTTTGTATTCCCTTTGATAAGGCTGCCATCCACTCGAACCTCATCTCCATCACTTAAAATTGAACCTAAAGGGCAAGGATTCCATTTATAGTCACCCTGCCCTCTTCTATTAACCTGTCTCGCCTCTCTTCTGGAGCAGACACCGGCTTCATAAATATTTATTTATTCTCATTGTTTTCATAATTACCTATACTTATTCTTTAGCTAATTACTTTTTATTAGTATTTTTAGCCTTTTTGAGTGACTTGGCATTATCTGTCTTTTTATTTTTAGATTCAGATGTATTTATGTCCTCATCACTTCCAGCCTGTCTATTCTTTAATTTGCTATGATGCAAGTTTCTCATCGCTTTTTAATTTCATCGTGCAAGCTTAGTATTAACATCTGAAAGAAGTGCAACTACATCTTCTCTTTTTGTATCTTCATCTATGATTTTCTGAGATTTCATTTGACACAGGTGACAAATATTATCTTTAAATCCCCCATTTTCATCAGGCTTTATATAAAAGCCATCTAAACCGGAGGCTGGTGTATCTATACCCATCAAACTTAGTTTCGGTTTTTACATATGCCATCATAGCCTTATCTTCCGGTGCATCTATGAGTATAACAGTCTACAACCTTAATGCTTTCAAAAGTTTTTCACAATTTTCGGTAATTCTTCTATACCTGCATAACTAATATTGTCTACCAGTTCTTCAATCCTGTCCTTGTCCATCTCAAGCCTGGCTTTATAATAGTCCCTCAATAAGCTGGTTTACTCTCGGATAAGCATTTTTCATCAAAAATACTTACTCCCTTAGCATTCTCGGAACCGTTCGTTTCTACTCCCCCATCTGATACGGCTGTTTCTGATACAACATTCTCTGTTTTTGACTGGTTTGATACAATACTTCCACTGTTTACATCACTTTCATTTTTACTACAGATGTAGTGTTACTGCTTTCAGTCACATTAGCAGCTCTCATTCCAATCGGATTTTTGTAGAAAAAATATAACCATTCCAAAGAGCATAATTGAGCAGCTTGTTGTTATTATTAACTTTCTATATTTAAAATACATTTCATTCCTCACTTCATACAAAAATATAACTCCCGTTATTATACTATTTTTAACCTGTTAATTCAAGAAAGCTTTTAAAATAATATAATCTCCCTTTCTGCTTATTTTTGGTTAAAGCTTGTTCAATTTTTCGAAATTAATCCTTCCACATACTTTACTTCAGCTTCAAGCTCTCTGGCTGAAGTCCCTTACCGCACCGCTTCCAAATATTATCATCTGGATAAGTGCATCAGAGGTAGCCACCCTTACCCTGCCTTTTCCTGTAAGCTCTAAGCCTGTTTTAGCTATGTAGCGGTCAGCAGTCTCAGCCTCTTTGGTGTATACAATCCACATGTCCCCCTGCTTAATGACATTTTCCTTTCCCCTCTTGCACCCTGTAGGCATCAAATACAAGGATTAGTTTTGCAACCCTTATAGCCCTGGTAATTGGCTAGCTTTTTCTATGAGCTTATCCCTTGCACTGTCGATATTTATCTCTGCAAGTTCTTTTTAACTCCTGCCAGGCAAATATGATATTGTAGCCATCCACCAAGAGATAATCATCCTTACCTATACTGCTCTTAACCCTCTTTTGTATCAGTATGAACCTCAGGGTATTCATCTGCCCTAACTCTCCCCTTCCAGCGGTTTCTAGCTGATTCTTCCTCCTTCTTTTTGTTGGAAGATACGGCAGACTTAAGTATACTGTCTATCTCATCAGTTCCAAGAAGACCTCTCTCTTTCACTTCCCACCTGGCTTGGGAGTCTGTTTGCATACCGTAAAAATGCCTTCTTCTGCTCTCTTCCTCCTTTGTATCTCCAAAATAAGGAAGATGCATATAGTTACTAACTTCATTCCAGAGGCACTACAAAGCCTGCTCCATGTGAACAGAACACCGAATCTGCTGTATTTTCAATATCTGCTTCAGGATAATACCCTGTAGCTTCAATTATCTCTTCTGCATTGTGGCAGACTTCATAGTCAGACGGAGTAAGCAAAAGAACTCCCTCCCTTTGTATAGGCTCTAAGCTCTAGGGCGTAGTTTTTTACCTCTGATACAAGTACCTTGCCTGTAAGTACAGCTTTTCCTGATATATTTTCAGGTGAAGAGAAGCTTCCATTCATCTTACCTATATCTGTCATCGCCCTGCCTATGGCTTCTTCCGGTACTTCTAGCTTAAACTCATACACAGGTTCAAGGAGAACTGAGCGTGCCTGCATAAGCCCCTGTCTTACTGCCCTGTAGGTGGCCTGTCTGAAGTCTCCTCCCTCAGTGTGCTTAAGGTGGGCTCTTCCTGCCACGAGGGTAATCTTCATATCTGTAATAGGAGAGCCTGTAAGCACTCCCTTGTATTCCCTTTTTCTTCAAGATGGCTAAGAATCAGTCTCTGGTAGTTAAGGCTAAGCTCGTCTTCGCTTACCTCAGAAGCAAAGCTAAGCTCACTTCCTCTTTCAGCAGGCTCTATCCTTAACTCCACCTCAGCATAGTGCCTTAATGGTTCAAAATGGCCTACTCCGTATACTGTCTCAGCTATAGTCTCCTTGTAAAGAGTATGTCCCTCTCCAAAGCCTATATCCACATTGTACCTTTCTTTTTATTAAGTGCTTAAGAACCTCAGTCTGCACCTCTCCCATAAGAGAAATAGTAATTTCCTTCTTCTCTCTGAGTACTTTTACCGATAGTTCAGGTATCTCTTCTGATATTTCCCTAATTTTTAGGCAGGAAAACATGGGCAGGCTCATCCTCAGGAAGCTCTACCTTGTAGCTCATGACCTGCTTAAGTACGCTTCCTATCTCAGTACCTGAAAGCAGTCCAAGGCCTCCGCCCGCCTTAGTACCTTTAAGTCCTGTAACTACGCAGACCCTCTCCTGCTTCTACCCCTGTCTCTGCTTTCGTATTTCCCACCTGAATATATCCTTATCCTGTAACTTTTTCATCTCCCTATCATCTCCCTGACAGATAGGCTTCCACCCATAAGCTTCATATAGGTGAGACGGTTGCCTGCATCATCCCTTGCTATCTTAAAGACTCTTGCTGCGAATTCATCACCGTATACGGGCGGAATAACGATGGATGCAAAGCTTTTAAGGAATTCATCAACCCCCTCATTTTTAAGGGCTGAACCGAAAAATACAGGGAAAAAGCTTGCGGTTTCTTACAAGATTTTTGGATGTCTGTAAAATCTATCTCCCCTGTCTCCATATAGGCTTCAAGCACCATCTCATCAGTGAGAGAAACCTCTTCCAAAATTTCTCATACCCTACTTTATCACCATTAGCATCTGCATAGTCTATTATATTGGAATCAAGCTTTTCCTTTAGCTCTATTAACATCTTCTCTTTTGAAGTATCAGGCTGGTCCATTTTATTTACAAAGATAAAAGTAGGGATATCGTAGTGCTTAAGTAACTTCCAAATGGCAGATACCTGAGACTGAACCCCAGCAGATGCACTTATTACAAGCACAGCCACATCAAGCACTGACAGCACCCTCTCCATCTCTACAGAGAAATCCACATGCCCCGGTGTATCAAGGAGGGTGAAGTCCTTACCAAAGGCCTGAAACTCAGCCTGCTTGGAAAAAAATGGTAATTCCTCTTTCTCTTTCAAGCTCGTAATTGTCTAAGAATGCATCCTTCTTATCCACTCTTCCGGCCTTTTTAAGCACTCCCGCTGAAAGCAGAAGACTTTCTGAAAGTGTGGTTTTTCCTGCGTCTACCTGTGCCAGTATTCCAAAAACTATATGTCCCATATCTTCCCTCTAAAATCATCAATATCAATAAAAAGCCACCGAAGAACTTTCCAGTGGCTTTTACTTTTACAGTTCCCTATAAATATCATAGAGATTTTTATAAGATTTAGCAAGTAACTTTTATTACTATATTATGATGTGGGTGGTGAAAATATTTGACATCCACATTGATACAGGATTACTCAGCTGCACTTTTTCACGCTTATATCATATTCTACAAATTATATACAGGACAGTTTATAATATCACCCATAGCCACTATCCTTGAACTATTTAACCTACTATACTATCAGAAAAAGAGGTCTGTGGCTATAGTGTGAATACTTCAGATTATCTAATTGACTAGAACTTTCCACTACTACCACCGTATGCTACCACCCGAGCTGCTCCTATGCGTGCTGCCTCCTCCTGAAGAGCTTGAAGATTCTCTTCTGGTTCTTGAAAGTCTCTTATAGAGGAAGAAATCCTCAGCAGTATTTACATAAAAAGCTGTTTCTTAATTCATAGCTGTCAGCAGCATACTGCCTTCTAACCGTCTTTAGCTGAGAAGTCATACCGTAGCAGACTGCAAAGTGCAAGCAAAAGCGCAGGTATAACAGAGGCACCTATTAAAAATACCATATTTCTTTCTTTTTGGCAGATTACCTACATCATAAGCACTCCCCGTCTTATACTGTTTGATAAATTTATCACAAAGATCTGCAAAGGTATCAAAGCCTTTATATGTGTCCCCATCAGAAATATATGGAATAAATATATCTGTCATGTACTTCTGACCGGCTTCTGTAAATGCCCTGATTGCCTTACCTTTGTAGATATAGCCCAGTCTCTTTTGCCAAAATCCATCGCCAGCAGTATGCCGTCACCATCATCTCCAAAAATTAGAGCTCGTTATAATCATCCCGCAAATTGAGTTATGGTATTGTACTCTGCATTATATGTTGTGACTATGATTACATCTATCTGCTGCCTTTGACTAATTTCATTTAATTTGGCAAGCAGGCTTTTCTCCTCACTGTCTGTAAGAACATCAGCATTGTCAACCAGCCTTGGGACCTTAGCCTCTGCATATACGAAGGTGAATAGAAAGCTAAAACTGCTTTATAAGTGTGAGGAAAAAGACAAGAGCCAATGCCATAAAGCGTGGTTTTTTTACTAAGTTTATTTATCATCATTATCCATTCCCTCCTCTAAAATACAAAGTATAGGACAAGAAAGAGAATTATCGACTGTTACATGCTTATGCCTGCAAACAGCTTTGTTTCCTCAGACTCTTGTCTACCGAGAGTCGCCAACAAATTTACCGGTCTGCCCATTCATTGCAAAGATGTAAGGTTTGTCCCATGCACCTGGTGGTCAGCACCCACAGGATAAAGGGCATATTTTGTAGCTTATTATCAATATTAACAGTAGACCATTCCTTGGTGACTGAGCTATAACCCGTAACTGTATTTCTAAAGGCTTCTTCTACTGAGTTCCTTATGCGAGAGTTGACTGTCTGAAGTTGTGCATCAGAGCTAACATCGTACTTATCTGCAAGGAAGCCTGCAAGATAAGCAGTTTGAAAGTCTACAGCATCTTTAAGGTCGAAGGGCTCGATTGACTGCATAAGCACATCATCCATCTTAGCGGATGCATCAGCAGGAACCATGCCTTAAACTCGAGACTACCGCCTCTTATTACTGAGAAATAGCTTGTTTCAGTATAGTGGTAGCTGCTGTCACTCCAGCTTCTTACCTTTGTAGCCTTAAATCAAGCCTACTCTCAGTATCTGCGTCATAGAGCCAGAACGGTACATATAGCCCTTGATTTCTTCAATATGGTTTTCAGACTTGAATACCTTTGGAAGCAAAAACTTTCCGCCAAGGTACTGCGAAAACTTTTTCTTTAGCCTGCTTTTTATCAAGCTTAAAAAGGAATAACAAGATCGGGACGGAGTCCCTTTTTCCACTTACCTGTCATTACTACAGGGTTCCCCAATAAGGGACAGGAAGTCGCCCAGAGTTTCATCCCCTGACTATCTCACCTCCACAGGAATTGACAGGTATATACAGAGAGACCGTCTCTTTCGCCTTCATCCCATTTTTCCCTCAGGAGCAGACCAGTTCATGGTTCCTCAGCTCTCCCTTTAGTATGTCATCATAGCCACGTAGGGTGTCCATCTCAAATTCAGTGTTACAGTATGGACACACCATCTTTTTGAGCGGCTGTATCAAATCTAATTGCGCCTCCGCAGTTGGGGCACTTATACTCCATTAGTGCCATTATTTTCTCCTTTATTCATTAAAATACGGCCTATACACTACTATGCCACAAAAGTCCCTATAGCTTTCCCTTCTATGTGGCATAGAGTGTTACGAATATTTATGGACGCTTTGTTCCACAGTTTATACAGAAATTTCCGTTATTTTTATTGCCACAGTTTGGACAGAACCACTGAATGGCTTCACCCTGCGGAGCACCTCCCTGAGACTGTGCAGCCTGAGCTGCTCCCATCTCATAAAGGCTGTTTGCATTCATTCCTCCTGTCTGATTTGCCATGTTTCATACCCATAAAGCCCATCATAGCGCCGTTTGCATTGCCTGCGGCTGTCTTCATAGCCTCTGCCTGTGCCTGTGCGAGGTTGGCTGCTGCCATGGTAGGGTTTCTAAACGCACCTGATAGCTGAAGATTCTTGATTGCTGCAGAATCCTCTTCAGAAAGCGTGATTGGATTAAGGGCAACAGAGATAATATCAAGACCCCTAAGCTCCTTCCCACTTTTTAGAAAGCACCTCATCCATAAGGTCTGCAAGCTCCATCGCATGGCTTGGGAGGCCGCTTGGTCTTATACCCTGCTCACTAAGCTTACCAAAGGCCGGCTGGAGAGCAGATACGAACTCCGTCTTAAGCTGTGTATCTATCTCATCTCTTGTAAATTCATCAGCGACATTGCCACATACATTCTGATAGAAAAGGATAGGATTTTGAATCTTGTAGGAGTACACGCCTGAACAGCGTACAGATACATCTATGTCAAGACCCTATGTTGGCATCAAGCACTCTGAAAGGGATAGGATTAGGGTGCCGAATTTATTGTCTGTAAGTTCCTTTGTATTGAGTAGTAAACCTCTGGTCTCTTCCTGCCTGTCCCCCATAGGTAAATCTTCCGATCATATCTTGACATCTAGCACCTATGTCTCGCCAAAATTTCCTGAGAACACACTTGGTGACTCGCCTGAATTAAAGGTATATTCACCCGGCTCAGCACTAGATTTCAGATACCTTTCCATTATTTACTATCACAAGGCACTGTCCGTCTGCAACTGCTATACCTGAGCCATCTGTAATCACATTGTCACTGCCGTGCTTATTGGATGACTTTCCACCTATTCTCTTGCTTGCTCTTTCTTACAAGTACATCAGCAGGGAGTGCCTCACAATAAAATACTCCTTCCACTGATCTCCAAGCGTTCCTCCCTACAGCTCCTGCGAAAAGCTTTTAATAAGTCCCATACCTCTACCTTCCTTTCATTTTTCCAATGTAGTATTTTTCTAAAAATAAACAGGATATAAAAACTATGTGGCTTTGCTTCCTGTTTATTAAATTGAACCTAACAGGGCAAATTATAATATTTTTATTATCTAACTCTAAAAGCTAACCTTAGTAGTATTGCCGGCATTATCTTTAACTACGAGTGTATATCTTCCGCTAAAAATATACGCTATGACCACTCTCGATGGTTTTACCGTTTAATTTTGCAGATTTAATACCTGTTCCATTATCATAAAAAGTAATTTTTACACTGCCTCTATAAATCTTTCCATTTTTACACCGCTTACAACAGGAGCCTTCTTGTCAACAATTCCCCTAACCTTAAAGAATGCTGAATAGCTTTGTACCTTCCTTAACATCAATCCAATTCATAGGAGTAGATTTATCTGTAACTCTTACTGTGTAATAGCCATTATTCTTAACCTTGAATTTAACAGTGTTATCATCATTTAATATTAGCTGAACAGCATTTCTATCTGTAGAATTGATCCAACCAAAACTATTTAAATATCCCCAGTAATTGGTATTTTTAATTGCATCCATACCAACTTTTCCATCTCTATACTGAGCATACTTGAAGAAATCTCCCATAGCCGTTGAGAAAGTAACGGTTGCACTTTTCTTTATCTTTGTAACTTGTAACTGGTCTTAACAATTTTTAACAGGTACCGCAACTCCAACTACATTTATATTACCATCAAAGTCACCATAGTTTTCTCATGCTTTTGAAAGGATGCTCACATAGTATGTACCCTTCTTAAGAATAGCTGTGAGCTGCTGCTTTGCTGGTATCTTTCCTGTAACCGGCTTCAAAGGTTCCAACCTTTTTGAAAAGGCTGCATCTGCATAAAGTGCATACTTAACAGATACGCTACTGTGATTGTTAAGCGAGAAGTTGCCTCCTAAGTATACCCAGAGTCCCTCGTTAACAGTAAACTTAAAGTAATTGTTAACCGCCCCTGCTGCCTTGAACAAGGTGTGTCTTCTGAGAAAATAACACGCTAAGTTGTCTTCACCGGTAAATTTGTCAGCAGTTTCAATTGTTCCTTCCGCAGGTTCTGTGGTTGTACCTGCAGGGTTACAGTACTTGTTGTTGCAGGTATTTCTGCCGCCTTTACGGTTGCAGGTACTTGCGGAGTACAAATACTGCCCCTAATAAGCGCTGCTAAAAAGTAAAACACCCAGTTTCTTATTCTTCATATTTTCCTTCTCCTCTAACCAATATATTTGCAGAATTCTACAGTAATCTGCATAAATTTATGGTATCATAACAAATTTTGTTTTTCAATACTTTTAATTATTCTTAAGAAAACTGTTAACTTTTGTAGTTTTTCAACTTAAATGCAGCATGGTGTTGCATTTTTCTTCCATATGTGTTATCTTCAACACAAACTTTTATGAAAAGAACTGTTAGTATAACAAAAGGCTATCAGAGAAATTTTAGAATGGAGATTATTTGAATGATTAAAAGAAAGTGATTATAACTTAACACTTAAAAACTGTATGAAGAGCATAAATTATTGATTTTCTTCCTTATTTGAAATATATGGAGATGAAAATTAAATCAGCCAGTCTCTTTTGTCTTGAAAATGGCATCAGCATTAGAGAAAGAGATAAAATTATTTTATTACTTCTTAAATTTTCTGCTAATCACGATATATATAGTGGATTTTTTGGAAGAATATATTAATAACTGAAATTCAATATTATCTGAATTGGATGACAAGAATTTTCAAAAATGCTCATTCTTTTTAGTGATTATTATCTCATTTTAGAAAGTGCCGGTATTTTTGCCGGCACCTTTCTCTTGTATATTATATGAAATTCGCAAATACTGAAACACCCACCAGAGTAAGTATTCACTCACTATCATAGCCAAACTGCTCACACTTCCTTCAACTTCTCCCATTTCCATAGCCTTTGCAGTACCAATGGCATGAGATGCCCCACAAGAGCTATGCCTCTGGCTATAGGGTTCATATATCCTAAAAGTTCTGAATACAGTTATGGCAATAATATTGCCAAGAAATTCCGTTATAATAATGACCGCAACTGTAATAGCTACTATACCCCCAAATTCTTCCGCCACTCCCATACCTATTACAGTAGTGATTGACTTGAGCAAGAGGGTTATATACTCCTTATGTGACAAGCCAAAGACGAGTGCAAAGAGCAAAATACAGACCATGTTGGATATAATCCTGATATAATACCAGGTCACTAATAGGCTCTGCATTTTTCTTTAAAATAGCAAGGTTCTTGTACAAAGGAATAGCAAGGCTTACAGTCGCAGGAGTAAGCAGATAGCTTAAATACTGTGCACTCTTGTTATAGTCATCATAGTCAATACGGAAAGTTAATATACCTGCTATGACAAAATTATGGAAATAAGCAAGGGATTAAGAATCGCAAGGTTGAATTTTTCCTTTAAAAAGTAAACCAATTTCATAAACCGATAATACTTACAACTATGCCAAAAAGTAGTACTATTTTCTATTAATCCGTTCATTTTTCTTCCTTTCAAGCAAGCCCTGTGTTATTTTTTTCCGGAAATAACCATTACTACTACTGTAGAAATAGGGTGTTATAACAAGTACCGGTACCAGCATATCCTCCAGTTCATCAAAAGATGTAGAAGCCCCACCCCTGCAGGTATGAACATAACCGGCATTATCTCTATAAGGAACACCGCAGCATCCCTCTACTGCTCCAAGCTTAATTACCTGTAGTCATGAGGCAGAGCATCATAAGGCAGAGGCCATATACGCTTGAAGGTATAGGGAGCGGCACAAAATATTTTTCATACCCTCCGCTATACAGGTAATCAGCATCATTATGCCATTGTCTAAAAATACTTCATTTACTTTCTCCTCTTTTTCTACCCACTCTTTTCACGGTTTTAGCATCCTCTTTATATACTCTCCGGTATATGATTTTTATTCTTTGCCACTTCTTCAGGAGTACCCTCCGCTATGACAGTGCCGCCTCCTGCACCGCCTTCAGGCCTGTGTCGATAATGTAGTCCGCTGTCTTAATCACATCCAGATTATGTTCAATGACAATTACTGTATTTCCACCCCCAGAAAGCTTGCGGAGTATATTTATAAGCTTATGCACATCAGCAAAATGAAGTCCTGTAGTAGGTTCATCAAGTACATAGATAGTCTTTTCCGGTACTCCTTTTACTAAGCTCGGTAGCAAGCTTAATTCTCTGGGCTTCTCCTCCTGAGAGTTCGGTAGACGGCTGTCCCAGACGGATGTAACCAAGTCCCACCTCGCTAAGGGTTTCTATCTTTCGCCTTATTGTAGGTATATGCTCAAAAAATGCCAAAGACTCATCAACTGTCATATTGAGTACATCATAAATAGACTTGCCCTTATACTTTACTTCAAGGGTTTCTCTGTTGTAACGCCTTCCCTCGCAGACTTCACAAGGTACATATACATCAGGGAGAAAGTTCATTTCTATCTTAACTATACCGTCACCTGAACAGGCCCTCACAGCGTCCACCCTTTACATTGAAGCTGAATCTCCCTGCTGTAACCCTTAGCCTTTGCATCCTGTGTTGCAGCAAAAAGGTCACGGATAAGATCAAAATACTCCTGTATAAGTCGCAGGATTAGAACGCGGCGTCCTTCCTATGGGTGACTGGTCTATATCAATTATCTTGTCTAAGTTCTCAGCCCCAAGTATTTCATCGTGCTTTCCCGCTATTGTCCTTGCTCTATTTAATTTTTTTGCAAGCGATTTATATAGAATCTCATTTACAAGACTGCTCTTTCCAGAGCCTGACACACCTGTAACCACTGTCATTATACCAAGCGGAAATTTTACATTTATATTTTTAAGATTGTTCTCCCTTGACCTCTTACTTCAAGGAAACCTGTAGGAATCCTTCTCTCAGTCAGTACAGGTACCTGAAGCCTGCCAGATAGATAAGCTCCTGTAAGAGTCCCTTACATTTCATTATCTCTTTCGCAGTACCTGTTGCAATTATCTCCACCATTTTCACCTGCACCCGGTCAATATCCACTATGAAGTCAGCGGCAAGCATGGTATCCTCATCATCTCTACTACAATCAGAGTATTTCCTATGTCTCTCAGGTTCTTAAGTGAAACAAGGAGCTTATCATTATCCCTTTGATGAAGTCAATACTAGGTTCATCCAGAATGTATGCAACTCCCACAAGGCCTGAGCCTATTTGGGTTGCAAGCCTTATTCTCTGGGCTTCTCCACCTGAGAGTGTACCTGTTGCACGGGACAGTGTCAGATAATCAAGTCCCACATCATTTTAAGAATGATAGACGGGCTGTTATCTCCCTAAGTATCATATCCCCTATCTGCCTCTGAGTCTTGGTTAATTCTACACTTTCAAAATAATTCTTAACATCTGAAATGGAAAGTTCTGTAACATCTGAAATATTCTTGTCTCCAACAGTTACAGCAAGGGCTGCAGGTTTAAAGCCTCTTGCGCCACAGGCTTTACAAGGTGTAGTACGCATAAAGCTCTCATATTCCTGCTTTGCTTGACTCTGAAAAAAAGTTTCTCTGTATCTTCTTTCCACATTTTTAATAAGCCCTTCAAAAGGTACATCCTATACCCCCCTCGCCACGTTGACCCTTATAATGTACCTTAACAACTTTACCTCCGGTTCCATAGAGGATGACATCCTGCACTTCCTTTGAAAGCTTCTCAAAAGGAGTCTTAAGATCAAAGTTATAAGCCTTTGCAAGAGCCTCAAGAGTCAGAATGTGTAAAACTCCCTTTTTGATTGGAGGACTGCCACCCAAGTACAACTATACAGCCATCTTGAAGACTTAGGCTTTTGTCGGGTATCATAAGATCCGGATCAAAATTCCATCTTATATCCAAGGCCGAAACACTCAGGGCAGGCACCGAAAAGGATTGTTAAATGAAAAGGTTCTGAGGCTCAAGTTCTTCAAGGCTGATATTACAATCGGGACAGGAAAAAAACTTGAGGAAAAGCTAAGTCTCTCCTTGCCTGAAACTTCCACGATGAGCAGCCCTTCGAAAGCTTCATTATCTGCTCTATAGAGTCTGACATTCTTCTTTCAATCCCTGCTTTTATCACTAAACGGTCTACTACTATTTCTATATTATGTTTTTTAGTTTTTTCAAGTTTAATTTCATCAGAAAGCTGATGAAGCTCTCCATCTACCATCACTCTCACATAACCTGCCTTAAGGGCACTTTCAAACACCTTGACTGATCTTCACCCTTTCTTCCCCTTACCACAGGTGCAAAGCTGAATCTTACTTCCTTCAGGCAGTTTCATTATCTCATCCACCATCTGGTCAACAGTCTGCTTATGTATCTCCTTGCCACACTTAGGACAATAGTGGTACTCCTGCCCTGGCATAAAGGGTCTTAGATAATCATAAAGTCTCCGTCACAGTACCTGCTATGAGCAGTGGATTTCTATTAGTTGACTTTTGGTCTATGGATATTGCAGGAGAAAGCCCCTCTATACTCTCCACCTTTGGTTTTCCATCTGCCCTAGGAACTGGCAGGCATGGGAAGAAAAGAGACTCCATATACCTTCTCTGACCCTCTGCATAGATAGTATCAAAAAGCAAGAGGACTTTCCTGAGCCTGAAAGTCCTGTCATTACTAAATTTATCTCTTGGGATATCTATACAGATTCCTTTGAGGTTATGTTCTCTAGCCCTCTTATCCTAATAAAGTTCTTTGAATTTTTCTATATTTTTCTTTATTGGCATAATTTTTCCTCTTATGATTTATCAGTTATAATCTCCGTTTATCATAGCGAAAGGCATTAATTTATTTCACGTATTATTCGAACAAATGTTTATTAACTTTGTCTTTTAATATGCTCAAATTTTTATTAATTCTCTATCCATTCAATAAATTTATCTAATGTCTTAGCTGATGAATAACCACCAATTTTAACCAGTTTACCATCTTCATAAAGGTGTAAGGTTGGAACTGTAAATATATCCTGATTGATTACAAATTCTTCATCCTTATCAACATCTACCTGAGTAAACTTATATATCGGCCTTACTTTAGCTGCCTCTTTATATATAGGATCTAATTTTTCTACAGTGTCCACCCAATTAGCATAATACTCAACTATTACCTTACCCTTTGCCTGAAGTACTTCCTTATCAAAAGTTTCTGCCGTAACTTCTATAATATTATTAGCTGACCCTTTCCTTTCTCTAAAATTCTAAGCTTTAGCTTTTTACTTACCTTTAGGATTGTTTTTAATCATAATTTTAACCACCACAGTACCACTTTTAAGTGCGGTTATCTTGATTTTACCTTTTTCACTTTTCAATTTAATATTTTCATTATTTTTATTGACACATCAAAAAGCCTTACTCTTTTTAGAGCGTTACTACCTTAACTTTAACATCCGACTTTTTGTCATAGCCGATAAAAATAGATTCGTCTACCTTCATACTCACAGTTTTCTTTGATATTTCAATCTTATCAGCCTTCTTTTTTGTAACTGCGAAAACATCTGACTTGGCTGTGAATAATATACCTATAATACAGGCTCCAAGTGTCACTGACTTTCAAAATCTTCTTAAACATAATTAACCTCTTTTTCTTTTCCATAATATTATTTATCTACATTGCTGTCAGGTCTACCAAATGCTTTTTAAGTTCAATAATCTCATCTCTAAGCTTTGCTGCAAGCTCGAAGTTCAGCTCAACCGCTGCCTGATTCATCTTCTTGGTGAGCTCCTTGATAACTGCCTTAAGCTCAGTCTCACTCATAGACTCAGCATCCTTAATTATCTTGGAGCTGTCTTCCTCAACTTTCTTAGATATGCTGATAAGGTCACGAACCTTCTTCTTTATCGTCTGAGGAATGATTCCATGCTCCTCATTGTACTTCATCTGGATGGCTCGTCTTCTCTCAGTCTCCGTTATAGCCCTATTCATAGATCCTGTGATTGTATCTGCATACATAATTACATATGCGTCTGCATTTCTTGCTGCCCTGCCTATAGTCTGGATAAGGGAAGTTTCCGAACGAAGGAAGCCCTCCTTGTCTGCATCAAGGATTGCTACCAGAGTAATCTCGGGTATATCAAGTCCCTCCCTTAAGAGGTTGATACCAACGAGTACATCAGAATACATCAAGCCTCATATCCCTTATAATCTCGGACCTTTCGAGAGTATCTATGTCAGGTGCAGATATCTTACCCTTATACCAGCTTCCCCTCATATAGTCGGTGAGGTCTTCCGCCATCTTCTTGGTAAGTGTGGTTACAGAACCTTATTTTTCTTCTCAGTTTCCTTTTTACCTCGCTTATCAAGTCGTCAATCTGCCCCGCTGTAGGGTCTTACACTGATTTCCGGATCCACAAGTCCTGTTGGCCTTATTATCTGCTCAGTCCTAAAAGCTCAGTGCTTTTGCCTCGTATTCTGAAGGAGTTGCAGATACAGAAAAAGCTGATCACGGTCTATTTTATTCTCAAAATTCGGTAAAATTAAGAGGTCTGTTGTCAAGGTGAAAGGCAGCCTGAAACCATAGTCTACAAGCGTAGTCTTTCTCGAACGGTCTCCTGCTACATCCCTCCTATCTGTGGAATCGTAATATGTGATTCATCAACTATGATGAGAATTCGTCCGGAAAATAGTCAATCAGGGTGAAGGGCATACTGCCTGGCGGTCTTCCAGAAAGAGTACCTGAGTGAGTTCTCTATGCCTGAACAAAAGCCTGTTTCCCTCATCATTTCTATGTCAAAATTAGTTCTTTCTTTGATACGCTGTGCCTCTATCAGCTTATCCTCACTCTTAAAAATACTTTACTCTGAGGTCTAGCTCTTCCTCAAGCTTCTTTAGGGCTTCGCTCATTTTTCGAGGGGCAACTACATGGTGGAAGCAGGGAATACTACCACATGGGAGAGTTCCGCAAGTGCAGTTCCCGTAAGCACATCCACCTCTGATATCCTGTCTATCTCATCACCAAAAACTCAAGCCTGATGGCTCTGTCTGTGGAAGCCACAGGAAGATTTCAACAATATCGCCTCAGATTCTAAATGTGCCACTTAAAAATCCATATCGTTTCTGGTGTACTGGATGTCCACAAGCCTCTTTACAACCTCTTCCATCGTCCTTTATCTGCCCTGGGCGTACAGAGCGTCATATCCTCGTAGTCGATAGGATCTCCAAGTCCGTATATACAGCTTACACTGGATACCACACACATCTTTTTCTCTCGAGAAAGTGCCGCTGTAGCAGGTGGCGGAGCTTGTCTATCTCATCATTTATGGCGGAATCCTTTTCTATATAGGGTATCTGATGAAGGCACATGAGGCCTCAGGCTGATAATAGTCGTAGTACGACACAAAGTATTCTACTGCGTTCTCAGGGAAGAAATTCTTTGAACTCACCGTAGAGCTGAGCCGCTAAGGTTTTGTTGTGTGAAATGACAAGGGTAGGGAGGTTTAGTTTGGCTATGACATTTGCCATTGTAAATGTCTTGCCGGAACCCAGTAACCCCTAGTAAAGTCTGGAATTGGTTGCCTTCCTTAAAGCCTGTGGCAAAGCTCTTCAATAGCCTGTGGCTGGTCTCCTGTAGGGGCATATTCGCTGTGTAAAATAAAGTGATCCATGGTTTAAATTCTCCTAAAAGTCATAGTAAAAAGTTCGCCTATTCATGAAATTCGTAATGGTGCGTTCTCTAAAAGCTTCGTCAAATTCAATGTTCCGTACACCGAATTATTCACCCCCAAGTCACAGATCTCTTAATCTATTTAATATAATAGGATGAAATCTTTTCGGTCTGTGACTATGGTTGGTTATTACCAAACATCTTCTAAAACACATAATTTCAAACCTTCGGCTTGATTATGTGTTTCCGAAAGATATTTCGTGAATAATTCGGTATAAAATACTGAATGTAGGTCACCAAAACCGTTTTTTTCGAACTGGCTGAAACTTAGTAACACTGCGTGTTACAGACGATTTTATAAGTCACTAAATGGGTTATTTTTAGTATAAATATAGCATAAAAACAGAAAAAGTACAGAAAAGAGAGCCTGGAAATTTGTAGCTTCCAGGCTCCTAAATTAATGTTTTAATGTAAAATGGGATTTTTGGTCATACATAGAGGGTTAATTTTGATTGGATTTTTGGTTCGTTTTTGTTCGCCTTGGGCGGACAAAAATTTTACTATAGTTATGCCAAAAACCTTATCATTTTTCGATTATCATTTTTATTTCTTCCACGCTCTTATCAGTAGCGATTGAAATTTGTTCCAACGAGAATTTGTTCTTATACATATTCATAACAAAATCAATTAAATTCTTTGCTGTTACCTCTGCTGTTACCCTATCTTCTATTCCCTGACCTAAGTTACACATAGTATCCACTTCCTTTCTAAAATCATTGCTAAGAGATTTTTATATTCCTTTTCAATAATATCAGTTTCTCATTTTCTTTTAACCTATCCGACAATAAAAGCTCCAATAAGACGGTGTAATTCGTATTTTTCATCATCTTTGGAAGTTCATTTGTAACTCAATCATCACGATATTAAAGTAAGTCTGCATTTCCCTTCCAGTCATAAGGCTCTAACATCTCATCTTTTACAATGTGAAAATGGCTAAACTGTTCTTACTCATATTCATCATGCCCAAATGCTGAATACCTGCTTTATATCGTCATAATTAGTATGTTACAAAATCTCTTTCTTTTTGTGATGATATAAGTCTGCTCACATAAAATATTGCTCTATTCAGTATCTTATATGAAACAGGTTCATCCTTCTGAGCCTCAACATTCACTATTATCTGTAGATCCATTCTTCAAGCGTACATAAAAATATGATGTCAAATCTTATCAAACCTTCATTGGCTTCTACACTTTCTGAATTCAGCCCTTAATCCTTTTGCCCTGACTCATCTGTTTTCTATATTAGTAAGTCCCGGTTCAATCAATTTTACAATACCTATTTTGAGGCTCACCTTCAATGTATGTGACTATATCTATTGAGGGTTCTTTCTCATTCGTTCGAAAGAACGACTTCATACTAAATTCGTCTTCGCTTCAGCTTGCATTCATTAAGTATTTAATGTCTCATAGTATTCTCTTAACCTGCATCATACTGTGCCTTATCTCCTGCAGAATTAACTGCGTTTTTATTTCTGTATTCAAGACTACATCAACTCCCTTCGCCTGTCTTTATCTAATTATATGCGAAAATCAGTATATACGCAACTTAATTTAAAGTCATAACCACCTATTAAACAAACGCTTGCTACAGACTGTAAATCAAAGGAGATTTTAGTCAAGTTTAATAAAGAGAGCAGGGAAATTTAGGTTTTTCCTGCTCCTTGATTGTTGTTTTTTGCTAAGTATTTTTGTAATCGTACATAAAGTACTTTTCTTTGTGTTGATTCTTAGATTATGCCAGTACTGGTTCATTCTCTTCAATTATTTTTAACTTCTTCAATGCTCTTATTGGTTGCAAGAGAAATCTGTTCAGTGAAAATTTGTTTTTTTATGCATATTTCATAACAACATTTATCATTACCTCTATCTTTGTTTCATCTACTATTCCTTGGCTTAAATTACACATAACATTCACATCCTTTCTCAAATTATCATTTACTGGAATTTTTATATTCTTTTTCAATAATTTCCAGTTTTTTTCACTTGTAGTAAGCTTCTTAGACACCAATGCTACCAGTAAACGATGCAACTCATACTTCTCATCGTGTTCAGGTAAGTCCTTTGCAAGACCGATTAACGATATTAATCATGTCCTGCTTTCCTTCCCATTTCTTAGAGCCTAAAACTTTCCTATTAGCTAACCTGATAATAATCCAAACTGTTTTTCAGGCATATTCATACAAATCCATATTGTATGAACGCACTTTAATATCATCATAATTAGTATTTACAAAGTCTCTTTCTTTCTGAGAAGATACTAACCTACAGGCATAGAAAATTCCCCTGTTTAAGATATGATATTCTGATGGTATACCTTTCTGTGCTTCAATATTTATTATAATCTGTGATACTCCATCTTTCAGTCTCACATAAAACACAATATCAAATCTTACCGTACCTTCATTTTATATCTATACTTTCTGAATTAAGTCCTGCTATCCTTTTTCCATCCTGCTTTATATTAGTAAGTCCAGGTTCAACTGGTACAGAACCTATATAGGGTTCTCCTTCAATATATCCTTCCACATCTTTTAGGGATTAATCCTTTAAATTCTTCTACCGTACTTGCAAGAATATGTGCGAGAATGCTCTTGTTTTCCTAAAAGCCTTTTGGCATTCTCATCATACTGTGCCTTATCTCCTGCAGAATTAACTGCATTTTTATTTCTGTATTCAAGACTACATCAACTCCCTCCGCCTGTCTTTTATATAATTATAAGCTAAAACAAAATATCTACGCAACCTGATTTGGATAAATTAAAGAGAATAGCACTTAAACAATCTAAGCTTATTCCTCTTCTAAAAAATACTCTAAATTCTAGGCATTATATCTGTATTGTCATTTCCCCCATGTTTCTATCTGCGGGGACGACCTCTCGTATAAACTCTTCTAACTCAGATATCTTCTCTGCTATAATCTCCCTATTATCCCCCATAAACATCTACAGTTATTATCTCTTTTTAATTCTTTGAACTCACCGTAGAGCTGAGCCGCCAAGGGTTTTGTTGTGTGAAATGACAAGGGTAGGGAGGTTAAGTTTGGCTATAACATTTGCCATTGTAAATGTCTTGCCTGAACCCGTAACCCCAAGTAAAGTCTGGAACTGGTTGCCCTCTCTGAAGCCTGTGGCTGGTCTCCTGTTGGGGCGTATTCGCTATGTAAAATGAAGTGATTCATGAGTTAAATTCTCCTATCTCATACATCACCTTAGCTATGATTTTCCTTCAGCAGCTCCTCAGATAAAAGGCTGCCGGTCTTTTTATCATTACACTTTCTATACACCCTTCCAACCCTGTAAATGTCCCTCCCTCACGCACAACTTTTCATCCTTTATATACACATCATTAGCTCACAGGCAATTTCCTTCTCAGCACGAATCTCTCCACAAAGGTATTCTTCTGTTGTATACACAAGAATCTGAAAGGTCTGGTCTGTATCATTTCTAAATCGGTAATCTATGTGACTGCAAAAAATAGATGTCCCCGTTCCAAAAGGAACCTGTCTTCCAAAGTCAGGGAACAGGTCAAAAGCCATCATGATGATGGTGCTCGGTTATTATAAGAGGTGTATGAAGTACCATCCAGTGCAGCAGATTGGTAAACTGGCACATTCCACCTCCAATCCCTTCAGATACCTCTCCAAGGGAAATAGTCAACCCCTCTTTGTAACCTTTTTTCGCAGTGCAATTGCCCTACAAGCTTCCAAAAACGAAAGACCTCTCCCTGCCTAATCAATATCCCTGAAACCTTTGGAGCTGCCAAGCTTAGATTCACAACCTTATTTTTCCTGTAAATCCTGCCTTACACCTCCAAGCCTTCTCCTCATCAATGACTTGTGCTCGTAAAAAGCAGGACAGGGAGCTTCTCTGTCGCCTTTACTTTTTGCAAACTTTGTTGAATTTTTTTAAATCCTTAATCCTTCTTTTCGTTCTTTCCTTCCATAAAAAAATTTCGTATGTAGAGGCGAAATTTCACAAAATAGTTTTCGTTTTTCATTATTCCCCAGAGGATTTATTCTTAGGGATATTATACAGGTTGGGTTGGGGAAAGGCAAGGTTTATTAGTTTTTCTCCACTATTAAAAGCTGCTTTTTAAAAAAGTGCCGAGGCAAATCAACTCCCTGCCCTCAATCTTGAGGGATAAGGTCTTTCTTTTTTTCCTGCTTTTTGTACTGTCACACTTATAAAAGATTTCTTTTTCCATCATTTTTCCCTTTTTATTCATTAAAAATAGTCCTAAATGATAAACCTAGTCTGAGCATCAGATTTTTGCAAAACCCTTATCCCTAATATCTTTATCATCTAGGACATTGCTTTATGCAACAAATACAAAATGATGTTAGTATCAAAATATACCACATCTCATCTCTGCAAATCATTCTTAATCTGAGTTGTTGAAATCTCAGGTGTCCTTGGAAGGTAGACTACTTCGCAGTATTCCTTTAGGAAATCAAACTTCCCCTTCCAGTCATCTCCCATGACAAAGGTATCCACCTTATGAAGCTTAACATCCTCTATCTTCTGATTCCAGCTTTCCTCAGGTATCACAAGGTCAACATAACGGATTGACTCAACTAACTTCTTTCTCTGCTCATAGGAAAAGTAGCATTTTTCTGCTTTTCATTCCAGTTAAACTCATCTGTAGATATAGCAACAATCAGATAATCACCAAATTCCTTGGCACGCCTTAATATATTCACATGCCCATAGTGGAATAGGTCAAATGTGCCATAGGTAATGACTCTTCTCATTCTTATTCTACCTCCGTTAACTTTCTGACTGCCTCATATAGTCTCTTGGCGGAATTCCTATCACTCTGTATGAAAAAGTTTTCATATCTGGTTTTGTATTCCTCTTTTACTCTACAATCATTTTCAATATAGTGTATGAGAGTCTCAGCAAGTTCGTCTGCCGACCTACAAATTTCTCCAAAGCCTATGTTTTTCATAGTCAAAATTGGTTATTCTCCAGTAAGGAAGCACCGGATCGTGATAATAAACCACAGGCTTTCTCATATAGGCAAAGTCATATTGAACACTGCTAAAATCTGTTACCATAAGATTACTTTGCTTCATTATAGTAACATAATCCATATCCTCTGTAGGGGCTTAGAGCCTCTACTACATCTGTAGTTTCAAAATCTACAGTCTGAGCCTCAAACTTAGGGTGGAAGAAAAGTTTAATCTTGTATCCCTTTCTTCTAGCCGTATTAAGAAGTTTCTCGTCTGTAAGAATTTTTATTGTACAGTTGATAAAAACTGCTCTCTTTAAAATTAGGATTATACTCTGTTTTTCCATTTAGAAGTTTTTCCTACCAAAGCCGGCCTCCAAGTCGGTGCAATCAGTATCTGATTCCTGCTGTCATCAATTAGGTCATCATACCTTGGATTGCCGGAATCTATAATCTGATCCGGTTTCAAAACAATTATCCTCATTTGTATATAACTCTCTCTCGTAATTAGAAGCGGCCACCACTGCGGATGAATTAGTTCCCATTTGTGTATAAGATGAACTTCTTGTGATAGGATAGCCATGATACATCCTTATTATCTTAGGCTTTAACAAATCCCTGAAATATACCAGATTTTTCCTTTTTTTGAAACAAGCTTGTGAAAAGGAGGTACATGAGTCATAAATATAACCTCCGCAAACAGTGCATATAGTACACCTTCATCACTTCCAGGCTCTATTACCTTGTAACCTTCTTTTTATAAGCCTTTCTCCATCTTTTGGATGACTTTTCTATATAAAATACTTTTTCGATTCCATCATCCACAGATGAGGGCATATCTTATAACATATTCTCCGTTGTCCCCTGCCTTATAACTCTTGTCATAGTATATCCAGATTCGCTTTTTAGAAAACTCATCGTAATTTTTCCGAATAAGCCCTCCTCCATCTTAGAACACAGGGAAAGTTCCTCTCGTTCTGCCGATTCAAGAGGGTTTTTCTCTAATTTATTTTTCTATATAGCTAATATAATCAATTTCTGCAAGTTTCCTTGCCTCATCATCTGCTCTCGTTATTAATATGGATTTCCCATTAAGTTTTGCAATATTTCCTTCAAAATACCAAAATTTATTCTTATTTCCACTCTCTAATTTACTCTGCCAATTATCTTCAAAGTAAAATTTAAGTTCATATTCATCTCCGAAAATTGACAGATGAAGGAAATTTCCTGTTCTCTGCATTACTTAATGGTACAAAAGCCTTCATAGGCATATCTTCTAAATATTTCTTTTGTCAAAAATGTAGTAATGGCCGCAAGTTCAGTAGTTTTTCTATCTTATATTCCGGAGACTCTCCATCATATTTATTTACAAAAACTAAACTTACATTCTTCCCAAGGTAAATAGTCAGGCAGACTAAACCTGATAAATAAACCTGCCCTGTCTCCTTCTTTTTCTATACTCCAAAGGTATTTTACAAGAGGACGCAGTCCGCTGATTTCGTTACTATGCCATATTTTTGAGCCTTTAAAGCCTTATTACGCCATCTTTTCCTATTTTCTTATATTCTAACTCAATTTTTCCTATCTGGTCTTCTCAACATTGCAAAAATATCTTCTCAGATTTCTATCCAATTTTACATCATTAGCCCACATGAGAAAAGAAATTTCATTGCTTGTACCCTCATTCCTCTTCCAACTTCTGCAAGATACTCTTCTCTTTCTTCATCATTATCAAAAACCAACAACATTTTTCATTTTTATTTGATAAAAATCTGGTATAGCATAGGTATAGAAAACCAAACTGGGCAATTTTTAGACAGTTTCCTTTTTATCAGATTCTTCAGATATCCCCCTTGTAGTTGAAAAAAATACCAATCCCTGTTATGGCTCTGTCCCGACTTTTGCAGATGTCTCATCAAAGCCCCCTGCCAGTGGCATAGCTTATATTATTGACAACTATCCACTTGGATGCCTTTTCTAAATATTGCGTAGCAAAAAGCTCAGGCTTGCAGTAGGCTAATTCTTCATTAAAAAGCTAAGCTTATTATTCCTTATTATATGGGTGCGGCAAAATTGCACCTATCAAAGAGGTGCAGCTTCACCTCCTCTGATACATCATACACATATGTCTCGCCTTCTATCTTTCTAAAATGTTCCAACGGCTTTACCGTTTTTATCTATTATTCTTCCTGTAGCATAGCCTAACTCAGTTTTCTTTTTAGTCTATCTCAGCCTTTAAAAAAATAATCAGCTTCAAATACAGCCCCTGTATCATAAAATACTATGAACTCAGCCTTGGTCTTTCTCAGCTTTTTATTTATTATCTGTGGCTGCCAATTCAAGTCTATAATCTGTATTTTTAGAATTTTTCAACAATGTTAATTCTTTCTTTTTCTTTCTATAAATGCTTCTCGAATAAGGTATAAGCCCACCTGCACTAAATACCCTTTAATCTTCACTATAGAATCTCCTCCAATCTACATTCACACAGCTGGATCGTATCTTTTGCCCACTCTCCGACTTTATTAATGCCACTATTTCATCATTTGTAAGTACTCCAACTATTTCTTTATGTGTCTTCAGATAATACATATCATCAAATCATCCTGAATACCCTAATTGCGAGGTATGTTCATCTCCACATTCCATACTTCTCACCACTTCCATCCCAATTTTTCATTCAGCATATACAACTCTTCAGCTGAGATTATACTATGTTCCAGATTGCCCTATAATACTCAGAATTACTGCAGTATTTTTCAATGAGTTTTCTTGAGAATTTAAATGTGTGTAAATTATTTCCCTTCATATCCCATTCCAGCCTTGGGGTTATAAGCTTCCCGACATTTACATAAACTGCAAGTTTATCTATTTTCTTCTCTCGCCTGCATCCAAATGATATATTCTTGAAATTCTCAATTAATCCCTTGAGCATCTTTACCTTTATTGTCTCTTCAGGACTTATTTCATATAGTTTATTTAACATATTTTCCAAGAAGATTTTTCTATTTTCTTCTCTTGAAGCTGAGTTATTTTCATACATCATATCATCCGCTTTTTAACTACTTCATTGAAATCAATCTCTTCATCCTATACTTTTCTTTATGGAATAACCCACTTAGCAACTGATGGTTTTCTACTGCATCATATTTTTCTGAATCAAAGCTTTTTGTTTACCCTATGGATAGAGTGCCTTAGCAATGCTTTCATCGGTATTGGTAAAAAGAAGATTGCAAATTCGTCTCCTCCCTATTCTTGCAACCTTATATCATTACTTCTACAGCAGCCATTCAGTACTGAGGCAATCTTTACAATGAGTTCATCTCCCTTTGCATGCCGAAAAACATCATTGGTTAACTTAAGGCCATTTATGTCTCTATAAGATAACATATTGGATAACTCTCCGGCAATGAAACTAACTTATTTATAACTCATTAAAATAATTTCTGTTAGCAACATTTGTAAGCTCATCATATCTTGATTTATAAAGTATTTCCCTTTCTCTAACCTTTCTTATGCTTATATCACGGTAGACAGATAAACATACTCGTTGTTAGGAGTTTTAAGATTTATCATAAAAACTTCTATATGGATTTTTATCAATTTTACCACTCAATATCTGCATCTCAGATCCTAATGGTTTCACCCTTCCCTGCTCTTTCAAAAAGGTCATTGATGTCCATATTTTTATTAACTTCATTGGGAGTTAATTCCATACATGAGATGAAAATTTGAATTCTCTATATCTTCTTCCCTGCTGCTTTCAAGCATTTTTATTCCGCTTTATTTACTTCAACTATTTTATTGTCTTTTTATGAGAAAAATTGCCTCTCTGAATAATAAAAACATTGTTTTTCAAAATGTATTCATTTTCTCTCAGTTCATCAAAGCCTTTCCTGAAGTTCTTCCCTCATCCTTTTTAAAATTATCATCCTCTTGTAAAGTTCGAAAATAAGCCTATTACTGGTTTTAATTGCATCTATTATCCTATAAGCTAACTGTTGAAGATATTGGATCATATAAATAGAAGCATAGTACCGGAACTAACGGCCTGTTCCATGCATTTTCTTCCATCGGAAAGACAGTTTGTGAAACTCCACGCAGCCCGTAAGACCGGCCAATATTGCAAAATATCTTGTCCGAGAACCTCTTACCCTTTTCTGATATAATACAATGAGTGACATTTCCATCAAATATATATGCTATGCTTATTACCGGTATTGCAGCATTGCCTGCATCCTTAAATATTCTCGTTATTGCAGCTGCCAGAGCTGTAACTGTATTACAACAGGCTGATAAACAATAAATATTTAGTATAACCTCTCCTGGCATCGTATATAATTCCGCCATCTGCAGCATCAGAAACTGTGGTCGACTGTCCGCACTATATAAATATGACAAATAGTATGGCCTGCGATTACCCTGTGCAGCCTGTCTGATGACTACCTCATATACTCCGGTTTTATCATAATCTTCTTCCGGATTAATTTCATATAAATTTTTAACCTTCTGTTAAAAGGCAAAAATACTCTTCAATAACTACCGAAACAAATAATAGGGTGAGTACAATACACACTTTCGATATAAGTCTTAAAACCTGTTCCTCAAAATCTTCTCCCGACTGAAAGCCCTAGTCATTACTATAAGTTTTCAACCTTAATCAAAATTAGTACTACCTGAAAACCCCATTTGCTATTTCCACCCGTAATTACTAATTTATCTCCCTTACCAAGCTTAAGCGTGTCTTCTCGCCACCTTTTGGCTGAATAAAAAAGTACATCTGTTGACTCAAATCTTTCACACATCTTGGGTATGACACCCCAGGAAAGTGCAAGTTTACACTAGGTTTTTCATCTAGTTTGTAAGACCAATTATATCTGCAGATTACTCTAAACGCTTGATACCAGCCTCGCCGTCATGCCGATATTGTGCAGGCAACAATAGCCTTAGCATCTATGATCTATAGCCATACCGCAGGTAACTGCGAAAATGGCATCAGGCTCATTCTTGATAAAGAAATCACTGCTATAAAATCTCTTTTTATAATTAATATTGTTCTCTGTATTTTCAGCAATTTTTAGACATTGTTTCGACTGCCTGATAGGATAATGGCCTGCCGCAGTTTCCCCTGAGCATAATTGCAGATGTGCCATCATATACTGCATTAGCCACATCAGATGCCTCTGCTCTGGTTGGACGGGATTATTAATCATGGACTCAAGCATCTCTGTTGCAGTAATTACCCTTCTTCCAAGAAGCCTGCACTTTGTTATAAGGTCTTTTTGTATAGCCGGAAGTCTTTCAAAAGGTATCTCTACACCCATATCTCCTCTTGCAACCATTATACCGCTGCAGAGTTCACATATCTCCTCTATGTTATCATAGCCTGATTGATTTTCAATCTTAGCTATAAGACTAATACCACTTCCTCCATTTGCATCCAGAAACTCATGAACAGCCTCCAGATCCTTTCTTACAGACACAAAGGAGCAGGCAATGGGAAATCTAAATCATTGTCTATTGCAAACAGCAAATCTTCTTTGTCCTTTTCTGATAAATATTCCTGATGGATATGCTTTCCGAGGAAGGCCATGCTTTTCTTATCTGAAAGGATTCCACCAATTACTACATCACACTCAATTTCAGCAGCTGTTGTCTTAACCACCCTAAGCTCGATAAGTCCGTTATTTACAAGTATAGTGTCCCCTTTAGTTTAGTTCTTTTGCAAAGATTCTTATAACTTACGGAAACCCTTGTCTTGTCTCCGATTATATCCTCTGTAGTAAAGGGAAATTTGTCACCTTCGTGAAGTTCTACCTGATGATCCTCAAATACACCTATTCTATACTCAGGTCCCTTTGTATCAAGCATAATAGCAATAGGAAGATCCAACTCCGCCCTTATCTTCTTTAATTTTTTCTACCCTTGCCTATGTTCTTCGTGGTTACCATCTTGAGAAATTAAGTCTCTGCAACATTCATTCCGGCCTTACAAAGAGCTCTTATCATCTCTTCACTTTCGCTTGCGATCATATAGTACAAATAATCTTAGTCTTACGCATACTCATTTCCTCACTTTCTTATCAAAACATTTATATGAGTACTGAAACTGCAATTGTAAAATATACCGTCAATGATACTGCATCCACTATGGTTTGTAATCAAAGGGCTTGCCATAACTGCAGGGTCAAAAGCCGACTTTTTCAGCAGCAGAGATTACACAGCCGATAAATTTTGCAAATATAACAACTACAATAAGGGTTGCACATATTACAAATGCTACCGGAGGGCTAATTTATCTATAACAAAGCAGCTTAATGAAGTTAGCTCCTGCAAAGCGTCACCCCACACAGTACTGCAACTCTTATCTCTTTCCAAATTACCTTGAATATTTCCCTAAATTCTATTTCTCCAAGGGAAAGACCACGAATCACCAGACACGCTTGCACGTGAACCTGCATTTCCTCCCGCATCCATGGGCAGAGATGTAGGCGGTAAGTGATACATATGATGCAAGTGCATCTTCGCAGCCTATTATAATCGCTCCTGTAAAGGTAGCCGATATCATAAGGAAGAGCAGCCATGGCATCCTCTTCTTATAGGGTCTCCCAAGTCGTCATCTTATGGTACGGTTTATCTGATGGCCATAGCTGCCATCTTCTCAATATCCTCTGTTGCCTCTTCCTGAAGGATGTCTACTACATCATCCACTGTGATTATTCCGACCATCGGTTTTCATTGTCTACCACAGGCATTGCGGTAAATCCATACTTCTGTATAGTAAGTGCAGCCTCTTCCTGATCTGTAAGAGTATTGATGCTGATGACCTTGGTATTCATAATATCGCCAATCAATTCATCAGGTTCTCTTATAAGAAGGTATCTAGAAGTGCTACTGTTCCCTTTAGTATACGCTGGTTATCAACAACATAACAGATATTTACTGTTTCAGAGTCAAGCCCTCTTCTCTTTATCTTAAGTATGGCATCTTCAACTGTCATCATTTCTCTTAGGTCAATAAACTCGACGGTCATTATACTGCCGCTGTCTTCAGGATAACGGAGAAGATGGTTTATATCTGCCCTTGTCTCAGGACTTGCATTCGAAAAGATCTTCTTTTACTACATTGGCAGGCATTTCCTCAAAGCAGGTCTGTCGCATCATCCGCCATAAGATTATCAATTATATGCAGACGCCTCAGTATCAGACATCGAAGCAATTATGTACTGCTGGTCGTCAATCTCAAGTTCGGACAAATACATCAGCAGCCATGTCCTTGGGCAGTATCCTAAAGAGTTTTTAAGGAGTCTTCATCCTCCATTTCATCCATAACAAAGGCTATATCAACCACATTCATGTCTTCCATCTTTTTCTAAAGGGCTTTATAGTCCTTGCTTGTAGCAACTTTTCAAGCTCTTCTCTATAGTTCTCCTCTAAAATGTCATCCATGCCTAATGCCTCCTTCTTCATATTTTTGTGATTACAGAGTACAGTTATAGTGATCCTGTATGGCGGTTTCAAATTTGTTGATAACCGCATCATTCTAACAGCATATAACAAGCCCTATACATCCTCTTGCAAGCGAGAGCACATCGGACTTTTGCCTTGTTATCCTAGTATAATCAGATAATTATTCCCTCAATATGGTCACCTCATGCTCAATTATTTTGCAATATAACCACTGTAGAGTTTAATATGTTTTCTTAAATTCTTCATCATAGTATTCAGAGTTATGTTCTATGCCTGACCGCCTTTTCTTTCGCCTTCAAGACACCTACAGCCTTCTTCAGTCTCATAAGCCCCGCTTTTTGATTATCTTAGGATTAATCATTACAACCATTTCATCACTATTTTCAGGCTGAATCGCTATAACTGCTTTATTATATACCTATCATGTTGGCTGACATACCTACGCACTCATCTGCATATGCTCTTAAAAGTATCTTTCAGATCTTCAACCACCGGCATATCGTCCTTTGTCATTGGTTTCCGATTTAAGTCTCAAAAACTGATCTTTAACTAATTCTCTTACCATAATTTCATCCTTTTTCTTTTTATACTCTAAATTTTTGCTACCTCTGCCCTAAGTATATCTGCAATCTCTGCCAATTCCTCCTGTGCAGCAGCAATCGGCTCATAGCCTCAACCTCTTCATCTATAGTAGAATTTACTTCCTCTATTAAGGCTGCATTTTTCTTCTGATATTGAAGAAAGGTTTTCCACCATTTCAATTAAGCGTCTGTTTTTCTCTTTCAAGAATGTCACAGAATCTTTTAAGTTCACCTGTTACAGTATGGCTTATTTCTACCTCTTTGCAATCTCCGTAAACTTGCTGTCTGTCTCTGCCTAATCTCGAGTCTGCTTTTCTGATTTCTGAATTTTACCCTTTCCATCATAGCTACAGACTCTTCAGATTTCTGTATAAAGTCCTCAATGACTTCTCTTGTGTCCTTTGTAAATAGCTGACTGTTCAGCTAAGCTTTCAATTTCCTCCGCCACAACAGCAAATCCCCTGCCGGACTCACCTGCCCTTGCTGCCTCAATAGCCGCATTGAGTGCAGGAGATTAGTCTGATCTGATATTGACTGTATCATTCTCACTCGGCTTGTGAGATTTTAGCTACACTTTTCGCCGGTTTCTCCAGTCATAACCCTCATTACGCTAAATGCTTCCGAACTTTTTCTTCCTGCAGCATTCAGTTCACTAAAGCAGTTCATTCCTTCGTCTTTTCTGTCATTTATTGAATTTATTGAGTTTTTCAAGACATTTAATATTTCTACTACTCCGCTTATAGTATATCCTGTTTTTCTGTAGCCTCAGCTGCCAAAGATGCACTTTCTGCCTGCTCTGTGGAGCCTTTTGAAATGTTTGACATTACTATAGCTGCCTCTTGCGTTGTTTTTTATTAGTAGTATTCACTGTCTCTGTCATATTCAATGCAACATCTGCACCTTACCTGCATTATCAGAAATATTCATATCATTATCTCCAGATTTGACTCTAACAGTGCAAACCATCCTTAACAAAGCCATCCAGTTCATTTGGCCTTCCCTAACCGTGACAAATTCACATTCTGAACCTGTCAAATCAAATTCTGATATTTTTCTTTGCAAGAGATAAGAGTCTTATCCACCTTTTTGAGATATTATGCTTCTAAATAAGAAACTTATTGCAACACCCATACATAACAAAACAGCTGAACTTACCAAAATAAGTCCTACAATATCTCCTATTGTCTTAGAGTTTCCTCTTTGTCTGAAGCAACAATCTTGTCAATCTCATCAACATAGTTGCCGGTTCCTATAATCCAATTAAACGGCTTATATAGTTGCACATAGGCTCTTTCTGGGCGAAGGTTCAGTTTCATTCGCCTTGGGAAAATAATAATCTAAAAATCCTGAACCTTCTCCGTTGCCAATCTCAAAGACTTCTCTACTATCTTAAATCCATTATGATCAGTAAAGCCCCTTTCTGTCTGTACCTTCTACATCACTTCCAAGCAGGACTACATTTATACCTTCTGTAGTATCCACCCAAAAAGTATCCATTTTCAAGATATTTAGACTCTCTTATAAGGTTTGAGCAAGCTCCTTACCATCTTTTCTGTAAGTTTTTCCCTCCTGTATCTGCTTATTGACTGAGCTCAACATACTAATAATTGTCTGCACCTGTTTTAATCATCTCATCATAGTCTTCTCTCATTCGGTTTTTCCATAGCTGCTATTTGTTTTGCCGGAAATATTATAAATATTTGTTACTGATAAGTATTCCCAAAAATGTTATTAAAATAATCGAAATACTGAGGCACATAAATAAAACTGTTGTGCCAATTTTCTATAACCCTTCATTACAAAAACACCTTCCTACTTAGATCCCTTCACCCCATTACACAATTACTTCCATGCCTTATCCTATAGTTACTTGGTGCTATGATGACTTATCTAAATTTTAAAAATATGTTGCTTTTTATTCCAAATTGTTCATGAAAATTCATTACCTATGGTGAAATAATTACAGTTTATCTTTCAACTTCTTTTACAGTTTTCACTACATTTTCACAGTAAAACCAAATTTCTTAAATAGTACATCAGCAGGAGCAGATGCACCGAATCTGATCAAGGCAGACAGTCTTTCGTCAAGTCCAACATACTTTCTAGCCAAACTCTGAGAGTGCTTCAACAGCCCTCTTGCCCTTACTGACTTAGGGAGAATTTTTCTTTTATACTCTAATGGCTGTTTCTCAAATATATCCATACGAAGGCATTGACACAACCTTACATCAATTCCTTCCTTTTGCAAGGGCTTCCTTAGCTTCGATAGAAAGGCTAACCTCTGAACCGCTTGCACGTAATGATTGCATCAGGGTTTCCTTTGAAGAATCTGACGCTACATAGCCACCCCTAAGCGCTTCCTTTGAAGAGCCTGCAAGCTGTGGAAGATTCTGTCTTGTAAAGTACAAGGGCTGTAGGGTGTTTCTTTTTGAGTGACCCACTGTACCAGGCAGCTATTGTCTCAGTTGCATCAGCCGGACGGAATACATTGAAATTGAGCTGAAAACAAACTCAGCAGCTGCTCTATGGGCTCGTGTGTAAGCTGTCTCTCCTACACCGATAGAATCGTGTGTAAGTATGAATGTAAGCGGTATCTCCATCAGAGACGCAAGCCTAGCCATAGGCTTTTACATAGTCGCTGAATACAAAGAGGTGAGATACATATGCCTTAGAGTCCGTGGCCTCAAGCCCGTTGCCTATACCTGTCATTGCAAGTTCTCTTAGCACAAAAATGAACATTCCTTCCGCCATAGTTCTCAGCTGAATAATCTCCTGCGCCATTTAAATAACTCTTATTAGATGGAGCAGGTCTGCTGAACCTCAAGAGGGTAGGAAGCTTAGCAGCTAAGCTTGTTGAGGCCTTACCTGATGGGTTTCTTGTCGCATCAGCCTTATCTTCATAACTCCAGTAGCTTCATCATCCACTAACTTCTCCGCCTTAGCCTCATCCTTAAAATCATCCCAAAGTGCCTCTCATCTCGAATTTCTCACAATACTCCTAAAAAGCTTATTCCACCTTCTTCCTTCTTCCCTAAGTTCTCTGCCTTTGCCTTATAATTCTCATATACCTCGTCAGGTATAAAAAGGTTCCTCACTTGGCCAGCCAAGGTTTTCTTCATAGATATTACATTATCCACTCGAGGGAGCACCATATGCATCAGCAGAGCCTTCCTAGGGTGAACTGAAACCCTATTTTAGTATTAATCTTAATGAAAGAGGCCTTCCTTATTTGCCTTAGCTTCTTCTATAGCCCTTCCAATTTCAGCAAGATTATTGCCGTCCTTTACTTCAAGTACCTTAAATCATGGACTTAAATCTTGCCGGAACATCCTCTGTAAATGCAATATCAGTATTTCCTTCAATCGAAATCCTGTTTGAATCGTAAAAGCACAATCAGTTTATTTAATTTAAGTGTACCTGCAAGCGAAAATGCCTCATAATTTATGCCTTCCATCATACAGCCGTCACCACCGAGTACATAGGTGTAGTGGTCAACTTCTAGGATATCCCTCCTTATTAAATTTTACTGCAAGATGTGCCTCAGCCATAGCCATACCCACAGCCATAGCCATACCGGCACCGAGTGGTTGATTGACGCTTCTACTCCTGTGGTAACACCATACTCTAGGATGTCCCGGGGTTTTGGAACCCCACTGACGGAAATATGTCATCAGGGTGGAGTCCATAACCGAAGAGATGGAGCAGTGAATATAAAAGAGTAGAGCTATGTCACCTGAAAGTATGAATCGTCCCTATTCTCCCAGTTAGAGATTCTTTGGGTTATGGTTCATGTGGTTTGCCCAAAAGCTCATATCCTATTGCCGCCGCTCAAGCGGAAGTCCAGGATGTCCCTGAATTTGCCTTCTGCAACATCTGCCGCCAAACCCTGATTGCATTTACTGCATATGTTTTTCAATATTGTTACTCATCGTTTCCTCCTAAAACAATATATGATTAAAGACCTTTAACCGTCTTTTGTTTCCATCTACCTGTTAAGTATTATCTTCCGCATATGGAAGCGTCTTAATCCAGTCACATAATATGCCACTCATCAAAGCTTGTGTTTTCTTGCACAATAGATATTTGATAGAGTTTCATAATTTAAGGTGCAGGTTCTAAGTTGATTGTAACTTGATGGCAGCATCTGTAGAGGTCATACTGGTACCTCTTATCTTTGACTCCACATATTTTTCCTGACTTTTTCCATATAATGCCACAAAATTAAGAAAGTTTCCTTAGTCTCCTCTGTCATATGGTCAGTTGAAAAATCTTCTCTTCAAACTCTTTACTATGTATCTTATGCATGGTACTTGTAGAGTTTGCCACAGTAGCTATTTTTATATGTATCATACTCCTTCCACCAATACAGAGGGTGCTGTAATATCAACTGATACAAAAATCTGCCTTTATGAATTTTCTGTGATCCGGACTTGCCTTTTGCAAGCCTAACTGCTAAACTCAGGTCATTTTTCTCCCCAAGATATAGTTATTATTCCCATCTAATAACTATCTGTTCTATCCCAAGAATTCATGAGGGTTTCTCGCACCTCTCATTGCATTCTCAAGATTGAGAACCGAGGTTCTTTCCAGTTTTATCTATGTATTATGCTGCCTTTAATTTTTCATTTTTTCACATAGAGTTAGTTTACCACATTTTCTGCATATATATCAATAGTTAAACCGTCTCTCTCATCAAAAATCCTTGCTATAACCTTTCTTTTGCCTTATAATAAAGTAAATAAATTTCCTGCAAGAGGTGTAGAAATGATAAGATAATCCCATTTTCACTGCTTTTTATTACTCTTACTTTTTAGAGTTTTTCTGCATAGTAAAAATATTCTGATGTTTTTTTATTTTTCCTTTTAGCTGTAGGGTACAACATTACTTGGCTCCGCCTATCTTCTGCTTACAGAAATTATGTCTGTTATCTCTTCTTTTATAAAGACAGGGATGAAAAGGCAAAGGAAACTAAGCCTGATGAAAACTCCATACCGCTGACAGAGAGGAGGCTGCCAAACTCGCAAAGGCTACCCTATGTACTCGAAAAGAGATACTGAACCTCTTAGAAGAGCGAATACTTATGCCCGAGGAAAATATGAGAATTTAAGCAGTCTTCAGAGTGAAATTATTCGTGCCATTAAGGCGGCTATAAAAATATGGTGTTAAAAACACAAATAATATAACCGATATCCTTTCAGATAATTCAACTACAGAATCCGGTCTGGCTCAAATCATAGAAAAGATTGATGCTCTTATCTTTGAGTTAAAAATAATCAATCAACCATGGAGTCAATTAAAGAGCAGCTTCAGACAGTTACTGACATGGTGGAACAGGGCTTCACACAATACTGTGGCATTTTCACTAACCATCAGGTTCAAAACAATGTCATAATGCCTGAAAAACGAATCTGTCTCTAAGACATTGTACCGGAATATGCAGATTCCACAGCTGACGAAAAGCAACTCTGTTATCGAAGAGAATAGTGAAAATGTCTGTGGCAGCTGCCGATGATGAACTCACAGAGATGTCCTGAATTTGTAGATACCTTAACAGCGGCTGAGCCTGTTGAGGTATCTGCCGAGGAAACCTGCTTCCGAAAAACTGTTTCCCCTGCCTCTGATGATCCTAACAGAAGATGAATCCTGAGGACATCGCTGCCTTGTTGCTGCCGCTGTTCCTTCAGACGAGCCGGCTAAAGAGGCTGCTGCCGAAAACTGTCTCCCCTGCCTCTGATGATCCTAACAAGAAGATGAATCCCGAGGACATCGCTGCCTTATTTGCTGCCGCTGTTCCTTCCAGACGAGCCGGCTAAAGAGGCTGCCGAAAAAAACTGTCTCCCCTGTCTCTGATGACCCTAACAAGAAGATGAACCCTGAGGACATCGCTGCCTTATTCGCTGCCGCTGTTCCTTCAGACGAGCCGGCTAAAGAGCTGCTGCTGAAAAACTGTCTCCCCTGCCTCTGATGACCCTAATAAGAAGATGAACCCTGAGGACATCGCTGCCTTATTTGCTGCCGCTGTTCCTTCAGACGAGCCGGCTAAAGAGGCTGCCGAAAAACCTGTCTCCCTGCCTCTGATGGCCCCTAACAAGAAGATGAACCCTGAGGACATCGCTGCCTTATTCGCTGCCACTGTTCCTTCAGACGAGCCGGCTAAAGAGGCTGCTGCCGAAAAACCTGTCTCCCCTGCCTCTGATGACCCTAACAAGAAGATGAATCCTGAGGACATCGCTGCCTTTATTTGCTGCCGCTAATCTTGAACTAGAGCCTGAGCCAAGTTCTCCTGCTCCCTAAAACAGCTATAGAAGCACTTTCAAAAACCTACACCGGTTTCAGATGATCCTAATATGAGTCCGGAAGACATTGCCGCCCTCTTTGCTTCAGCAGGGCAGTAAAAAGCAAGTTGGAGATAACATGAAATATATAGTTTTTGACCTTGAATGGAACCAGGGATATCCTTCAAAGGAAGAGTCTGATAAGTCTCTTCCTTTTGAAATATCGAGATAGAGTAGTAAAATTAGATGAAAATTTTACGATTATTGATTCTTTTCATAGAATAATAAAAGCCCATTGTATACCTGAACTATTTAAATATACAAAGGAGTTGATTCCTCTTACTGAGAAAGATCTCTCTAAAGGAACTGATTTTGTGACTGCCTGCAAAGATTTCTTAAAGTGGTGCAGAAAGGGAGATAGAAAGTATTCTTTTGCAACCTAGGGGAACTCTCGATTTACTTGAACTCCAAAGAAATATGGCTTTTTGATGTGATAACGGTTTTTTCAAGACCGCTTTACTACTATAATGTTCAATATTTGTTTAATATTTTTATGGAAAAATACGAGTGAAACTGTGTTTTCTCTTGAAAATGCAATTAAGCATTTAGAATTGGATGAGGACAAAGCCTTTCATAGTGCCATTTCTGATGCTGAATATACTGCTGAGATTCTGCAAATGATTAGCAGCATAAATATAGGCTTTTACCCTTCAGTAGACACATATAAATTCCCCTCAATAAAAAGCAGGAGGTTAATATAACATATCCTGATCACAAGTTAAAAATCACCAGAGCATACAGTTCCAAAGAAGCCTTGAAGAGGCCTCTGAAAAAGAAGATTTTGCTGCCATATCTGTGGCCGCCGCCTTAACCGGATAGTACCTTGGTATACTTCCAATTCAAAAATTACTACTTTGTCGGAGAATGCAGTTCCATAGGCTATATCAAAGGAAAAAGGCTATCAAAAATCCTGACAACAGACATTACTTTTGCCATATCTACCCTTCGTTCTCTTTCAAAAGACCAGGCAATGACAATGCTTAAAAATTACAATAATAGAAAGCTGAATCCTCAGACAATTCTTTTTAACAAAAACTTTTCCCTGAAATCTTCCATTTAAAACTGAGAACCGGCCTACCATTTAAGCCGGTTCTTCTTAGTCATACTCTATCTTTTTGTGTCTATATCTTCGTCTGGCTGCCTGTGACGGTCTTCTATACACGAGAAGCCACCACAACAACACCAGTATAATCAATATTGAGGCTGCAATCATTATAACTGCAAAGTAATTTAATTTTTTATCTTTTATTTCCTCACTTTTTATTTCAGCAGGCAGCTTAGGTTTTTCAAATGAATAAGCCTTCGAACTTGTATATATGAGTTCGGCACTCCTATGCGAGAACCTCCGTATTGGTATTCAACACTTCCAATGCAATTTTCACCCACCCGTATTGCTGTAATATCATTCTCTATAATTTTTGTAACAACTCCGTTTATATCACATTTTTTAGGAACAGCAAGTGCAGATGCACCTGATACTGTAAATTCCGCTGACGGATCATTTTCCAAAAATATGTATATATTGTTCCTGCATTTTCATTCAGTTTAAGCGGAATTTTTATCTGCCTGTAACATTCTAAAATCTCTTGAAAAGCATAATCTATAAGCTTTTTGGTGTTGGTATACTGTACTTCCTTGCTTTCAGCATGCATAATTACACAAACTACATCCATCGTGCCTTTTTTTGCAAAAGATACTAAGCTGAATTTAGATTCATTTGTATAACCTGTCTTTCCTGCATAGCAATATTCGTAAGCATATTCTGGATTTTGTACCGGATTAAACAGCTGATGCGTGTTTGATAATGGACGCTTTTTCCTTCATCAGGTTTGTTTCAGGTATTACATGCTTTCTGGTACTTACAATTTCTCTAAAAGCATCAACCTTGATAGCTGCCCCGGCAATTTTGGCAAGGTCAGCCGGAGTTGTGTAGTGGTCTTTTTCGTAAAGTCCACTCGGATTTCTAAAATGAGTATTAGTACATCCAAGTTCCTTAGCCTTTTCATTCATCATATCTGCAAATGCGTCCATGCTTCCTGCTGTGTGAATTGCCAGCGCATTTGCTACTTCATTTGCAGATGCCAGCATAAGTCCATACAAGCACTCTTTTAAAGGCAGTTTTTCACCAGGTGTCATCCCTATACTTGAGCTTCCTCTATCGGCTGCATCAATCGCCTCCTTAGTAAATTCTACCTCTTCATCAAAGCGACTTAGCATGTTCTATAGCAAGCAGGGCTGTCATTATTTTAGTTGTGCTGGCAGGGATACCACTTCTTATTCTCATTTTTCGCAACTAGGATTGTGCCTGTTGCAAGATCCATAACTACAGCCTCCTTTGCCTTTATTGACGGACATTTGAGGCAAGGGGCAGTGTTACAGCAAAAACCCTGCTTATATTAAAAATTGAGCTAAAAACAGTAAACATCAAAAAAACAACGCAAAAAATCTTTTTATATATAACTTTTCATAACCTTCTCCAAAACTATCACAAACTTCCCATTACATTTAACCATATAAACAATGCTATTTCAAGGGTTAAATATATCTTTACTTGACATTCTTTCCTATTTGTTGTAAAAACTCTTTATCAATATGAAAATAATTTTTATGCGAGGTCATTATGAGATTAAGAAATGTACCGGGTTCCCAGAGAAGATATAGCTAACAGTGAGTTTGATACAGAATCCCGAAAAAGCATAGGGTGAAATTTCATCATTATTCCCATCAAAACAGCCTCTCTTCATAGAAATCGGCATGGGTGAGGGCGGTTTATAACTACTCTCGCCAAGACCAATCCCGATATAAACTACATTGGCATTGAGAAATATTCAAGTGTCCTGATAAGGGCAATCGAAAAAGCAGACAGAGCTTGAACTTCCTAATCTCAAGTTTATCCGCATGGATGCAGAGAATATAAATGATGTTTTTGCTGAAAATGAAGTGGATGGAATTTATCTTAATTTTTCCGATCCTTGGCCAAAGGACAGACATGCAAAGAGGAGGCTTACTTCAAGACAGTTTTTGCAAGGTATGAAAAAACTACTCAAGCCTGATGGCAAAATCCAATTTAAGACAGATAACTCTGCCCTTTTTGATTTTTCACTTGAAGAGTTGAAGCTGCCAACTTTAAAGCAACTGAGGTATCCTACGACCTTCATAACAGCGAGTGGAATGAGGGAAATGTAATGACTGAGTATGAGGAGAGATTTTCCGCCAAGGGAAATCCTATTAAGAGGGTGGTGTTTGTGAGAAGGTAGATTTTCCAAAACTTATGAAATCTCCTTCTAACAACGATACCTTATACATACAGGGATTTCCTAACAAGATAAATAAAACTGCAGGGGCAGGCCCAATAATCCGACTCTACCCCTGTAATTAACTGTCTACTTGTCTTTCATCAGTTTTTTAAGTTTAATAATAGTTTGTATAATTTCAAAAAGATTCACTGCTTATTTATTCTCACCTTACAAAGCTCCTTCCCATTCTGATTGATAATATACCAATCATCTCCTTTTCTTACTGGCGCTATTTTTTGAAGACTCGAAATAGGAAAAATCATCATAGATAAACTCTGTCCTGACTCATCCTTTTCATTAAATTTACCCCATTTTCCATCTTTCTTTTACATAACAGGATAGCCTGTTTTAGTAGTCAAGAAATTAAAATCCTGATAAATTGGTTTTATATTAAATTTCCCCTTATTATCACGCATATCCTACAAGCTGCCTTCATCGAATCCTGTACCAAACCTTGTAAATTTATTATCGAACATATAGCTTTCATCATAAATTGGCTTTATTATCTCTTTTCCTTCTTATCAATCATACCATATTTCCAATTACCCTTTACACGTTTTCTAACTACTGCCCTTCCATCTGAAAAAGTTGGAAATATAATTATATTTTGGTTCTAAAATAATATTTCCTTTTTATCCATTAAGCCACATAAGTTACCCTTTATGATAACAACAAGTCCCTCATGAAAATCTCCTGTATAACTTACACTTTCATTATTTACTTCCTGTTCAGTTATTTCTTCGACCATATGCGCTCTAAGCACATCATAAGTACCGTTCACAAATTCTTTATAACCATGATATTTAGGGTTTTAAAACTTCATTGCCTTTTTATCAATATAAACCAGTTTATTTCCCTTCCATACTCTTGCAAGCCCTCACTAAATCTACTTGCTCTATCATAAACAGGCTTAATCACCACCTTACCTTTTTATCAATAAATCCCCACTTTCCTTTGAATTGACCTTCATCATTATACTTTCCAACTCCAAACGCAGCAAGACCCTCACTATAATAATTCAGGCCATCATACTGTGGTTTAATCTCTCTTCCCTTCTTATCTATGAATCCACATTTCCACTTTTATCTATTTCTAAATTAAATCTGCAAACACCACCTTTCAAAAATCTAAATAATTATACTTAGGTTTTACAATCTCTCTTCCTTTCACATCAACAACTCCGTACTTATTCGCATTCATTGCGACAATAAAGCCTTCATGTTCAACTTCCACAGCATCATAAATATTTTTCTTGATAACTTTACCTTTCACATTTATAAGACCATTCTTACCATTACTGCTACTCCAATAACTATGCATATCTTTTTGCCATGTAGTAAAGAATCTCATAATTACTAATCTTCAATTCGTTTACTACTTTCCCGGTTTTATTCACCAAAAAAAGTTTTTACCCTGTTTTGTAACTACTGCTTTTTCCATCGTGAAAATCTTCAGCAGCATCATAAATAGGCTGTATCACAGTTTTTCCCTTATCGTTAATATAGCCATACTTTCCCGTCTCTTCATCCCCCACTCTTACCTTAGCCATTCCATTGCTAAAAGAATAAATCTCATCATACTTAGGCTTTGCAGTTACCTCACCTACATTAAACAAGCTAATGACCAAAGCTATAGCCATTATAAATGACAGCCTTCCTACCACTTATTTCTCATTTTCATCTTCCTCCTAGAATTATTCTGAGTTCATCCCTGATAAAAGTCACAAGTAAAGTATAATTAGTTTATATTAAAATAGCATATTCGTCCAATACATGCAGCATTACCGATAATGTTTTTGTACATTTCTTCTGATGTATATTGACTAATATGCTATTAAACTACAAAAATTGTATATATCCACTTCTACTTAAATGTAACCACCGTAGCCCCGGTACCACCCTCATTGTACTCGCCTTCTCTAAAGCTCTTTACATACTTACACTTCTTAAGGTAATCAGAAACCATGCCCTTAAGGGCTCCTGTTCCACGACCATGTATTATCCTTACCTGTGGAAGGTGGGCAAGATAGGCATCATCGATGTATTTGATAAGCTCTGCCCTCGCATCATCATATCTCATACCTACAAGGTTCTTCTCTACTCTTACATTTAAGCTCTTGCTCATTCCTATGCTGCCCTTACCTGATGAAGACTTGTCCTTAACCATCTTTACGGAGTTGTCCTCCTCCACAAAAGCAAGGTCTTTTACATTGACATTGGACTTCATTATACCCATGGTAACGGTGAGGTTGCCCTTTGCATCAGGGAGGGTACTTACAGTTCCCTTTATACCCATTGTAAGCACAAGCACCATATCTCCTATGTGTAGCTGTTTGTTGCCTACTCTATTCCTCTGGCTTTCCTTAGCCCTTATACCACTAGTCTTGGTTACAGCGTCTATCTTCTCACAGGTTTGGTTCTCTCCTCTTCCATCTCTCTGGCTGTACTTCCACTAAGCCCCCACTTATTGTATTTCTTAATGGAAGCGTCAGCCATTTCCTTAGCCTCTGAAAGAATCTTAGAAGCTCTCTCTTGGCATCAGCAAGCAGGCTTTCTTTCTTCTCTGCGAGTTTTTCTACATCTGTCTCCAAAGCCCTCTTTTTCTTTCTCTATTTCTGCTCTTCTCTTCTTTATGCGTTCCTCTTCCTCTTCAATGAACTGCCTGCTTCTGTTAAGTTCTGCTATCACATCCTCAAAACGCTTGTCATTGGTGTCTATCCTGTTTGCCGCATCTTCTATTATCTCGTCAGACAGCCCTAATTTTTTTGATATTGCAAAGGCATTACTCTTACCGGGTATTCCTATGAGGATACGGTAGGTAGGCATCAGTGTTTCGATATTGAACTCAAGGCTTGCATTTACTACTCCCGGAGTGGTAAGTGCATATACCTTCTAACTCGCTGTAATGAGTAGTTGCCATAACTCTGGCATCCCTGCCCTGAAGATTTTGCAAGTATAGCCATAGCAAGGGCAGCACCCTCTGTCGGGTCTGTTCCTGCTCCAAGCTCGTCAAATAGTACAAGGCTTTCCCTGTCAGCTTCTTTTTAATATATTTACAATGTTCACCATATGAGATGAAAATGTAGAAAGGCTCTGCTCTATGCTCTGTTCATCTCCTATATCTGCATATATTTCCTTAAAAATACCCAGCTCCGACTTGTCAAATGCAGGGATATGAAGCCCTGCCTGTCCCATAAGAGTAATAAGCCCTACAGTCTTAAGAGAAACCGTCTTACCTCCTGTATTTGGGATCCTATTATCACAGAAGTTCAAAGTCTTTCCCCAGGTTAATGTCAATCGGCACTACCTTTTTCTTGTCAATGAGGGATGCCTTCCTTTTTAATATTTATCCTTCTATCAAGATTAAATACAGGCTCTGTAGCACTCATCTCCTTTGCAAGCTCTGCCTTTGCAAAGATAAAGTCAAGTACAGGAAGCACCTCAACATCGTATCTAAGCTCATCTATGTAGCCTGCCGCCTCATTTGAAAGGGCTGCAAGTACCTTTTCTATCTCCTTTGCTTCCTCTATCATAAGCTCGCTAAGCTCGTTGTTATACTTAACCACTACAGCAGGCTCTACAAATAAGGTTGAGCCTGTTGAAGACTGGTCATGAACAAGACCATCCACCTTGCTTCATGCTCATTCTTAACAGGGAGACAGTATCTTCCATTCCTCATAGGTCACCTTATTATTCTGTAAGAAACCCTTATCCGCCGCTGAGTTTACAAGGCTGTCTAGCTGTTCCCTGATTTTTGCATTGGTAAACTCTATCTTTCTTCTTACATTTTTAAGACCGGGACTTGCATCATCAGCCATTTCCTCCTCGGAAATGATACAACGCTTGATTTCGTTATTATAAGGTGAAAGAGGTGCAAGCAGTTCAAGCCTCTCAGAAAGGCTGTCAGCCTCAAGCGAACTATCTCTCTTTGCACCGAAGTTTTTACTCTAAGAGCCCGCATCCAGAGTCTTACTGATGTTGATAAACTCACCCATGCCCAGGGTTTGAGCCCACCTCGAGCCTTTACAAGAGAGTCTCCTATTTCAGTAGGTCCGAAAATGAAAATAGTACCTGACTGATATATCTCTGCAAGTCCGTCAGCGGTCTCCCTTCTGAGCCTTGGTTATCTCTTCCATATCAGTCTATGGGTATGAGCGAACGGACCACATCCTTAGCCTTATTGGATGGAAGTAAGTTCCGCCAATCTTTCTGTTATCTTATCATACTCTAATGTATATAATACTTTTTGTTCATATATTTCCCTTTTTATTTATTAGTCATTCATCTCTTTTACTTTCCCCAATAAGCAAAAAGGAACTGCCAATTTGACAGCTCCTTAATATCTACTCAATCTGTCTAGAACTCAATAAACTTACTTTTCCGCCTGGTCATTAACTACATAATAAGCTCTGCGCTCATTTTGCATTAATATAAATCTTTACAGACTTAACATCATCAAGACTGTTTCCTTCTGCAAGATAAAGCTTCCCGGGCTCTCTTAATTATTTCATCTGAATTTATCTGGATTCCATTAAATTCAAAATATGTCTCCAGCTCAAACCTCTTATTTTTCTTCTTTAGTTATTTTTCGTTTACCGCCATATTTCCTCCTCCAATCATCCTATAAATTAATAGTTACTATATGTTTGAAAGGCAAACAGCCCTACAACCAAATTAATGACTCCATTTTAGATTATGTAAATTCCTTTAGTCTCATCCTTCAAAATCCAACTGTCTCAGCTCCTCATAGAGTACAATAGCAGCTGAACTGGATAAATTAAGAGATCTTGTTTCTCCTACCATAGGAATTCTAATGGAAGTTTTCTCATATTTTACAAGAATTTCCTCGAGGGATACCTGCACTCTCCTGCCAAACATAGTAAAATCATCTTCTTTATATTCTACCTCTATATGCCTTCCTTGCCTTTGTAGTAGCCATATAAATCCTTGCATTAGGATTTTTACTTATAAAATCATTAAAATCTTCATACATATACAATTCTAAGTGCTGCCAATAATCCATCCCCGCTCTTTTTACAGTCTTGTCTGTTATCTCAAAGCCAAGAGGCTTTATTAAATGCAGTGCTGTATTAGTTGCAACACAGGTTCTTCCTATATTGCCTGTATTTCGGGAATTTCCGTTCTATGAAAACTATATATTCATATCAATCACTTGTAATGGCTATATTAAAATTAATACATTTACCATCTTCATAAGAAAGAGGTATGCATAAGTTTTTAGTAAACGAAGCATTAAAAACTCATATCTCCTCCCAACTGTAGGCGGTGTAATATCTATTCTATACCCTGGCTTGAAAAATAATGTTGCCGCATTTCCAAGTCACCATGTTACCAAGTTCACAAATCGCACTGTGTCCCTATTTCTCCAAGCTCCGAAGCGTGCTGCCATCATCATTTTACCTGCTATGTCACAGGCTGCATTGTTTGCAAATTCTATGATTACCTGTCCTCTCACATCTCCTGTAATACCTATTATTATTATCAGCGAGTCATGAGAAAACTTCATATCCTTAAGTCGGTTTACCGATAACCATGCTCAATCATACAAGTCTGTTTAAGTATAGTTGTAGCTGCTGCAAGGAAGGGATTGATGTATTCAACGCTAAGTCCTGCCATTTTACTACCTCCATTGATTTTTATGACATCTAATCTATAATTTCCCGATATCTTTATGGCTGTTTCAAATGTCTTTCGCAAAACTCTCTATTCTTCGACATTGCAATTCTTAAATTATCAATTGAATACGCATAGGAAATTCTTATAAATCCCTCTCCGCATTCACCAAAAAGCCGTTCCCGGTACAACGGCAAGCCTTTTCTTCTTCAAGCAGCTTTGTTGCAAATTCTTCGCTTGTCATTCCAAACCGCTTTTATACAAGGAAAGATATAGAAGGCTCAAAAGGTTCAAAACAGTCTATCCCCTATCCTCTAAGTTCAGACATAAGAAACCTTCTTCTCTGGTTATAAGCCTCTCTCATATTTTTCCACATCCACATCACCGTTTTTAAGTGCTTCTATAGGCAGCGTGCTGAGCTGTAGTAGGCGCACAATGATGATGGCAAACTGATGAATTTTGCCATCTGACTATAACTTTCTTCAGTCATGCTGCATAACCCATACGCCAGCCTGTCATAGCAAAAAGCCTTGGAAAAACCATTTATATATACCGTCCTTTCCTTCATTCCCGGAAAGGACGCTGAGATATATGCCTGCCCTTTAGGTAAGTTCAGCTATATTTCATCTGTAATTACAAAAATATCCTTTTCAATAACAAAATCAACTATCGGACGAAGCTCTTCCTCAGTCATAATTGCTCCTGTAGGATTATTGGGAAACGGCATTATTAAGACCTTGGTTTTATTAGTATAATATTCTTCAAGTTCAGCCCTGGTAAGCTTAAATTCATTTCCGCCTTAAGCGGTATGACAGGTTTACCGCCCGCCAGAGTACAAGATAAATAAGATACATAGCAAGGCTCCGGAATCAATACCTCATCGCCTGCATCTAACTATGGTTCTAAGGGCAATGTCTATTGCCTCACTTCCTCCTACCGTAACTATAATCTCATCCTTAGCTATAATCTAAATTATACTTTCTTTTTACATATTCAGAAATATTTTCCTTAAGCTCCTTTAAGCCCGGTATTTGATGTATAATGAGGTCTTACCTCTTTCAAGCGAATATATGCCTTCTTCCTTATATGCCAAAGGTGTCTGAAAAATCAGGCTCACCTACACCAAGGGAAATGGCATCCCTTCATTTCTCACTTTTATGTCAAAAAACTTTCTGATACCTGACTGGTTTTATCTCCTGTAGCAGCATTATTCAATATTTCTCTCAAGGTGTAATTAACTCTCTTTCATCTTTTTCTTCTTCTACATAACTCATTCCATAGTTCCTTATACTTCTTAAGCACAAAATGTGTCCTCAGTACCAATAACCGACTCAAGCAGGGAAAGCTTACTATGTACAAATTTGCTACTTCCCTCATACTCTTGCCTTCCACTATAACCATAAGGTCATAGTCGGCAGACATAAGATAAACATAGGAAACCTCCTCAGCGGTAAATCCGCTTTGCCATAAAATCAAAGCCCTCATCCTTTTAGGTGCTACCTTTTACCTCTATAAGAGCCGTTACTGTTTCTGTGTCATCTATTTTCTCCCAGTCTACAAATGTAGGGATAGCCACAAATTATTCTCTCTGCTTCCATAGCCTTAATCTCCCAGCACTGACAAGTTCAGCAGAAACTCCAAGCATTGCTCCCAAGTCGTCCGCAGATAATTTACTGTTTTTCTCAATAGCCCTAAGTATTTCAAGTCTTAACTTTTCTTTGTTCCCATCTTTGTTTCCTCGCAATATGTTATACCACTATAATACTATATTATTACCTTTTCAACAAGTGAAAAATAATCCAAATTAATCAGACTTTTTATTTAAATAAATCATATCTTGGAGACTCTACAAATCTCTTCATCATCAAAAACAATAACTCTTTTCTTATCTTTAACTCCTCCCTATGCAAACAGCTTCTATCCCGCCTTTCTAAGTGCATAGGTAAGTTCTCTCCTCTATCTGTTGCAAGCAGATAACTGCCGGATGAGTTTAATTCAAGTGGATTTATATTGAAATAGTTACTAAGTTCAATAGTTGGCTGTATATACTTTCAGCCTATCCGCATACCCACCTAAAGCAGCTCTTCTCTTTCACCAAGGTTAAAAAGTCCTGCCAAAAGGCCTCCCTCTCCAAGCGGCAGCATGGCAGTAGTCTTATAGAACGGTGCAGTTTCTGTTTCTACTAATGGCAGCCTGTCTGCTGAGGATGTTTCATTTCTCTATATAAGCCGGAGGATATATGGACTTTAACTCAGCTTCATTTTGACAGAATAAATTTATTGCTCCTGACTTTCCAATCTCTCCTGTCAAAAATAATGTCCTGTCCCTCAAATATCACTCTGCCTCTGCCAGGGTGCATCCGATACAGGCATTAGCCGCTGTCCTGATACAAAGACTGTCCTTTCGCTTCATCCGCTTCCTTCAGATAGCGCAGCTCTTTGAATCTCAGCCCCTCGTTTCATCTACAAATTTTTCAGTGAGATCGAAAATTCCCTAAGTTCTTCTTCATCAAATCCGCCTGCAAATATCAGTTCTACTTTCAGTCCGAGAAGGCTTCCGCCTGCACAGACAGTTCTCTCTCAAGCTTGCTCATATTTTTCCCCGTAATAACCGGATTCATGTCAAAATACAGTATATCTGTTTGCTTCAGCAGCAAAACCAAAACTCGGATTTTCTCTGTGTATAGAGACAGAGTAGGCATTCTTTTGAAATAAATGCCTACTCTCCTCCTTCAAAGATATAGTTGTTTTATTACACTCCTCTGATAAATATGATCAGGAATTTCTATCATCCTTTTATTCCCTCTTCTTCATCTGTATTATTATTTTGTTTAACTCCGAAGCCGGATCCACCTTTTTACTATCTGTCTTAGCCTTCTTCTCTGCTTTCTTCTCTTCTTCTTTCTTCTTTTCTTCTTCCTCTTCTTCTTCTCTTCTACTACCTTCTTCTTTGCCGCATTTATCTCATACTCGTGCGGTTTGTAAATGCACTGTATTGACAAGCACCTTATCTTTAAGTACTCCATTTTTCATATATCAGTTTATAAAGCTGAGCCTTACTTCCATTATCCCTTGAAAGTACTACAGAACTTAGTTCTACCTTTCTGTGAGCCACATCCCTTGTCTCATGTCCATACACATTGAAGGTAATAATTCCACCATTTACTATTCCCTCTATGTATATCGGATAAGCTGTATTATTCTTGAATTTTAAATCCTTCCAAGAACCTGCTATAGCGGCATCTCTTGCGAGATCAACATAGTCTACACTCATGGAATGGTTCTGTCTCTGCACTACATCAAGTTCTGAGAACAAGACAGCATTGTAAAGAGTTGAAGATACCTGGCAGATGCCACCACCCATATCAGGAACTATCTTGCCTTCCACATAAGCAGTTCCCATGCCATATCCATTCTGTGCTGTATAAGGCTCCATTTTAGCATTTGCTGAAAGAGTCTCCCCAGGCATAATGACAGAGCCGTTTATATGATTACAGCCATTCGCCACATTCTGTCCTCTTCCACCGGCAGGATTAAACCTGGTAGAATAGCTTCCAAGCAAGTCTGTAACCATGCTTAAGGCCTCTTTATCATACTTTGGTTTTTGAGTTTCCAGTACAGCTCTAAGTTAACACCCTCAATTGACTTCGCTGTCATTGTCCCCAAATGTTGTTTTACATCTGATTTTGCCTTGGCAACGGCTGATTTTTCGTCAAACTCCCTTCCGTCCTTTCCGCCCAATACTATGAACTTTCCTGCCTCTCTTCTGAGGCTTGCATTTTCAGGTGCAATATCATATTTTTAGCAATTTTAGTTATAAACCCATCTATCTTCTTAGCATCATATTTAAACTCAATATTATACTTTGGCTTATTCTCCTTAGCAGACTTGAATCGCTTTTATATCTGTCAATAATATTGCCTTCGTCACCGATTGCAACAATATCTTTAACTATAGCATTATCCTTTGCCTTAACTCCCAAGTCTCTGTAAGATATGGATTCAGTGCCTTGAATTTCTCCATTTTTGAGTTACAGACACAACAAGTTCCTGTTCCTGTACCTTCTTCTACATAGTCTGACAACAGCTTTTTGGCTTCTTTTTCAGTCTTTCCACCCATTGATATTCCACTTACGCTAATCACCTTTCGCAAATAACACCTTTGACCTTGAACTAAGTGCTGAAACTGTAATTCCCAGTCCTGTAGTCACTACTACAAGAACTGCCACTGCCAGATAGACTGCAATGATTAACTTCTTCTTTCTCATTTTCCACCTCTTAATTATTGCCCAACATACTTGCAACCATAGGAATAAGCATTGACATTACTACTATTATGATAATAATCTTTGAAATTAATTTCTTTGATTTTTCCTATTATTAAAATTCATAACCTCTCTCCATATATTCTACTAAGTTATATATAAGCCTTTTTGACCATTATAGTATATTATGATATAATTCATAATGTGTCAAAAAGTATAAGCATTCTATACAAATATCCAAAACTAAGGATATATTTAAATTCACTGCTTACAGGAGGTAACTATGCTGATTTTCCTTATCTTTGTCATTCTCTTTGCTCTCTGGGTGAAGTGTGAGATTGGAAAGAACTCTAAAATGGAGTCCAATGCCAATACTGATTTCTTAGAGAGGGGCGTCTGGCTAATTTCACCAGAAAAAGCCGATATAACTAAGCTTTAACTACCTTTCCATTCCCTTGCGGGAACTTCCACTTTATGGGGAAGTATCGAAAAATGCAGCCGCTTCTTATCTTCCTTCATCAGATATAAGCAACCTCACGAAGAATGAAATTCTGGATTGTGAAACATCATAGCCCCTAAGTAACAAAAATATTAAACCTTGGAGGACTTAGTAATACCGACATTAAAATGGAATACAGTGTTGCAAACCTTCAAATCTTAATGCAGTACGATGACAATTTTTCAAAACTATCCAGAATACTTGCCAAGTGGGAAAACTCTCTCTGATGCAGGTGAACTTGCTGCCTCCGAAAAAGGTGCTTTCTTATGCTGCTCAGCTGCGGAGCCGATATGAAGATGTCTTTATTACTCTGGCTAAAATATATAAACAAACAGGCAATGAACTTGGTATCAGCAGCCTCGTAGATGCCTGTACCTGTTTTGATGAACTCCGCAGGGAAAAATCATTGAGCAAATTACATCCATCTAATGATTTTATATCAACATTCTCTTATGTACAATAGGATTTTTAGCTAAATTTCTTGTGGTTTTTAACTGTTTTTCATACAATTAAAATCAAAATGTCCTCCTTATATTATTTACTTGAGGACAGACATCTGAAGAAAGCAGTTTTCACACTTGGGATTTCTTGCAACACATATTTCCTGCCAAGGGCTATAATGTCCAGATTCCATATTATCCAGGCACTTTCGGGGAGAGCCTCCAAGTTCAAATTCTGCCTTTACAGGATCTCTGTAGTAGATTATGCCCAATTTTGATATTCTCTCTCACATGAGTATCTACTACTATGCTTGGTATGTCAAAGATATTACCCCTCACCACATTTGCAGTCTTTCTGCCAACCCCTGGAAGTACTATAAGCTTTTCAAGTTCTTTAGGCACTTCGCCGCCATATTCACTTCGCAGCATGCATCACTGGCGATAATATTTTTGGCCTTATTGTGATAAAAACCGGTAGAATGCTACATCATCTTCCATCTCTTTGGGTCTGCACCTGCAAAGTCTTCCAGGGTCTTATATTTCTTAAACAACTCCTTGGTAACCATATTAACTCTATCATCCGTACACTGTGCACTCAATATGGTGGCAAACAGAAGCTGCCAGGCATTCTCATGTTCAAGATAAAGTACGGCTCTCGCCCCATCAGCGCTCTATGAGCCTTCGTATTATCTCGTCTATTCTCTCTTTTTCCTTCTTTGATAGTTTCTTCATATTTGCTCCAATAAAATTTAATTTGACACAATCTAATATATCACAAAAGCAATTTGTAGTCTAGAGGTGTTTCACCCTATCCAGTAGTTTTCCAGGATACGCTTGGAATACTCCATGCTTTTCTCTAATTGTAACAATATCATTAGAGGTCAACAGGTTATGAGCCTTTCTATACATATTGCGAGCATTTAAAAGATTATCATTTAGCATCTTTCCAGTCACGAATTCGCTCTCGTCTTCATCACTATTTACGCAAAAAGTAATAGGTTTCTTCATAAGCAACTTCTTCGCCTTTGATTATGGTGCTTATCAATTCGTGATCTTTCTTCAATCTCATAGAATCTTATCACATATCGGACAATCCATTTGAATTTTTCTAATTAGGGTGCTTTCGCTCATTACCGTATATCCTTTCATTAATTCTCGTTATTTGTAGTGGGAACGTCATATCATATTTTTGCATAATGAAATGACAAACATAGTACTTTCTTGTCCGATTGAATAGGTATTTTTAGTGGTTTCCACCTCCCTAATATCAATCTTTTAAATCCATTATCAGTTGATAGTATACTCTATCAGTTGATAGTATATCAATAGAGAATCAAAAAGAATACCTAATAGTTGAATGGGATGTAGTGGCTAACTGCCATTCTCTCACAGTACTGTACGTACGATCCTTGTATACAGTGCTTTGGGCAGTTGACCTGCGAAGCTAGACGAACCATTGAAAAAAGAGATGGTTTTAACCATCTCTTTAAACTACCTAGGCAGTATCATATCAAGTAAAGCTACTTCATTTAACCAGTCCAAATTTCTTTCTGGTATAATAAATCTCGGTTATTCCCACTAAAAATTAAAATGTACCTGTCGAATAAATCTTCATTTTTATTAACATCCTCCAAAATGTAATTATTCGATTGTTGTAGATACAGGAGAAATTCCCCCGTTATTATCAATTATCATCAAAGCTTACTTAGCTCTGTTTTTAGTAATAAAAATCTTGATTGCAAAAATATATATTTATCACCCCAACCATTTCACAAAAATCTTCGGAATATCGTCGGATAAAAAACTATTATATGGCAAAAACATACGCTAATAGAACGCATACAACCGTAATGGTAATTGTCATCAATAAACTCGAAAGAATCTTTTTCTTTAGATAATAAATATTTAACGTCAGATTCACTATATGATTTTTATTGATAATATACTTGACATAATTACCAATGGGGAAAGAGGTATAAATATTAATCCTATAATACTTGTTAGAAATATTACCATAGCTCTATATACCCACTATTTGGATCCGCATCTACAGAATCTAATCGTCTAGCCAAGAATGTCCCTAGATCAAGGTAAGTATCAACTCATTGCCACTAAAGGCTCCAATCCAATTGCTCTAATTTTTTTGGCTCCAATACTGCTAACACTCCCACTATTTTACCAGTAGATGTTTATCCCCATCTTTTTAGCCCCTGCTTTACCAAGATTCTTTACCAATTCACCTATCGATCCTACACCAGTAGCTATCAGTACAGTTGTTATTGCAACATTCAAGGCACTACCTAAAGCTTCACCGATATCAACTTAGTAGCTCTTACAGATACAATTCCTTCTTCATTTGAATATTCATCATATAAATAAGACTTTACCTCTCAAATAAATGCGTCCTTAGTTATTTCTTTTTCTTCCAAAAGAATTACTTTGTTTTTCATATTCTTTTTCCAACAAAAGATTATATAATTCTTTTTCTTTATCATTCATTCTACTTTCGTCAAAATGAGTAGATGTCAAATCTATGCCACTGTATTTAACGCATTCTCTTTCGGTTAATATTATCGCTTTTTGCTCCGGAAATATTAGTATCTTGCGCACGAACCGTTGTAACATTAGTTATACCTATACTACCTAAAACTATTGCAAACATTAGTGCATTTGCAATTATCTTTTTAATTTTTCGCACATAAAACTTCTCTCCTTAAATTTATATAAATTCATCATATAACAAACTCTACACTTTGTTCAATCTCCGTTTCTATACCTCTGTCGATTTTTATAGTTTATAAGTTTTTCTCCTTTTACTCCTTAATAAATGATTTTTCATCAAGCTACCATTCTCCTCTACAATTAAAAGCAGCTAACGCTAACTGTCCAGCTGTAGCTATTAAATTTGCTTTGGATGCTGATTTACCAATAATCTTTTAATATAATCTTTGCTGCTTCAGTCCACGCTTCTCTGTAAATACCCAACAAAAGAGTCCCATAATTTCCCTTGCACTAAATCAATATAAACTCCAAAATAATCTTTTTAATATACACTTTCCGAAATCATAAGGACTCCTATATAGTTTTTCAATATATGCTTCAAACAGTGCTTTAGCTACAATATCTCCTGAATTTACTCGTTCTATTAAGGGGCTTACATTGTGATTACTGATACCATTAGCATCAATATAAGTCCTATCACATTGAAATAAAACTCCAGTTCTTTTTGATAGTTCTTTATCAGCTTTAACTTGTCGAGTCCGCAAAACTTAATTCTTGCACAAACAACGCTTGGTGCTGTAATACCAACTAACATTGCAAGTGCCAATAGTACTGATAATAACTTTTTGAAAATTTCTCATTGAGTATTCCTCCTTTTACTTTGTTTACGATGAATAATGTAATTAGCTTATATCTACATTTTGCACAAACAAAAATCAAGGAATAGTCAATTCAGTAATTTTATTTATTTTTAATGAAAAAGCAAAAATAATCGGTGCGAATACATAAGCTACAGGGAGTATAATCTTTGAGTTTATGCCTATAATATCAATTTTATCCGATAAAATCTTCCTGAAATCGGAAATGCGATTATTGCTAAACCAAAAATAAATGCTTAAAAAGTATATAGCCCCTGTAAAAGTTTACCTTGAAAAACTCTGTCATCAAAAAAAGTAATATGATACGAAAAATGCCATACCTATCACCATATACAATTTTTCAAACCAACTCTGATTACTCATCTTATTCACTCCTCCTTACCTATAAAAGCGAATCTATCGTTTATCACCCATAAAACCACAACTAAATACAGCAATACTATTGACTTATTGACACTTACATTAACCAATATCAAATTCGCCATTATATTAAGCATAAATGGCCTGTAGAACATCTAAAATGTTCTTTTCTTTTTAAGTATATTTACCCCATCATATATCATAAATACCAGCGATGTCGCAAAATGCTATTCATTATTCCCTCCATAATATGGTATTTTTATTATCTGCTCTGCCCCACAGTTCTCCCTATTGCAAAGCAATAGCTCACCATTAACTGTTTCCATAAATGAATTTACAAAATACAATCCAATTCCACATCCCTACCTGATGTCCTTCCAAAGTTGTCAGTATAAAACATAGTCTTTGCTTTATTTGAAAGAATCTTGATTAAAACCAATACCATCATCAATGACTTTAAAAATAATATTTTTACTATCTTTGCATACTTCTATCTTGACACAGCTCCTTCTGTGTTCAAATGCGTTATTTAGTAAGTGTACAATACATTTTATCTAAAATTTTTAAAATCACACACTATATATGAATCGTCCAGCGGCTTTACATTCCAGTCAACTTCAATCTTTTTCTTCGATAGAATCAGAATAAATCAACACGCTATTTTGCATTTTTTCTAAAACACTCTTTTTATGGTTATTTTTCAGATTCTTCTTTCGTGTTAGGGCTTGTAGTAACATCCATAAGTTTTGATATATATTCTGAGATTTTTCACTTTCGTTTTTCAATTCTTGAAATTCTATCAATACCTTTTGTCTGTAACAATATCGTTATTTTTTTCGGAGCAAGTCAATATTGCATTTATAATAGTTACCGGAGTTTTCATATCATGATCTGATATATGAAATGGTTGTTGATACAAATTTATCCTTTTCCTAATATCTTTATTTTTTCCTTATAAGCGCCTCCTGTATCATTTTAAACTCAAATATACCAGCTGACTGAGCATAGTTATCATACTTAATATTTTCTATTAATGCATCAATATCTTTTAATATCATCACATCTATTTTTCTATAAAACTCATAAGATAAATATACAATTATCAGTATTATTAAACCTAAACTAATTTCATTTCCTGACTTTAAAATGGTTTTTAGCCATATTCTTCAAAATTTCCGTCTCCAATGCAAGATTCACAAAAATCATTATAATAAACGAATAAAATAATATTTTAGCCATAGTTTCAAGTATGATGAATACTATAATTTGCTTTACCGTTCTTTCCATAGGTATCCAACTCCCCCATCTATTTTCAATAGGATCATCTCCATCAATCTCGGATAATTTCTTCCGTATATTGTATATGATGACATACTACGACTCTATCAGTAACATCAAATTTAGAAGACAACCCTATTCACTCATCTTTCTTTACTAAAAATCTGTCCTTTGTTTCCACATAATAACTTTAGTATTTCTAGTTCTGCATTAGTAAGGCTAACTATGGTTTCCCTTCTTTTTGATTACGCCTGTCGATAAATCAAAAAGGTGTCTGCGTATCTCACCTCCTCATCCTCTTTTTGCCACGCAATGGCTTTTTATCCTTGCTAGCAACAAATCTGCATCAAATGGTTTCGTTATGTAATCATCCGCTCCAGGTTAATCGCTTTCAGCATCATCTTCTTTTTGTATCTTTTGCAGTAAGCAGAGATAATTGGTCTATCTACCTCGTTTCTAACAATTTGTAAAAATTGAAATCCATTTCTCTCACGGAGCATAACATCAAGGATAATAAGATTATATTTGTTTAGTATTACATAATCTTTCAATGTCATCAAGGTTGTAATAATAATCAACAAAAATATTTTTCTTGTTCATAGTATCTCCCCTAAGCGTCTCTACTAAACTTTTATCATCTTCTATTATAATATTTTCACAGCATTCCTCCTTTTTCATAAGTTATATTCCTTTGAATAGAATATACTAGAAAAATCAAGAAATAGTATAGTTTTCCTTCATTCATTCTCGTTATTTGTGTGAGAACTTCATATCACATTTGCATAATTAATCCACAATCATTATTAATAGATAGTATATCGTATAAATTGATAGCATTTCAATAGAGTTAATACAAAAATTCAGGCTCCGGTTACTTTTATAACCGAAGCCTGGTTGTAAATCTTCTCAATATTTTCTTAGAAATTTCCCATTATTTCTTTAATGAAAGTCTGAAAAGTATATTTTCCTGTTCTTATAAGCACTACATTCTACGGGTTCACTAACTTGCCATCAAACTCAAATATTACTTCATTTCGCCCTCGAAAGCAACTTACCTATGGCAGTAGGATAAAGTCTGATTATTCAAATCTGTTATTTCAACAATACCTGTCTTAACTCTTATAGATTTCTTTTCTACTCTGATATGAACCGTCACTGCCCTTTACAAACATCTTAACTGCTGTTGACTTAAGAAGGTCTTCGCTTAGGGTTTATGATTATACACTGTACTCCGTAAGCTGTGTTATACCTAGCCTCAGTAAAGGCTGGGCTCTGTATTTTGAACCTTCTTGTCTCCTCCATGCTGATATATCTGCTGGTAGGGAGAGCTGTTTGAAGGTAATTGTATAGCTCTTGCTGTATGCTTGATTCGATAACCAGGGCAACTTCTTTCTTGTTATTGTTAGGTCTGCGTATCTTTAAAAATCCCCTGACAAAACCATACTGATTATCCTAACTCTTACTAAAGAAGCCAAGTTCACTTCATATTGCTATATTTAACGCCGTCTGCAAGGTAATTGCGTGTAATACTTTTAAATCTCGCCTACATCTTTTTACGGCAAAAACCAGAACCTATGGTAAGTTCTCCATCATCACCACCCATATGAAGGTTTCCCTTAGTTCTTTCAAGGCTCTTTAATCCGCTCTCAGTCTGACCACCCTTATCAGGATTCTCAGGCTTATTAGGAGTCTCAGGCTGCTTTGGCTCTACAGGCTTCACCTCCGCTTTAGATACTATAGCCTCTGTTGTCTGTGACTTTATAGCCGTCTGCATAGACAGTGATTGTCAGCTTTTTATTATATTCTTTTTAAGTACTGGTCACGGAAAAATGCAGCACCCTTTAATAAAGAGTTTATCACCATCAATCCTGTAATCAGTTTTTCTTCTACTGCATACTCATTGCGGCTGCCTTTGATAATTGTTACATAATACTGGTTATATAGTGCTTTTAATCTTAGAAAGGTAGTCCTTATCCGCATACACAACCAGTTCTTCATCTTCCTTAACTGAATTCTCATCAGAATAGGGTAAAGCCCTCAATAGTTTTTCGGTAGCTTTCCATCCATTCAAGTTCGCCAAGAAGATTGTCTTCAAGCACTTCCTTAACTCTTGTAAGCCTGTTAATTGTCTTCACTCTAGGGTCTTTTATATTCAGAAAAAAGTAGATATCTTCCTTCAACTCTAGCTTCGTTTACCGCATTATTATAATATGCCCAATCATAGAAGACTTTTCCGTCTTCACCGTAAACTGCAAGAAAAATTGGTTATCTCCTTTTCAAATCTATCCACTATTCCCTTTAGCATATACATTTTCAATTCCAAGCTTATCAAATATCTCTGCATTTGCAATAAGGTCAGTATTAAAGATAATGTTAGCAGATATTACATTACTTCCCACCAGCTGAACCGCTTCCATTTCCGGTACTCACCATAGTAGCTCCATATTGCATCTATCTTCATTCCGTCAACAGATATAAGGCCAGATCTCTTTCCCATAGCCATAACCCTGTTATCTGCTGCGTTTTTATCTTCTTTCTTCTCTACATCCCCTGCCATCTGTTGCCTAAATTTCTTCTCTACAGTCTTATAACTGTTAAAATACTACCTTTAATGTATATTCCCCACTATAAGGAATATTGTTTACACCCTTAGTTCCCCTTTCTTCTTCACCCCTTGTTACATCATTGTAAAGCACAAAGCGGTCGTTAAACATAAAATAATCATCTATAAATCTAAGAGCCTTAGTCTCTCCTGTAGGAAGGGTTAGTTCTACCTTCTCGACCGGCCTTTCAAAGCCAACTGCGATATTTTTACTGCAAAATGGAGGTTCTTTCCAGACTGTACTGATGATTCATTAAATAGAAGTTCAGGAGTTTCCCTGCCCTCAACCTTCACACGAACCATAATAGCATTACCTTCATTTGGCTTGATTCTAATCCTAAAATAGCCTCTGCTCCTAAAATTAGACTGATTTGTCGAGATAGTAAGTACAGCCACTGTCTTCCCATGATGTTCCTTAAAAGGACTTTTTTTATATCCAAGTTCTTTATTAAGTGTTGTCTCGATTTTCATTGTCAGATACTAACTGAAGTGCACCTGTCTCAGGAATAGCATTAAACCAGTTTTTATCTGCCTCGCTTGTATAATTAAACTGAATCTCTACATCGCCATCCTCTACAGCAGGTACTGTATAATAAGGTCTTTCAGTGAGCTTTCTTGTATCTTTTAGATTCAAGTCAAAAGTTGTTGTTTTCGGACTAAAACGAAGTTTCCCTTCATTATCATAGTTACTTAAGTTATAGTCCCCAAACTGCAACCTTTCCATAACCTATAATGTATTTTGGTGATTTAGCTTCCTTAGTAAGAACAGGAGCGACTACTTCTGCCTGCATCAGCATCCCTTTTTAGTTTAACTGTCTGGCTAGCTTTATTATCTGCCTTGCTTACAACCTTTACTTCAGATGGATTAAGACTTGAAACCTCCCATTTTACTAAGCTTCCACCATTATCTCACAGGAGTGAGCTCACTTGTAACATCCACTCCATCTACATAGACAGCAGTATTTTTCCTTAGTATAGCCCTTTTTCAAAGTTTACCACTACAAATCTCTGAAACTTGTAGCATCTATTATCTTAGTCCTTGCCTCATTTACTAACTTTACAGTTTCAGCTGTTTTTCCCACATTACTGCTGTTGTTTCCAGAATTTCCACCGTTGTTCACAACTCCCGGAATAACTACACTTGTAGAACCTCCTATTGGGGCAGTACCTGCTGTAGAGCCGCCTGCTGTACTTCCATTCTCTGTTCCTGCTGCAGCATCAGCTGAGTTCCGTCTCCGACCTTACTTCATATTTGCCTCACCCTGTGCGGTTTCATCATCTTCTATATTTAAGTCTGACTTAGCGTAGGTTTCACCTGATTTAACCCTCACACTGCTTCCTGCGATGTCTAACTTTATAGTCTTAGCAGTCTTATTATTTACTACAAGTTCTATCTTTGATATAACCTTTGCTGACTCTGAACCTGCCTTATAGGTAAGTTCTGCATAAGAAGCCTTACCGTTTATATTTAAGTTTGTTTTAGATGCTATTTCAATCTTATTGCCTGTTTCATCTAATCTGGAGACTTGCATTTTTGACTGTTCCAATCAGAATTATCTTCTTAAATTTCGCTCCTTTTTCTATATGAATCTTTGATTTTTCTGATAAATTAATCACAAGTGTCTTAGTCTTATAATTCCCTTTGGCACCTTTTTACTTTCTTTGCAGATACGGCATTTAAAACCTATCCTCTTAATCCCTTTTTTTCTTTAACGCACTTTTGATAGCTTTTGTTGCTGCTTTACACTGTAATCTCAGTCTTTTTAACTGATACCTTCTTAACTCCAGCTGCACTCACCTCAGTAGGCTGGATTTGAGCGGTAGCATACTCAGTGACAGAGTCATCATCATAGCTGCTGCTATACTTCTCTTAAGTTTTCTCATCTTTCCTCCCGGTAAAATTATTCATAAATAAAAATATAATAATGATATTTGAAATTTCATTATTATGAGCCGTTATATCATATCAATTTTATATGACAAGTTCAACTGGTTTTTGAAATATTCTGCCCTCGCTATTTTTCTGTAATTTCATCCAATTATTTCATTATTCAGCATTATTACGGGTAATAATACAAAGAATGCCTAAATTATTAATGAGTAATTTTTTCTCATTAATAGCAAACAATCTGCTTTCTTTTCAATTTTTATTTTTCTTCTTAAATTGAATATATAGTTCCTGTTTATTAGGTGATATGGAAATATATCACAATTCCTTGAACATTTATCATCTTTGTTATATTATTATTCTATTAAGAAAATTCCTCAGGAGGGTGCTTATGTGGACAAGGAAAAATTCTCAAATTAAATGCGAAAAGCAGCATTCAAAAACTACCTGGAAACAGTAGTCGTTTCCTTGATTTTTATTCTTTTTGTCCCTTTTTCTTTGATACTTCCAACCCAAATATAAATAGGGCTATGCTCATATTTACAGGAGATTTATCTGACAAGCTACATTCATTTTCTTCAATCTTCCTTGGTCTGTTTATCATCGAGGTAGTAATTGGGATTGCATTAAAGGTTCTCATCATATAATCCCTTTGAGGTAGGGTTCCAAAGATTTTCATAGATAACCACAATGACGATCCCAAAGTTGGCACTATATTATATGCATTTAAGACAGAATTATATCAATATAGTAAAGCACCATGTTCCTAAAGGATATTTATGTCTTTCTTTGGACTCATGTTATTTGTCATCCCTGATAATTAAGTCTATTCCTATCGTCTAGTACCCTTTATACTGGCTGAAAATCCCGATATGAATGCTGATGATGCTATCAGATTGTCAATGGAGATGATGAACGGAGAAAAGTTAAAACGCCTTTATACTTGATCTTAGTTTCATACCTTGGCTTGTACTCTCAGCATTCTACCTTTTATATAATTGGAATATTCTATGTATTCCCCTTATAAACGCTACCAATGCTGAGCTATACCTAGCTATTAAAAACGATGATTATTACAATGACCAAGGTATGTTTAGTGACAACTTCTTCAAAAACGGCGGTGGTTATTATGGTTAATTTCAAACATTTATTTGATAACGGAAAAATAATATATACCTCCAGCTGTTATGGAAACAATGACTTAGAAGTAGTAGAAAGAACTGAAGACTAGCTGAATCCATCCGCCTCTCCTTGTAAATGGAACAAGGAGTCCGCCACTTACACCTGAAAAGCCCACCGTAATGATCTCGTATTCAGGTATTCCATAGGCTTCAATGATGTTTTTGAAATAAACAGAAATCTAAAAAGCTGTCTCCTTAAGGGCAGGCTTTTTCATATCAGTACTTTATCGCCCATTTCAGATAAAACTCTTGATGTAGTAGAAATTGATGTGGAAATGGTAAATATTGCATTTAAATATTTTTATTTGGATGAACTTTTTGACGAATACAATCTCTATGAAAATGAGCAGCTTAAAAATCTATCTGATGGATGCAAAAGAATATCTTTTATACCTGACATAAAACCTATGATGTTATTTTTAATGATGCCTATATCTCCGATTTACCTGCAGAGGGCTGATGAGTTATGAAGCTCTTTCTGTAATAAAAAGCAGGCTGAATAAAGACGGAATCTATGTGAGCAAAACTGATGATTACAGTAATGGGCTGGGAATCTGCCTATCCTCTCTTTTTCACCATTGCTTCTACCTAAAAACAGATTTTTAAGTATACAAGATTTTGTAAATGCCGAAATGACATACCTGCCAACGAAAAACAGAACTGCCTGATTTTTGCCTCAGACAGTCCCATTTGATTTAAAATCTACCTCATCAGGATTATGTGCGTGTCCACCCATGTAAGGCATATTATCAGAAATCTTTCAGATCTCTCTCTTCAAGCCTTACTAACGAAAGAGTTTTCCTTCATCCAGATTTCTTTAGGAAGCAGTCTTAGGCAGTGGGATTATTCCCATCTCCTAAGAAATGAAAGACAGATAACGGATGTGGTTGTTCTCATATTTTCTAAACATTTCACACAAGATATCATAAGCAAAGCCCTGTTCCTAATGGGCTGTAACCTTCTGTAATGATTCCTTCAGCCTTATTGTATTCACAGTTTCTGTGACTAAAACCATATGAAGTTCTATCTGATTAACGCATCAGCAGTATCTTTGCAGTCTTTTTAATGCTTCATGTGATGTGTGGAAGAAAATTGCTCATCTCACAGCCTTTACTTCTTCTGCTTCATAAAGTTCTTCAAGTGACTGCCAGGTTTCACTATTCACCTTATCCGGCTCCTTATGGCGTATTAGCAGGCCAGTGATGAGATAGAGGTCAATATAGTCTAAATCAAGGTTTCGATGGACTCAGTCAAAGCCCCTAAAAAGCCTTATAGCCTTTAACTGCGGTTTGTATTCCTATAGCTTGCTTGTTAGTAAAATATCAGACCTATCTTTTATAAGACCTTCACGGATGGCAGCCCTTTACTCCAAGTCCTACACTCATAGGCCCTGCTGTCTAGTGCCTGTAACCTGTCTCTTATTGCCTCAAATATCTGCCCTCTCACAGACCCTTCTCCATGATGGAGATTCCATCAGTTCCCAAAGCCTATATCATGTATTTCTCATTCCATTTCTCATAGTACTGCTATACTGTAATGTATGCAAGGATGAGAGCATAGGTATTGTCTCATCCCATCTATGTGAGAACGCTCGTAGCCATCAGGTTGCCCTTGTGCTAGACTCCACACAGGCGTGTGTCGGATATCATGTCCCGCCACTATGGAAGTATCTCCATCAGAGCCAGTAATGTGGAGTAAGATATCGATGCATAGTCATGCTCCTGCCTTCTTTTGCTGCTTCTATAGGCTCATTATTAAATTCACGTAATGATATGGGAAGCGGCTGTCCTTGCAGAAAAATGCTCACCTTTTCTCATCCAGTCTGCTCTAGCTCCACGCAGGCTAAGTGTCTACACCAAGCACATCAGCTGCATCCTCAGGAAGCCAAGAGGTTCCATGTCCTATTTCCTCATAGGCCGCATATCACATATACCTTACGGTTTTAGCTTGAGTCCCTCATTTTGAGAGTCTTCATTATCTCGATAAGTATGGCCGCCTGAGCCTTGTACATCTATGAATCTGGCCTTGATGCTAAACCATTTGAGTACATATATCTTGGCTCTAAGGCTACTCATATTCCTACCTGTACGCCAAGAGCCTCTGTATCCTTATCACTTTTTACATCTTCATCGAGTATGATCTACTACGATTTTCTTCGTAATTAGGTGCTATTTCAAACATATTTATCAGGAGTTAAGATGAACTGAAGCCCTGTCCTCTCTTTTGCAAAGCACCTGTTATAATCTGCCTGCCTCTTGTGTGAGCTGCCATATTCTCGTGAAGGGCAGACTCAGCATGAAGTCCTCCTACAGGGCAGACCATAAGGCTGCCATCCTTCTTAATATGGCGTACCATAAGCCCTATATCACCTAAATAGGGCAGTATTACAGGTTCTCCCTCTCCTCCAGAGGCAGGCAAGAACTCCTCCCCTTTCTGGTTTCTATCGCACCTATGTCCAGGCTCTTAATCTTGTTACCATGTAATCGTGGATTTTCCTAAACTGTCCGGTAGTAGAACCAATTGCAAGCAAATCTTGAAATTCTTTTTAAAAATTCAGTCTCATTCATCTTTTCATAATCTTACATCTTCTTTCTAAATAATATAATCTCCATTTAATACACTTCCTCTGTCAAGGATATCCTGAACAGTAGTACTGTCCAAATATTCATTCCACTACTTCATATAAGCCCTCCACACAAAAAGTGTCGGCAGCAATTTTTCCTTTCAGTAGTTAACTTCTGTTTCAAGACAGCTCACAGGAGCTATACTTCCCTCTGTAATCCTTAGAATATCTCCAACCGTATATTCTGACGGTGGTTTTGCTGCCTGTATCCGCCCTTACTGCCCCTGTTGGTTATAAGCAGGCCTGCTCCACTTTAATACAGGAACTATCGTGCTCAAATATTTCTTTGAAATATTTTGCCTTTTAGCCACATCCTGAGGGCTATGGAATCCATTTCTCTATGTTCCAAGATCACCATCGGCCCTCAGTGCGTACCTTCCTTAGTTGAAATTTTTCATATCAAACCATCTACTCTCTGTTAATCTTGTTATATTTTTCTTATCCTTAAATGACGGCATGGGATTTCTTTATAAATATTTAAAAATTCTGTTTTTAAGTTCCGACCTTGACAGCCTTGCTTTCACCGGTAAAACATCACATTGTATTCGATCCCACGAAAACAGTGGAACTATGTCTGTTATATAGGCTCCAAGTCCTTTATAAAAAGTCAATCTCCCTCTGCCTTTTTCTAAAATTTTTTCTAGAAATACCACTGACCCCTATCAGTTCAATAAAAATTCCAAACGGCATATCTGTGTTGTCCTCTTCAGATTCAGGGATGAACATTTCCTCAACATTTCAAAAATATTTCAGAATAGTTACTAACCCTCTATATTTCTTTTAGTACCTACAGCAATCTAAAGCATCTTCCCTCTTCTCTACATCATTTACAAAATCCCTAAAACAAAGCAAATGCTTTTATCATCATAAAGACCATAACAACTGCATATTTTTCTTGGCTATAAGCCACCTCATTGCTGCCTCCGATATAAGATAATCCGCATCCTACATCAAAAGAAATTTTGTTTAGAAATCGTCTGTACAGCGATAGAATTTCCTTCTTCCCTAGTTCTATCAGCGTAAAGTCCATTAACATCCCCTTCCCAACATCTATTTATAGTGAAAACCTGTTATTAAATATCCATCCTTAGTATTGCTTACCACTATATTCGGCTTTGAAAGACCTAGTAAAAATCCGTCACTATAAGCAGTGGTAACAAAATAAATTCGTCCTCGAAACCGATGCTGTAAGTCTCTTTTGTAAATATCTTTTACTGTCTAATGATATAAAACTCTGCACACTGCCAATCTTCTTTACCGGTGTCAAAACCAGAGGATATTCACATAACCTTGCAATAGCACTCAAATCCTTATTTTCCATAGCTAAAATTATAGCCCCCGCTCTTTCTAAGGCAGCCTTATCCAACTTGGGAATTTTATCCGAATCAGCCACTTTTTTGATTTTTATCTTTTTAGCAGAAACCCCTTCAAACTTTCCCTCATATTCAACCTTTATAGGAATCCCCACGGTTATACCGTCTTTTACATCTGTAATATCCATATCCTTGTTAAGTGCAAATCTTACAGTTGTTCCCATATCACTTTGAAGTGTCATGGATTTTTCCGTGGCATCTATTATTACTCCATACATAACTCCATTACTGCTCATCGGTGGTATTTCAACACTTATGGAACCTGAGCTTGCTGAACTTTACGCTGCTCATTTGCCGCACTATCCGATGCCTTATCAGCCTTCTTTCCACAGCCCGATACTACTATTGTAGAAATAAATACTAAGCATCCATATTTTATTAACTAATATTCTTTTAATCAAATTCTCCTCCAGTCTTATGAGAGCAAAATTATCTGTGTTTTAATACCCTATAATACTATGTTTAAAAAGATTTACAAGCAAAGAAACTGCCCCTCTAACAATGAAAAACCGTTAGAGTGCAGTCTCTTTTTAGTGTAATGTGAAATCTAAACTTTTATTTATTAAAAATTAAATTTAGATACCTCATTTTGCTAGTTCCATAGCAATATTTGCGAGAGTTTTCACTGGCTTCTGATATCTCTCTATAGTCTTGGTCTGTGTTGCTACGCCGCTGTATGCCTCTTCTGTTGAAGCGGCATTTTCCTGTGCCACTGCTGAGATATTCTCTATTATTTTAATTACATTCTGACTTTTCAGTTTCCATGGTTCTGTGATGCCTTATTTATAGATTGCTACTATAGCCTTAGAGTTCTCAACAGCCTTTGATATTTCATCAGTTTTTCACTGGTTTTCACTCAACTTTTTCACTCTGAGAAATTACCATCTTACTGGAATGTTCCATCATATTTACCGCAGAATCCATCTTGAGCTTAAGTTCACTCGATTACCTCTCTGATTTCAGCTGTGAAACCTGCACTTTGTTCGGCAAGTTCCTAATTTCATCTGCAACTCACCGCAAAGCCCTTACCCGCTTCTCCTGCTCTTGCCGCCTCAATCGCTCGCATTAGCGCAAGAAGATTGGTTTGATCAGAAATGGACTCGAACTCATTTCTGATGCACTCGATATCTTTTCCGTGCCTGCTTTGCTTTTCATCTATTACCTTTCACTTACCTCACCTGAAATTTCCTTATTTTCTCTCAGTTATCCTAATGAAGTTCCCTCAAGTGTAGAATTACCATCATCCTGCACTTATCTATTATATCTGTAGCCTCAGAAAGTTCCTTGACAGTTTTCAATCATCTCCAATATGTATCTACCTGATACTGCTGCAGACATTGCCGCATTCTGAGTATCCTGATGCCTGAGCGGTAGCGGACTGTGCAATACTTTCCACTGCTTCTGATACATCTGCCGCCATATTAGATGTTGCCTGTGCTATTGTTGAGAGTTCCTCTGCTGTGGCAGAAGTAGTCTTTGATGTTGATTTATCTCCTTCATAATGCTTACCAGATTCTCATTTCACACCTTCATGTCACGCATTGCACTTCCTACCCTGTCATTTGCATTAAGGTAGCCAAGCTTTTTGCGAGATCATTTTCTGTACTGGTATCAAGATTATAATGTGCCAATTTTTTAATAGTCTTTGAAAGCAGTTCAAGTGGTTTTGACACCATTCTCTGCAAAACTAAAAATGTTACAGCTGCAATTAAAATAATGGTAAATGCACTTAAAATAAGGTTTACTACAACTCCCTTACCGCATCCTTTACTACATAAGACTTTGTATTGATTGACTGAACTGCCCAGTAACTGTTTGTACCATCTATTTTTACACGGCTCATATATTATTATGGATTCCTTACCTGATCTTTATGAGTCTCTGTGGCTGTTAGACCTCTTCATTTTCTACTCGTTTGGAGCAAGATAATTCTTTATATCTGCATTTGTTTCCTGCCATTAGTCATTCATTTTTAGACTTATCCATTGGATACACACACATCTACACTATCTGTAAAGTACAGAAATCATCCTCACCGTTGGTCGATGATGTTTGACAACTCGTCCGATATATCATCTATATCGATATCAGCATTTATCGCACCTACAATCTTACCATCAAATATAATCGGCATGCGCAGCTTACTACAAAGTCTTCCACTGAGAGTATGAGTTTTCATTCAAACCATCTTTTCCTCAGAAACAATGTGCATGTATACCAGGGTTTTCCTATATGGTAATCTGTTGTCTTAACTCGATCACTCCTGTCCCCTGAAACATAGGTAACCATTGCACCTGTTTTATTATCATCCCTACAAAGCTTGCATCCTTCCATCAAACCCATTTGAGCCAAAATAAATCCCAAGCCCTGAGTTAGAAAGCTCTGTTAAATAAAGCTGTTCAACAATCTCTGTAATGGTTTCCCTGCTCCTTGCCGCCTCACTGTACTTGCTTTTCATCTCGGCTATTGCAGCCTATGAGTGCCGCTCCTGCTTCTAAGTCCTTCTTGAATCTTCCTTCAATGCTTTCTTTGAAAGTGCCCTTGTTTCTTCCTCTCAAAAATCTGTCTGGCTGCTTGCATCCAGATTATATGATACAACTGAGATCATACACGTCTTCCCACCAAGGTACAAATAAAATGATGGAAATTATGATTCCTGCTTTTTCCCCACGCCCGGCTCTTCTTTCTCTCTTTAATTTCATTCTGAAATTAAAGCCTCCTCTTACATAAATCCCGTTATATTATTTATATAGTTTACACATTTCCTACAAATGCAATAGCTACTAAATACCTGATAAATATTGTCTTTTAAAAGCTAATGTTTTTGTGTATTTGTTAAATAAAAATATATCAGAATTTTCAGATGTTATTATATCATTATAATTATAAAAATCTACTCTTTTTGTAACTTTTTCTTGTTTAATAAGAAAATTTTAGAAAATATGCTCAAAAGTGATTATATAGTTTAATGTCAAAAATAAGAAAAATTCAAACACAATGTGTAGTTTGAATTTCTCTTATTCTCTTAATGTCATATGCAATTAATCTGTCAAGCTTATCAGCTCCTTCACATGCTCCAGTCGTACTGCTGCGAGCACTCAGCTTGCCATGAGGCATGGTTCTTAACTGAAGCTGTTGACTTTTCTACTATGGCCTGCCATGGTTCCGGGCCTGCCACATGCCTGCAGGCCCATTCCCTCAGAGACCATAACCATTGCATTTGCCTGCCTTTGCAGCCATAAGCATCTTGCGGCAGTCTCTAGTCCTCTGCGTTGTCGGTCTTCACCTCCACTATCAGGATGGAGGTTCTTAATTACATTTACTACAGATGTGGCAACTCCGCCTGAAACCGCAAAGTTACGGCCATCAGTTGAGGCATCGTTCACACTGCGTCGGGATCTTCTTCAATATTCTGGATATCTGTGACTTTACGCAAATATTCCAGCCATTTCTTCAAAAGTGTAAGTACAAAGTCCACTCAGAACGCACCTCTCATCACTAGCTTCAAGCTTCAGCTGAACAATTATGAATAGCAACTATACTCTTTGGATTTGTGGTGCTTTATAAGCCTTGCCCATAGTAGCGTCATAGGTGTAAGTGCCATTGATATGCAGTCCTTCATCTCAGGGAAGACTTCTTTGCCATAGACGCCCAGGCAGGACAGCAGGATATCCCATAAATGGCAGTTTGTCAGGCACTTCTTTAAGGAAAGTCGTTTGCTTCTTTAGGTAGCACAGAGGGTCTGCACACTGCACCTCGAAAACATCTGTAAGCCTAGCACTTTTCATGGCTATACGGATCTTGCCGGGAGTGCCTGCTGCACCGAACTGGCCTACAAAGGCGAGGGGCAAAGGCGGCATCAGATAGTGCTCACCTGACTGAATTGACGTGACCTGGAATATCTGAGATTTATCTGCAATTGCTCCAAAAGGACAGTTTACAAGACACTGACCACAGGATACATTTCTCATAGTCTGATCAGCCTTTCCATGCACATCTGAATGTATGGCATCCATGCACAGGCTGCGCAGCACAAGGTCTTTTCCTGCTTGATGATGGCATGATTGTGGGCAGATATCTGCACATTTGCCACATTTGATAATCACCTCTGGTCTATCTTCGACCTGCCGTTTGTCCTATCGAGAAACGCAGGTCTTTGGACAAACTTCCACACAGGGTGGGCCAAGACAGCCCTGACGGCCGTCGAGTTACAAAACACCTCTTTCCCGTACACCCATTGCAGGCAAACTTAATCACGCATTGACAAGTGGAGGTATAATATGTCTCAGACTTATCAGCGGCCTCACGTTGTCTGAAATCTTAACGTGTTCGCTTGCATCCCTACAGGAAGTCCCATAGCAAGCCTAAGCCTCTCGCCAACAATAGCTCTCAAGAAAAACATCGCTGCGGAAACTTCCGACCTCACCTGGGATTATCTTATGGCGATTCCTCCATCCTCCTGGTCGTAGGCCACTCAGTAGATATGCCATCCGCAGCCTCAGTAAATATCGATGCCTGATTTTCCTTGATTCTTGTTTCAATACTCTCTCATTAGTTTTCCTCCATATTTTTCCATAAGCCTCCCTTTTGTAGAAGGACTTGTTCACGTATTACAGCTTCAGTTATAATTGTATGCCCGCTTCCCAAGGCTCTTTTCTGACTATAGAGTGCGAGTTCATTATCTGCCCTATGAGCTTGAGTCCTTCCATAATAAACTCCTGCCCGATGTTTCACTCAGTTCAAGCAGAATTTCGTCAGTTTTAAAATGTATCTTCATTATCCTGCTCGCGGCTCTTCTCTAAAGCTAAAGAGTATTAGTACAGAACATACGTGATCTTCATTTTTCAGTATATTCGCCCTTAGGGTGCTACATTGTAGGTTCTCCACCTTTTAAGGTAATGGTTGAATTAGCCGTTGTGAAAGCCCACTCCCAGTTTGTGGACTTCGTCCCCTTTCTTTCAGCAATAAAAAGCGTATGATTTTCATGGAGAGATCCAATTTCACTTATACCCTCGGTAAAAGTTGTGTGGGTAAGCGTTGTAAGGGAGGAAATACTCCTGGCACTGCTCATCTAACTCATGGTTTTCGCCGTTGAGCCACATAAAGAAATCATCTTGGGGATGAGGCATTGCGGCTTTGAAATCCGGTACGAGATTACCCTTTCTTTTCCAGCCGCCTGCCATAACAGGCTTTGTCGTCACGCTCCGCTTTCAAGCTCTGATATAGAGTTTGTTCAGTTACATATCCCATAGGATTTGGGCCAGGGTTCACTCTGAAAATCAGGGATTTTCCATGTTTTCACTGTGCATCTATCACTATGGAAAACCACAGGATCTCCTGCAAAATTCACTATTATCATATCAGGTAGCAGCTCTCACATCCTGCCCCATCATGACCATCAAAAGGTACACTCTCTGCCTGTCTCCCATCAAGCTGGTGCAGCTTAGAAAGTGCTCATTTTCTATCTGCTTTGATGTCGCCATATTTACTATTTCCTCGGAAATAAGCTCCTCCCTCCCATTTACCCCTTGTTAAAAGGTATAAGAGTCCGAGCTTTTGCATCTTCAGGTCTTATAAAACATACCCAGCCGCCCTTGGTAATGCCTCAGGACTAGTCTCCCCAGCACTGACCCAATTCATTTTGTCAAAAATTTTCTCTTTTGGAAATCATACTAAAGTCATGCTCTGTGATTTTTGTTACACTAGTGGCTGAGAGCAGGTAAGTATTCATCATATTATAATCGAAAACTCACCCTGCATTATTCTTTAGATGCGAGAGCATGTAATCCACTCATCTCCAGCCGTGGACCGCCTCATTAAAGTCAACTCCACTTGTCATAGTAAGAAGATTCTCAACTATCCTTATCTCTAAGCTTCACCATCTGCCATAGGTTTGTGAGGTCGCCAAATACTGTCCACAACCTTGTCAGTAAGTTTTGGCTTCCCGTCATCATAGAGCAGACCGATAGCCATTCCTGTAAATGTCTTGCTCATAGAATAAGTGGTATGCCATTCTCCCCTTCTGTACGGCGAAAAAGAAGACTCACAGATGACTTTGCCATGTCTGAAAGTACCCGAAAATGATGAAGTTCACTCTTCTTTTGCAGAGCCAAGTTCGAATAAAGAGGTTGTGAAAGAAAGATGTAGATTGCTCTGCTTCAGGAGTACTTCGCTACAGTGGCTGGCATCCACCTATCCCAGTCAAACTGCGGTTTTTCGAGGCTTAAATGCAGCCTTCCTATGTGTCCCGTCTTGCCTGTAAGTATATCAAACATTATAGTGGCTGGAGCTTTTTCAAAATTGGCCATATTACCTCCTAATACTCTCTGATACCCTTCTTTTCCTTCATCCTTAGTATTCTCGATATTTTTGATAACTACATCATAGCTTACCTGTTCATTTTACCTTTACACTGACTGTATCTCCTCGCTGCGGCTAGCAAAGCTGCGCAGAGGGATTCTGTGGTTATGAGAGTTGCTTTACTGGGTCTCCTCTTACTGAGTGTTACCCAGTTTTATAGGTTTCTTCTTATCATCGTCCACAAAAATATCACAGTTACAGTATTATCAAGTCCTACCTCGTCTTCTTTTTGAATCATCCTCTATTATCCTTGCAGTTTTAACCATCTTCTCAAGGTAGCGTATCCTGCTTTCATTCTGATTTTTAAATCTCTTAGCCACATAATACTCAAAATTCTCCGAGAGGTCATGCCTCTTGCCTTGCCTCCTTTTACCTCTTAGTAGCCTCTTTTTCTTACCACCAGCTTTCTGTATCAAACTCTTCTTTCAAGCCTTCTTATATCGTGTAAGCTTGTCGTACATTTGTGAGACCTCCTTGATTTCGTGGATAAAGCCTTCCTGCGGGTAAGCCTACCACTGTAGAATAATCTCCGTTTTATCTTTTTCTATATAAGCTGAAAACCTTCCTGAATAGCACACCACCAGCCTTATCATATGGCTCTGAGGTGGATATATACCCCTCTACCTCTGCCTCATTCATAGGATATGCCACTTCTGGTTTTCTGAAAAAGTGCGTACAATCAGCTTATTTTTCACTTAGCATAGGCTTTTAATTATGTTTCCAATTTCTGCTGTCTCTCTCAATATTATCGGCTTCTTTCATCCCAGATTTTCAAAAGGATTTTTAAATAATTCCAAGTATTTGTTTCCTCTTTAACTCCCCTATTTTCAAGGACTCCAGGGATATAGATGAGTGTGACTCCTATGTATACCTCGTGGCTTCTGCCTGAATAAAGCTCTATCATACGGCCGGCATCAGCCTTTATCTCTAGGCTTTTCAAGAGTTTCCCCGATCTACGGGACACCCGCTGTATCTGCACCGATAACTATGTAGGCGTCTCCTTCTTCTGTTTTCCTTAGTCAGAATAAGGCTTTCAGCCACATCAGCAGCTGCTATAGATGAGCTCCTCCACCTTTTCCTGGGTGAAGCTTATTAAGTCATTTTTAACTTCTCCTCTGCATCACTTACCTCAGTCGTAAATTCCAAAAGCCAGCCTTCCAAGTATCTCAACCCTGCGTGGTGAGCCGAAGCCAATATATTTTGTCATAATCATCCTCCTTTTTATCTTACCTTCTCCGTATTTTTCATTTATAAACATAGTATCTAACTTATCGGTTTTTCTCTCTCTTCTGATTCTTGTAGTCTAATCTCATCCAGCTTACTTTTTCTTTCTATAGGAAAATATATCAAGCTGCTTACATTCATTTTCAGCCAGATTCGATACACCTACTCCAACCAGCCTAATACCATCATTTTCGCTAAATAAGCCTCTTTCTCCAAAAGCAAAAGCTCTCATAAGCTATAAGGGAAGTGCTTTCTATATCCTTAATATCATTGGTTGGTTCTACCAAGGTAGTCTGCTTTTGACCTCCTCTCTAAAAGCTGTCTTGTTTTGGCACTTTCAACTGCTTTATAGTATAGCCTGCTGCCTCATCTTTTTGTAAGTCTTTTTCCCCACCTTTCTGAAAGCCAATGTGATGACAGTGGGCATTTTCTATCATAGGTGAGACACTCCCTGATGTCCTGTGGGCAGGGGTGGTCTCGTTTGAATAGCTCTGCAGCCTCCTCTCCCCAGATACCGTATCAGCTTCCTCTGCCGTTAGCACTCCTCATGAGATATATTCTCCTGACTTCCACCTAGCAGAGAGCAAAGCAGGGCTCGTAAAGCAGCTGCATCTCCATGGATCGTAACTCCTATATTCTTAGGTTTTTCGAAGTCTTATAGCCACAGCCACTGCAGCTTTTCTGTTAGCAGAGTCCACATTTTCTCCCTCTATTTCCTCTGGATAAAAGGTATGTACCTTGTAAGGCTTTTCGAAAATCACTTGCCATCTTGGCAAGGAGTTTGTAGTAGATAGACCATTGTTAACAGTAAATCCAAGGCTTTCATGGATTTCAGTCTTAATTTTCTCTACTGCCACAGCTCATGGGTTCATCTCTTCCTGTCATATCAAGATATGCCTCATCAGTGAGACACCTGTTCTCACTGCTAAGGCATATTTCTTAAAGATATGTCCATAAACTTCCAGGTATTCTCTATAGGTCTTAAAATCAGAGATCCTTGAGGCTCGGGCATTTTTCCAGAGCCCCTCATGACGGGTTCACCATCCTCTCCACTGCTCTGCGCAGGAATCAGACAGGCTGTGATAACTCCATCTGACATCCTCCTCATGGCAGAGGGTATGGTTCTAAGGTCAATGCTTCCCGGCTCTTCTTTAGCATCTTAACTGCCGTCCACGAAAGAAAGGCTGAGTTTACATCCACATGGAATATCAGCTCGTCCATTTCTTCACCTCCAAAGTGAATCTACTTCAGATATCCTCTCTTGCCTAGAAATGTTCTATATCTTTCTGGCTCCTTATGATGTCATCTCTGAGTTAACAAAGTCTGCGAATTCTGCTTAGCTTAGCCATTTACAGCCAATGGTCTCGTTTTTCCTGCAAGGTTACGCAGTCCTTTTGCGCAGTCGAGTCCCCTGTATAAAAGTCTTCAAATATGCATTTTCCCGTGTATAGTCCTGCCAATGTGTTCAAAGTCTTCGCTTCTATTTCCGGTCTCTCTTTAGTTCCCTCTTTATGCAGGTAAAAGCTTGTCCTGCCTTTTTAGTGCGCTTCCTCCTGCTGTGGCTTCGATTTGCCGGGATTGGTAGACTTATGGGTCTCTGCTTCATAAGTAGAAAATCGCCGTCCTCATCGTTTGAACCAGCACTTCACGTACCAGATGATAAAGTCCATCCGGTATCTTTTTCTCCCCTAACCAGGTCTACCCCGCAAAGGGTTTCGTCTCTATTATAACCGTCCCAAATTTCATGATTCCTCCAAATAAATATTAATCTCTGTCCACATAACTTGTTTTTGGTACATTCTCTAATTTATAAGATACGCATTATATCATATATTATTATTTAGTGACGCGCTGAATGAGTGAATTTCAGACTCGCTCCGGCATCCGCTTCCGCTTCGCCTAATGCGCTCGCTTAGAATTCTATCATTCCGACTGTGTACTGAAAGTTTTGGCTTTCTATTCTTTCTTCTTTGCATTATGTGATTTGCTTTTTAGAATATAGTACCTAACAATATTTATAATTTTTCTTTTATATTATTAATTGTCACTTATCAGCTGGAACTGATACTTCCTAAGCGAGCGCATTAGGTTTTTCGTCAACTACACAATTCTAAAATAGCCTCTTTCAGAAAAACCGAGCGAGTCTGGAAAGTTATCGGTGACAGCGTGACTATCCATATTCAATAAAAGCGAGCACATTGCCCTCCTATTGTAGCTGGATTTTTGTGGTTTTCCACCCCTGCACGAGGATATCGGAGTACTTATCTTTTCTATAGAAATCAGCACCCTGGTATAGTCGGTATCGCTTTTATGGTAAAACTGTGCTTTATCCTTTATTTCTCCACCAAGCACCCTAATAGCAGTCTTTGATGCTTCGATTTCTTCATCGGCTCCAACTGCTTATAAGCCACAAATTTCCCACCTGGTTTAACATAAAGGGAGACAGTATTCGCTAAGGGTAGGCAGAGCAGATACTAGCCCTTGATACGCATAGGTCAAAGCTTTCTCTGTATTCTCCACGGTCTGCAACTCCTCAGCACGAGTGGATAGTGAGCTATATCCTTTAATTTCAAGTTCTTTAATTACTTCATTTCAGAAGTTTAGTCTTTATTGAGGGAGTCTAGTAACAAGACCTTAGTTTCAGGGTATACTATCTTGATAGGTACTCCTGGAAAGCCTGCCTCGTACCGATATCCAGCACAGTCATAGGGTGTAGTCATATCCATTACCTTTGCTATCATTAGGGCTGTCTACAAAGTGCTTGATGACAAATTCTTCGTCAGTCTGTGATAGCTGTAGGTTCATTACCTTGTTTTTTCTATTACCATCTCGTAGAATCTATAGAGTTTGTCACATTGCTCTTTAGTTACAGATATCCCTTCATTTTCCAGTTTTTATAATAAGTGATTTATCTTCCATCAGTCATCCTCTTTCATGAATATAAGCATCTTATAGTCCCCGTATGATGTCCAAATAGTTTTTGTCTCTGTTCAAACACTGCATATACAGTAACCATCTCTCTCTTCATTGATTTTATAAAAAGACAAGATTTTTCAAGAATTAATGCCTATATACCCCTGTCTTTTTAATACATTGTATTTTTGGTGTAGTTCCGATATGAGATTGTCCCCTAAAGATAATATAGCCTCTTCAAGTTCACCTAATTTCTTCAAAGCCACGCTATTTCCAAAATTTTCAGCAATATAAAGAATAATTTCCCTTATCAGAGCATCAGCTGTATCAGTTCTTATAATCCCATATTTCAAATCCTCTCCTCCCTTAAGAATATCTCTCAAATCATCAAAAGTATCCTTAATAGAGCAACTCTCTCATATTTAACATCTTCATCAGCTTCTGCAAGTATTTCTAAAAGCTCAATTCGGGCTTTCATTCTTTTATATTCCTCATATCCGATGGAAACCGTATCTCCCCGTCCATTTACGGTAATTATAACTGCTTCCTTCTCTTCCCTGCATTGTCTGGATATTTCATTATAATGATTACGCAGATCTACTGATGGTCTGATTGTTTCCTGTTTGATAAACATAAACTTCTCCAAAAAAATATAGACATATTATATCTTAATATGTCTATAAAATCAATTGACCTTAACTGGCGTCATCTATATTTTCCATGTAGCATGAACAATCTCAATATTAAGCCTTCACCAAAGGTACCCAAAGCTCCATTTTATAATCAGAGCTGTGCATATCGCCTTTGAAATAATACTCGAAATCAGGCTTTCCTGAATGGATATAGCCATGTTCCGGGAAGAATACCTCCATCAGGTATTTCCAACCGGCATGTATACACTCCGGTACCTTTCCCGTTAATTTAACTACTGCATACTCTGCCTCGTCAACCTCTAAAACTTCCAGTCCCATAGCCTTAGCCTTTTTCTACATCTGTAGTAATATATCCCTGCCATATAGTTTATTCTGTCAGGGCTTTCTACATCATGGCAAATTCCTACACTTTCTCCTGTACCGAGTCCTTCCAGTTCTTCGTGGCTGTACTTTCCATATAGTTTATCCCATACATTCGGGCATAGTGATGAGTTTATATCCTGCTCATTATACCCTGCTACCTTAAATGCCTGTTTCTTTTCAATCTTAATATCCATAGCTTCCTCCTTTTACGCTAAGTGCGAGCTGAATTTTAGAAACCAGCTTAAACGGCTTCCCTTCTTTTACTTCTGAGGAGTAAAGCTCATGGAATTTTTGAAAGCAGCCAAAAGCGTCAGGTGATTCGTGTACCGTATTTCATTGCTATGTCGATTATTTTTCGTCTGTATCCCGCAAATCTATTGCTGCCTCAGTCAGCCTTCTGGTTCTTATGTATTCAGAAAGCGTTATCTCTGTAAGCATAGAGAAAAGTCTGCTAAACATCGGATAAGAATAGCCAGACAGGCTTGAAATCTTCTTCTCATCAATCTACCATCAAGTACTGTTTCTATAATTCACAGTATCATTAAACAATTTTATGATATTCACTTTAGCTCCTCCTTCCGATTATCATTTTAGCGTTTTTGGAGGATAGTTTACCCTCAGAAATAGGTACAAATTTGCAGGATGGTAATACTATATTTTTATTTTTAGCTGACATTATTTTTATCTTTATTTATGATATAAAATATGTTGTCATTATTTACACTTCGTGACCAAAGTTTATCTGTATTAAATCCATGCTTTTCAGCATTGCAACCATTTTTGAACCAAGTTTTATGAATTTACTCTTAAACTCCTTCTTAGTGCAATTTGGAATGAATTTCTCTATAGATTTGATATTTGTAGCATAAACAAGCTCATCTTCAAAAGTTTAAAAACCCTGTGGAATAACAATAACTTCTTTTTATATGTTTTGAATTTTTCAAAATTTTTGATGTTCTGAGTAAGTCTGTTTAACAGTTCTTTTTCTTGAACATCAGTATCAAAAATCAATATTATTGTTGTATTCGGTTTTATACTTATGAGCCTGCTATTTTTAATTTCATTTTGTAAAATATTTAGTACATCAATTTTTCCCTGATAAAACATATTTATTTCTAATTTGTTCTATAAATGCCTTTTTCTGTTTTCACCTTCGACAAAAATACTGAACCGGATTATTTTTAATCTTCAATAGCTATATCCTCCAGTTCTTATATTTTATCTCTGCTTGGAACTACATCAAATACATCATTTTCCATTGCATTTCTAAGAGATATATCATTTTTCTTGTATACTCACTTGGATATACTACTTCTATTTTTCTCGTTTTCTTAAAAGAAAAACTATGTCTTTGGAAGATTATGTCCAATAAGTCCATATTGTAGCGAGGTGAAAAATAGCTGCTCCACCTCCAAGCTTATTAATCATCACACTTAAAAATGCCTGCTCCAAATCAGAATGCACATAAGAGAATTTTTCGTCACAGTAGTAGAAACCATTTTCTCTTAAAAATAATTGAACTTATCAAATCTGCAATCCTAATTCCTGCTACTGTTCCACTTGATAACTTACTTTCCTTAATTACCTCACCTTCCTGTATAATTATCTCCTGATTTTCTTTTTATTACATAACCGTCTTTAACATCTAATTTTTACAGAGATTATATCGGTATCAAGTGCCTGCAAAAACTTTTCAAGTACTGCCAGCTTTAATCCATCATCCGTATTATTAATTAAAATGATTCACTGACCTTCACTTAGGGCAAAATTCAGCCCTATCTTGGTTATTCTTTCATTCTCTATTTCTTAGTTGTTTCTTCTAATTTTTTACAGCATTTTTCATATGAATCGTTTTTGCTATATATATAGCTTTCTGCACCTGTATAATAACTTTCTTATTATCCGGAAAAATTTCTCCGATAAATCTGTATAACATTTTTCAGACTAAAACAATATCTGCACTGAATTTTCCAACTTTTATTTTTATCACTATAGCATTTACTAGGGCCATCAAACTGTTTGAGTGCAATACTATAAAAATATCCCTAATTGCCTTCCCTAAAGTGGTTTTTTCCTGAAGCATTGCCTCCCATTATTATATTTACTTTTTATATCTAAAAATTTGGTCTTAGTGGCAGATGCTCATCTCTCCCATTATGCTTCCGACTATTTTCTTTAGGATAGGCTAAAAATTCATCTTTAAAATCCTTGAATCCATATATATAGTATCGGTTCTAAATTCATTATTATCATAAAACAACCCCGTATATTAGTTCTGTTATTTGTAAACTAATGGTAGTTTATCATTTATTTATAGAGTTTACAAGTGCTAGCACACCAATCCTAAATAATCCAAATAAGTCTTATACCTATCCTGTGCAGTTACAGGTATCTCTTAGATAGCCTTTTTCTGTTTTCACTTCTGCAAGACCACGGTAATAAAACATTTTCAATCATCTTCTATAATAAATGGTATAATGTTGTATTCTCAGGCATTCCTTGAACATAATTAGCCTACTCGACACGACCGTTTCCGTCCTGAAATGGATGAATTTTTTCAAATTTTACGATAAAAATCCAAAAATATCATCTAAGCTTTTTCTTCTTTTTGCATTATACTCATCTAACAGCTCTTTCATCCTCTCAGGCACATCTTCTGGAAGAGCTGTATTCATTCCACCTACTTTGTTCGGAAATTTCTTATAGCTGCCTACCGCAAACCAGTCTTTTCTGGAATCACTGGTTCCATTTTTAAGAAGTAAATGAAGTTTTCTGATAAATTCTGTGTGAGCTGTGAGACTTTGCATTGTCGATTATAAGGCTGACTATAGTAGAATGATTTGCAGTTTCAATCAGCATCATCTACATTGATACTGCCATTTTCACATCATAGTATTGGTTTCGAATATACCTGGTCTGCTCGTGAGTACAGGACTACTGCCTTCAGTATGGTTAGAATTATATGTAAGTTCTATCTGGGTTTTGTGATATATCCCACCAGCATAGTCGAAGATTTTTCTTCCTGCAAGATATCAAGCAGTAGTTTATTCCTGTTTTGCAACATTTCTCCATTATTTATCTCTATAATGTGAACCACATTGAGCGATTTCCAAGCTTCATCAGACCAGATTTTCTTCAATGCTTCCACCCCTATCAGTTCTATAGTTCCTTGCCTTTTTCCTGCTTTAAGCTGTTTAACTGATTTTTCAAGTCGCTCCATATTAGCAGCACTATAAAATGGATCTGCTTTATCTCAAAAAGGAAGCTCTCTGTTCTCTAATAACTGTTTTACAAACATATTGACAGCAAACTGAAGCATTCATACCTACCTGTTCACAAAAGTTCTCGAAACCTTTTTATCCTCGCTATTAATTCTTATACTTAAAGTAGACTGTGCCATACATATCTCTCCTTTTCAGTCATTATAATTAGATTGTCAAAAACAATAAGTCCAATTTAAATTCATTTCTCATTATACTGCAAAAATATTACATTTGCAATACAATGTAATATAATAGTGTTTTGTCTCCTACACTGCTGCATTTCCATCAATTCGTAAAAGCTTCCATAAGCTCCATAAGCTCTCATAATTGCCAAATTCCTTCATGCCACCACTTTTCCATAACTGCGATTTTATCTGCATTTCTTATGGTTGAAAAGTTCTGTGCTACTACAAATGTAGTCCTGTCTTTTGACAGCTTTTGCCACAGCCTCCTGTATCTGTCTTTCGGAAACAGTATCAAGCGCAGAGGTAGCCTCATCTAAAAATCAGCACTCGCGGATTCCTTATAAATGCTCTTGCTATGGAGATTCGCTGTTTCTGTCCTCCTGAGAAATTACCTCCATGCTCCTTTAGGACTGTTTCAAGACCGTCCGGCAGACTATCTACAAGCTCTCTTAAGTTTGCAGCATCTATAACCTTTTGAAGCTCTTCCTCAGATACATCATCAAGTCCATAGGTAATATTTTTCCTGAGTGTGCCGCTAAAAAGTATAGAATTCTGAGGTACTACAGCCAGCTTCTTACGGTAATGATGGAGGTTCATCTCCTTGATATCACAGCCGTCTATCAGCACCCTGCCCTCAGTAGCCCTCATAAATCCGATTATCAGGTTGAGTATGGTAGTTTTACCTGCTCCCGAGGCTCCGACTATAGCTATGGTTTCACCGGGGCTTGCCTTGAAGCTAAGGCCGCTAAAGAGTGGCTCATCACTGTCCTCATACTTGAAGCCTACATTATCAAACTCCACAAAGCCCTTTATCTCAGGCTTTAGCTTGTTTTTATCACTGCCCTCGATATCATTGCTTAGCATGATATCAGAAATGGATGTTACCGACTCAAGTCCCTTGGATTTTCAACAGGTACAAGCCCTACTATACCCGCCACACAGCCAACTACAGTACCAAAGTAAGACTGGTACATAGCCACATCGCCTATGCTTATTTTTCTTGTTAAGTGCCATAAAGGCAGTAAATATAAGGCAGAACACTCTAAACACCTGAAATACTACCCAGCTCCATGCACCGAAGTAAGTCTGTATCATATCAAGCCTAAAGCCCTTGTCTGCCACCTTTACAAGCCTTTTCTCCATCTTGTTAAGCTCTCTTCTCTCAAGGGCATGTGCCTTTGCTACAGGTATCATTTCCATCATTTCAACTACTGAAACTGTTGTCTCTTCCATCTCTTTACGAAATGCAGTGTTGTAGTTCTTTACCTTCTCTCTGAAATAAAGCATGAGCAGAACCGCCACAGGTACAGCCGCAAGAAAGAATCCAAAGACGATTTTACTCTTGGTTATGACAATGACAAGGGCAGCCACTATATTTACAACTATATAGAGCACTGTTATAAATATCTGCGAGCTAAGGTTCTCTATCTGCTCACATCCCTCATAACCTTTGACTGAAGCCTTCCCGACTCCATCTGAGTATGGTAAGAAATGGATAACTGTTGAAGCTTTCTAACTAGAGACTAGCGAAGCTCCTTTTCCACCTGCCTGATTGTCTTGGCGTAAAAATACACATAGATGTAGCTTGTAGGAACATTTTGCACCGTTAAGTATGATAAAGACTGAGTTTAGGATAATCTTTTTAACAGCGTCCGCATCAGGCTTTTGTGATTATATCAATCATTGCAGCCATTACAAGGGGAGATATCCAAGACGACGAGTCTTTTATAAGAAAAAGACTACTGACCAAAAAGCTGACATACTTCCCTGATAAGTGGCTATCAGCGTTTTTAACGGTTTACCTTCATTTTCCCTGAATATGCTTTCATAATCCAGTTCTTTGTAGGCTGCTTTTCATAAGTTTGTCCTTTATTAGATGATATTACCTAACTCAAAAATTCCTTTTTAATATAAGACCGTCATAAGCTTCCTTAACTGTAATACTATCACCGTCAAAACTAATATCGCCCTTGTGTTGAATGGGAGCACTGCTTTCCTGTCTTATCCACAATACCATACTCATTATCTTTGTTCACAGCTATGAAAAGACCATTGAATAATTCTCTATTTCTGCCCATTTGTTATTAAATTCAGCAATTTTCTTCCACTGTGCATCATAGGAGCACTACCTTCTGCTTTTTCTTATCTTTTTGACGCAGACTTATCTTTTTACTACAATGTATTCTCCTGTATATACTCTCTTTATAGATTTTGTATGGCTTAGGGTAAAGAGTACCATATTTATCTATAATTGTCTCAGATACATAGCCACCTGTCTTTCCATATTTTTAATACTCGAGCGAGAATATTCCTCTGACTTGCTTAAAACTCGGAAAAATTCATACTTAGGTTTGTGCAACTCTTTACCATCTGCTGCCATAATACCGAATTTATCATCCAACATTGTTACAAGCAATGGGCTTACATTATATTTTTATTTGAAAGCTTTTTAATGTTATCATAAGCTCCTCTATAACCTTTTGTTTACCTTCCTTATTTACATAGATATATTCATCACCCTTTTAACTATCATTCCATCAGAAATATTTTTATTTTAGTTTCGTATACGCCATATCCATCAAAAAGTATCAGCCTCATCGAGTTTCGTAGCTATAAGCTTACTGTAGGTTGGTTTGACAAGTTCTTTCCCGGTACTGGAAATAATCCCATATTTATTATCAAAGCTTTACTACCGCTTTTACCATTATTGAAGGTATAAATCTTGTCATATTTTTTGAAGTTAGTTTATTATTTTTATAATTTACAAGATACTCCTTATCATAGTCTGTCTTCAACTATGGCCATGTCCTTGTATGCTTTAGAAATGCTCAGAGTACCTGAACCCCTAACATTGTCTTTCCATCATCTCTAACTCATACCATATTTATCTGTTTTGATATTTCTAACAGAAAACAGAATATGGGTTCCAACCTCTTCTTTACTTGCACCCTTTATATGGATAAATACTCGATCCTAAATAAGATTCTCTTCCTCCCTATAAGGTTTCCGGCTGTTTTACTTACTAACTTATTCTTTCCGTACCAAACAACCTTACCATTAATATTCTTGATTTTTCATACTGGTATAGTTGTCTCGATTCATATATTATTTTATATTCTCCTTCCCTATTCATCAGAAGTTCTGCATTTTTGGCAAGATTTTTATTATAATCCCGAAACGCCTGATTTCTGTGAAAGCCAAAGTATCCCAGCCTGCCTTTTTGCCTTATCCCTAATTCGAATATGTCTCCCTGTTATTTACCTTTGTCTTATAAACTCATCTTTAGAATCAATCTTATATCCCTTTATACCTTCTTATTACCCTGAAGTTTCTCTTGGCATCGAGTAGTGACCAGTCCTTCTTTGGTTTCACCACAGATAAACCTGTCATTTTCAATTCCTATGATTGAGCGCCAAACTCGCTATAATCAGCTATAATGTCATCAGCTATATTTCTAAGTCCTGAATAAATTTCATTTCCTTCTTCATCAATTATCATGTCGTTATGAGAATTTTTAGTGGTTTTTACATGAAGAGTCCCCACCTGCAAGCCCTGTAACTTCTCTTAAACTTAAAGCCCTGTCTTTTCACTTCGTGGCTCCAAAATATATCTGATACTTATCGTTTGCCGCTGATTTATCTACTACATTCTTTCCATATATAGTATCTACATCTACACTAATCCCATTAATTCCTTCTGACGCCTCATACCCTGCTCCTATCCAGATAATATCCTTTTCTTTCAAGGCAGCATCTACAGGCATTATATTTCCTACTGCCATAGATATAAAACAGGCTGTGAGTAACAAGTTTCTTAAATAATTTCATAAGTTCCTCCTTTTTACATCACATTCTATCCCCTATATCCATCAGGGTTCATAGACTGCCATCTCCGAGAATCTGTACATCATTCTCTCTATGCCAAACTCAGCCTTAAATCCAAGCTCTTTTTCAGCCTTTGAACTGTCTGCATAGCATACAGGCACATCTCCATCTCTTCTTGGTTTCATTTCATAGTCAAGCTTTTTACCGCAGGCCTTCTCAAAAGCATGTAATACTTCAAGTACGGAAATTCCATTACCTGTACCCCAGATTGTAGTTCTAACCGCAGGCTCCTCCTCAAACTTCTGAAGAGCAAGCATGATCCCCTTGCAAGATCCACCAGATGGATATAATCCTAAGGCAGGTACCATCTGCCGTATCATATCATCCCAAAGATACCGAGTTTTGAAGCTTTCCAACAGCCACCTGTGCAATATAAGGTACAAAGATTATTAGGTATTCCTTAGGGATCTTCTCCTATAGTCCGCTTTCGTGGGCTCCAATTGGGTTAAAGTATCTTAACAAAAATCACGCTAAAGTCATTGTCTGCAACATAGAGTCCTTAAACATCTCCTCCTGCATCATCTTGGTTGCCCCATATGGAGATGATGCTGTCCTGTCAGCATATCCTCTGTAAGAGGAAGTTTCTCAGGTTCACCGTATACAGTTGCAGAAGATGAGAAAGAAATTATATTCTTTACTCGATGTTTTTCATTGCTTCCCACAAGTATGAGTGTACCGGTAATATTGTTATAATAGTACTCAAGAGGCTTATGTACACTCTCTCCAACGGCCTTGTATGTCCTGCAAAATGTATTACAGCATCTATTTTATTTTCTGTAAATATCTTATCAAGAGCTGCACTGTCAAGACGTCTCGCTTCATAGAACTTAACGTCTTTCTGTAATCCTTTCTACCCTATTTATTGACTCCATACTTGAGTTGTAGAAATTGTCCAGCTACTACCTCATGTCCTGCAGTTGTACAAGTACTGACTCCCTATGTAGCCTGCACCACCTGTTACTAATACTTTCATAATATCCTCCTATACCAGGTTACAGTATTTCAACTGCAATCTTATAATATTTAAGAAATTTGAGCAGATCCTCGTCCCACATATTTTCAATTTCCTTACTCATTAAGAAGTCTGTTACCGACACTCCTGTAACTATATTGATATCACCCTTTTCAAATTTAAGGGTAAAAGCTAGACCATAATCCTGTTCTACAGCCTTTTATTCCAAGCTTTGAAACCATTTTGTCTGTATTTTCTTCCGAAAGCCTAAATACACCTTTTATACTAAGCGGTACTCTGTCACCCTTTATCAGAGATGAAATTCTGTCCTTAATCTCTCCCAACTCATATATCTGCCCATTATTTCATCCTGATACCAGGCTTTATTTCTCTCTCCGTCTATAGTAATCTTTTACATCATTATTTATTTCAAAGGATACAAGCAAAAAGTTATTGAATACCTCTCCCATAAGAAGTTTTATTCACTAAAATCCTTGACATCCACTATTTTAATACTTTATCTATCCACCTCTGATTAAATATTTTCTTCTAATACTAACATAACGAAAATCTTTTAAATATTTTATCATTACATCCATCCTATGTAAAGTATCAGACTTAATCATTTAGTTCAAATTAACACCTGCACAGTATATAAAAGGAAGCCATCGCCAAAGTTTCCTTCATTCTTCTCTGATATCTACTCCATTTCTCTAATTATGACGGCCTGTAATATTTAGTACTGATTACATTTCCATTACTGCCTTTTCATTTCGTCCACTTATCCTCCATATCAGCCACCAGCTTAAACTGGGTTTCTAGCCCTGTCTGAGTTATGACCTTCCCTATGTACTGCCAAAATAGTGGTCCGCCATCTATATAGTCAGTCAGAAAACGCAGTCCACATTCAAATGTCATGAGTCTTGGCCCCCTATGGAAGATATTCCCTTTCGCTTCCGGTGAGTATGGGCATGACTTAAAGGAAACCTTTTGTATATATTTCAAAAAGTTCAAGACTCATACTTACCTTTGATAAATCTTTTTCATCCTCTAAGGCTGTTGAAGCATCCCAAACCTGATAGAATCGCCATAATCATACAGGCAAAGTCAGGCATAACTGTATCAAATCCTACTACACAGAGAGATTTTCTTGTATTCTTGTCAAGAAGAACATTATTTAATTTTGGTATCATTGTGTGTAACCCTGTCAGGAAGAACCTTTTTCATTTCTAAGACGCTGTAAAGGTTCCCATTTCTTCTTCTCTGTCTAAACAAATTTGATTTCTTCCTGAACAAGAGCAGCCCTTCCTGCTAGAGTCTTTTTCAAGGACTTCTATGAAAACTTCTTAAAATCTGCTAGGTGTATTAGTGGAAATCAGGTATTGCCTCTATAAAGCTTTTCAACAGGAAAATCTGATAGTTCCTGCCCAGAAATTTCCCAAAGGCTGACCGCACTTTTCACAAAAGTCATCATTATTTTCAGGAAGCTGTAAACAGATTGAATCCTCAACAAAATCATGAGGCCTTGCCAATACTCCCCACCGACCTCTGTATAGGCTTTCCATCTGTTGTCTTAATTATGTTAAAGAACTCTTCTTGGGTCATCATACTTCTTTTTAAGTGCTCTGTTACAAGCATAATATTATTCATCAGGCCTTCACATTAGGAAATATTGTATTATTAATCTTCTGAAGTATGTATCTTTTTCTGTATCAGTTACTACTAGTAAATTGATATGCCCGCTCCATATTTTTCTGAAGAAACCGTCTTCCCGTCAAAGGCAAATGCTTTTAAATTTTTATCCATAATTTCCCCTTTTCTATCTATATTTCATACCAAATTATCTGGTTTGCCTCCATCTTTAAGGTTAAATGAAGTGCCATCCCCTTATAAACGGTAGTTGTCTGTGGCTCATAAGTATTATTTACTACACAGTATTTTCCGCTATTAAGATAAGCTATGTTACCTCTACATTAAAGTTTGAAGAGAACCATTTTTAAGTTCAGCCTCTGCACCTGTACTCCACATTATAGCCCTGTAGAGCAGTCTGCTGTTTTCAAAGCTGTAGCCTAGTCCGCTTATATACACGCCTACCCTTTCCGAAGCCATTTGACTGCAAGCTGGACTTCTTTATCTCTCTGAACAAGGATGTCAGTTCCTTCAAAGGCATAAATATTTTTCTTACCTTCACCAAAGTCTACTTCCTTAGTAATATCTTCAAGAATAAAGTGCTTCTTTTTCTTCCCAGTTATATTTATCATAGCCTAAGGTAAAAACCTCTTTCTTCTTCTACTCCTAGATATTTTGCAAGCTGGAAGAAACGTCCGTTAGCCTGATGTGCACTTGGCTCGCTCTACTCGATAAAACCTCCTCGTTATATACAAACTCCGTAATTGCAGTTATTATGAGAGGATTGCTCCAATATTCTCCACCGCCGTGTGCAGTATCAGCATCACCTACATTTATAATTACATCAATATCCGAAAGAATATTTTTATCTTTAAGAATGTCCTCAAAACTTATGAACCTTACATCAAAGGTGCACCTGATAATGCTTCTATTATACCATAATATGAATAATTTTGCTTCTGATAAAGTGCGTGGTGAACCATCTTGGTTGCCCCAGGCTCTCATCTTGCCCCAGCAGTTAAGCACAGCTACCTTTTTTATTGAGTGTGCCTTGCAGCCCTTTATGTTGTCATACAGAACTCTGAATTCATCACATACACTCTCTACATAGTCTACAAAGTCAGGAAACTGCATGACAAGCTTTAAGTAGCCGCCATAACCGATTCTGTCAATAGGCTTTCTAAGGATTGCCCTTCTTACCCGTAACCCAGTTTTTCCTTTTTGCTTCCTTAACAGGATTTCCACCCTCGTGGAAGGTATCAGGGGAAGAAGTAAGGAAGGAAGCGTCCCTCTGTATATTTAACTCCTTCAATGTCGCTTATAAGCCTTAAAGTACAGCCATTTCCAACACTGCCTACTACGGCATCAAGGCCTATTGACTTGAACTCCTCCATAAAAGGCTCTGTGCCTATCCAGTGGTCTCCAAGGAACATCATAGCTTCTTTCCCACACTCATGGCAGATATCCACCATCTCCCCAGCAATCTTAGCTACTTCTCTTCTCTGAAATGCCTGAAAATCACTGAATTCTTTGCTTGGAATTCTGTACTGGTTATTATAATATCCCTGATCAATAATGAACTCCGGCCTGAAGGTATAGCCGGCTTCCTTCTCAAACTGCTCCAATATATAAGGACTTACTGAAGCTGAATATCCATACCAGTCCACATATCTCTCCTTGCCATCTCGTCAAAAATCAGGGTAAACTGGTGGAAAAAGGTGGTAAATCTAAGGACATTTACATAAGGATGGTCTTCTATGAACTTACGCAGTCTTGTCATTGTAAATGCGTGGGTTTTTGGCTGTCGCACATCGAAGGTAATCTGATGTTCCACATCCTTCCAGTCATTTACAACTGCATTGTACATATGTACAGGATCCCACATTATATAGGCTAAAAAGCTGACCGTATACTCATGAAATCTCAGGGTTTTTATTTCTACAGTTGTAGTCTTTTCGTCATAACTCCACTCAGTTACAGGGACTACCTCTCCAGTCGTCCTGTCTATTACTTCCCACCATCTTCTTATGTCATCCCTGCAGTTTGGAGTAAGCACTATCAGGATATATTCCCTCATAAGGTCAATCTTAAGTTCTTCCTCAATTGCAGTATACCTAGGTGTCATTATATGAGACCTGCTGAATCTCATCAGGATTAGCCTTTGCCCAGGCGTTGTCTTTTCTGGTAGTGTAATAAGTAGAATATACTTTAAACCCTCATCTTTTTAACTCTTCCGGAAAATCTGTTCCATCGCAGTCTCTTACTGCGTCCGCTCCCCACCTCTTGGCGAGTTCCTTTGTTCCTTCAATAACATCCATATCTGTAGGTATGGTTACCCTGCCTTTACCGTTCATTAATATTCTCCTTAACTTATTTTCTATTATGTTAAGATAAATTCTACCGAAACATATTGAGTTTATCTATATTTTCTATTATACACACATAACACTGTAAGAAGGCCTATAAGACCTATGATTTCATTTGTAAATCAGTTGTCGATATTTTTTTCTGTCCCAATATGATTAGGCTCACTGATATAAGAAAGCCTAACAGTAAGATCAAACTAATTATCTTTTCTTTCATTCCATCCTCCTTAACCCTTAAGCCCGCCTAATGTCATCTCCTCTGTAAGTCTCCTCTGTACCAAATATAAAGTATCAAAGTTGGGAGAGCATAACAATTACTAAACCTGCATACATAATACCGTAATTTGTTGCCGTCTTTTCAACTGCCATAAGGTTCTTAAGTCCCATAGCAAGAGTTTCATGCTTATCCATAAGTGTATATGCAATAATATATTCGTTCCAAAATGATAGGAAGTTAAATAATATAACTGTAATTATACTTGGTTTTTGCCATTGGTATCATTATCTTAAGCATATGGTTGTAAAAGTGGCTGCAGCCATCTATATAAAGCTGCTTCCTCAAAGCCCTTTGGAAGAGTCTTAAAATACGCACTCAAAAGATAAATTGTAAAAGGCAAGGCACTTGCCGCATAAATAAGTGCAAGTACAAATCTGTTATCAAGAAAAAAAGTAACTTTAAGTGCCTTATTTGCATCACTTAACATAAGGAAGATGAGGTACTACTATGTAATTAATATTTACAAATAATCCTCCCATAAATCCAAGCTCTATTATACCCTAAAGAAAAACCTTGCAAGTACATAGAGCCGCCGGAGGCACAAGTACCAAAAGAAGTACTATTCCAATTGCAGTTACAATAACCGAGTTCGTAAAGAACTCACCCATTCTTGCATCCTAAAAAGCTGTAATAAAGTTGTCAAGATTAAGCGACTTCGGAAGATCCCAAGGGCTGATATCACCACCTAAAAACTCGGAATTTTTCTTAAAAGCTTGCCATAAAAACCCAGCCTACAGGAGATGATGATTGAAATAGCAAAGGCTATAAGTGCTGCATAAACAAAAATCTGATATAAAGCTTTGGTTCCTACTCTTTTCACAGTTAGCCCTCCTTCCTAGAATTGGTATACTTTTCTCCTGTAATCTTGTTTACAGTTCCTGCAAGTGCAAATGAGAATATAAATACTGTAACTCCTATTGCCATACCGTAGCCGTAAGCTCCATTTCCGTAGGCCTGCTTATACATATAGTTTAGGAATACCTCTGTTTTACCATTTTGACCTCCATCCGACATAATCTGTATAAGAGGAAACTTAGGTTGGTGTACTTATGATATAGAAGGTAAGTGTTGTTCTTATACTTGTCCAGATAAGTGGAAGGGTAATCTGAAAAACATATGGATTTCAGATGCACCGTCAAGTGAAGCCGCCTCATAAAAATCAGGTGGAATCGCTGCCATACTCGCTCATGTGACATTACCATATAATAGCCTATAGCCTGCCATACAAGGGGCAAAGATAACAGAATATATAACAATGATCAGGCTCTGCCATCCACTGTTTTGCAAGTGAGTCAAGGTGGATAGCCCTAAGAAAAAGTATTGAGAAGACCACTTGATGGATCATGATAGCTCCAAAAATACCTGCTATAACTACGATACTTAAAATATTTGGTATATAAAATATTACCCTGAAAAATTCTGTCAGATAAATTTGCCTCTCTGAAGCAGAGTTGCAAAAAGTACAGCTAAAAATACAGTACATAGAGTAACTATTACTATTATCAATATGGAGTTTTGCATAGCCTGAAGAAAACTCTTATCTCCAAATAAGTCTTTGAAATTATCAAAGCCGACAAAGGTCTGCCTGTTTGTAATTCCTCCCATTCTATACAATGACATTCTAAATACATTGAAGGTAGGAATAAATATAAATAAAATCACTAAAACTCGCAGCTGAGTCAGGCAGGCAGCTATGAACCGCCTTTCAGCTTTCTATTCATTGATATCTCCCTATAGAAAACAGCGCTGTTACAGCCCGCCGTTAAATTCTAATTGGTTATCTGTCAAGATTTTCAAGTAATTTAGTCCCAAGCCTCGTAGCTGTTTCGATACTGTGCTGCAGTAAGTTCCTCCTGTATTAAGAGAATCAATGGCTCCGTAAACAACAGCCTTCATATCAAATCCGTTGATTGGCTTTTGTTGTTGCCCATACACCTGCAAACCGCCTCTGTACCATCCGCACTTGTAAGTGTATAAGAATCTTTTACAGGATCCTGCCTCAAGCTTATCAGAAGCACCCTTTACAGGGGAAATGATTGGAGCAGGAGTCTCTTCTGTTAGATCTCTTTATTTACGCTCTTGTTTGCAAGCATAAGTTCAACAACCTTATCTGAGTACATAAACTTAATAAACTGCTTTGCAAGATCCATATTAGCTGCATCTTTTGGAATCCAAATCTGCTCTGTATATGTATAAACATAGTGTCTTCTGGTCTGCTGAGAACTTTGGCTGAGCCATCATTGCCCAGTGGAAATCCTTAGGAGTAGATGCTGCCATCTCACCGATTACCCAGTTACCGTTTGGCATAAATAATGCTTTTCCATCGATAACTGCCTGCTGGTTCTTCTTGAATCCGCCGTCAGCATTTGCATTTGCAACTGTATCTGACCAGGTATAATCTTTAGAAGCAAGCTTAGCTATTGTATCCACAACCCTCTTACCTTCACTTGATGTCCAAGTAGCAGGGTCATAGTTAACTGCCTTGTTGTAATATTCCATACCGCCTGACTGAGCTAACATCTGCATACATGGAGCAGTCAAAAAATATCCTGATGTGGGATAGGTAAAGAGTGCACACCTATCTTTCTTTGCCTGATCTCCAAGTGCAAAGAACTCATCCCAGGTTGTAGGAAGGCTGTATTTCTTACCTTCTCCGATAAGGTCTGCATTATACCAAAAACCTGTTGGCACATAGTCAAACGTGCAAGGTAAATTTTACCATCTGCATAAGGCTGAGCTGTAGCATTATCCGTGATTCCCCAACCAACCTGCTCTTAAGCTCATCATCAAACACATCTGTTATATCTGCAATTGCCTTTCTCTTTTAACATGGTTTCTGTGAATCCGCTCTTCTGTCCCATGTTATAGTAGACTACATCAGGAATATCTCCGTTCTGGAAAGACTTTGTAAGGTCTTTATCAAGCTTTCCGATGAAAGATGAAGGTCAACTGTTGCTCCTGTGCTCTGCCTCAAAAGCTGCCTTAATCTGATTCCAAATCTCTGCCCGTTACCGCCTTCAAAAGCTGCCAAAGCTTGAGTGCTATCCGCCTGCCTTTGTTTCAGATGTTGATTTTGCGGATGACATCATTTGAAAGCTGTTGAAGCCTTCATTGAGCCATTGGAAGCACTTCCACTTGTTGTTGGCTTTGTGGTATCGCCCTTTGAACCACAGGCTGCAAGTGAAGTTACAGCCATTGACAATCCAAGTGTCAATGCTAAAATTTTTCTTTATTCTCATAATACCTCTCCTTTGTGAAATTTATTCAACTTATGCTGTAATTATATATGTATATTTGTTTCTTTCCACATATATATTGCTTATATATATATATTGCTCTACAAATATATTAAAATATATTACATTAATTAATATGTGCGTCAAAGCATTTTGACATTTACATCATTACATTAGCACCAAAATACAAAAGGAGAGTTATGGGGTTTTTCAAATTATAATAACTCGATAAATCATCAGATACTTCAAAGACAATCTCTTATATATAACTTACACAAAGTACGAAAATGACTGGCTGAGTTTTTGCACACACATCCTTTTACCGAACTTTTCTTAGTAACTGGCGTGGTGTTGGAGATTTTTTATGTTGAAAAACTAACATATATCCACTTAAAAAGGGTGATTTCATCCTTGTTAACTCCCCAATACTACGCACAGAGAAATCTGATGAGCCTCTTGAGTACATAGTTGTTGCTCGTAGATAACTTTAACTTAACCTTAAAATGACTCTAACCATTTTATTTTCAACTGTATAAATAAATATGCTGATATAATTAGAGATATGGATTCGATGCTGGCTGAACAACAGGGGGATAAGCTGTATTCTAACCGAATCTGTCAGAATATACTTGAGATTATTCTAATAGAAATACTTAGGATTACAAAGTTAAATGTAGGTACTGAGCCTGCTATAAATGCCAGCAAAGAATGTTTCAGGTTAAAAATACCTTGACTCCAACTACGCTTCAAAAATAACCGTAGATGACCTGCACGCCTGTCAAATTTAAATAAACTATTACCTTATTCATTCTTTTTAACAAGTACTTTGGCTCTTCACCTATTAACTACCTCTGTGGCATACGCATAAGAGCTGCTAAAGAACTGCTGGCCAACAGTGATTACAGCATCGCACAGATTGCACAGTCTGCCGGTTTTTCGTCTCAAAGCTATTTTACCCAGTGTTTTATGAAAGATTGCAGTACATCCCCCAGTGCATATAGACGCAAATATGCGAGAACATAAAAATGGAAGCCTGATAATTCAACAGGCTTCCATTTTTATTATAACTTAGCTCCACAATTTTTCTGAATAAACTCCGTCCTTGGTAAGTTTCTCTATAGCTGCCTTAACCGTTGGCTTGTCTTCCTGATAAGTTACTCCAAACCACTTGGCATCGGTGTTAAATACCTTCATATCTGCCTTACCTGGAGTTTATCATATCACTAATAACCTTGTATGGAAAAATTCAGCCTTAGTGGGTTTGATGAAATATTCCCCAGGAAAATCCTCAGCCTTCCTCAGTGCCTCCAAACACCTTCGGTGTAAGCCCCATCATGTTCATTTGAAGTTACATCATCAAGGCTGAGTTCGTGTTTTTCACCCGCCTGCGGTAAAAGCCAACTGCTCCACTTCCTGACTTTTCTAGATCCAAATGCTCTTCAATAGACAGGAGGTAACCTTCATCATTCACACTGCAGATCCCTCTGGACACTGATCCATTGTCGCTAGAGTATTTTTAAAGCATCCCGCTATGCCAAAATGAGCCTTTCCATCGCCTCTCATCTACATTTGCAAGGAAATTGTGCATAATCTTATACAGTTCACTTCCATAAAAATCATCCGCATTTATTGCCAGGAATGGCTCGTGTACAAACTCTTTGCCGCAAGCAGCGCCTGCCCTGTTCCCCTAAGGCTTGGTACGCCCTTTGGAACTTCAAATCCCTCCGGCAGATTATCCATTTCCTGATATACATAGTGAACCGGAACTCCTGCTTTTTCTTCGAGCTTTCATGTTGCCGATGATTTCCATCAAAATCATCTTTAATATCTTTTCTTATAATGATGACCTCTGTAAACCCGGCCTTTATTGCATCAAATACGCTATAATCCATAATTACTTCAGCCCTCATGTCCCAAAAAGCATCAAGCTGTTTAATTCCGCCATATCTGCTTCCCATACCCTGCTGCCATTACTACTAAAGTTGTGTCTTCTATAACTACTCTCATAATTCTGTTTATTTTTCTAAGATAACCTTTTCCTTCTTCCATATAAAACAAACCTGTTCTTCCCCTAACTACAGATGTCTCAGTAATTGCACCGGCTGTCATTTTCTGTAACTTCCTTGAAGAACCTTCCCAAATTATCTTCAGTGATTAAAACAGATATTTTTCACCTTCTCTAAGTACTCAGTCTCATATGATAATACCAAGTTCCATGCAAAGATGCTGAAGTTTTTGGTAATAATCCGTAGTCTATAATAAATTCCGTTAGTTTTTGCCTCCGTTATCTCAACCACTGCAGCATTCTTAAGAACCTCAGCAGCTGCTCCGGAATATGCTCTTACAAGCCCGCCTGTTCCAAGTTCAGTTCTCCAAAATATCTTGTAACAACAACTATTATATCTGAAAGCCCTGCACCTGAAATTACATCAAGTATGGGTTTACCTGCAGTTCCTGAAGGTTCTCCATCATCACTTGAATGCCTTATCCCCCTGTCTGAATTAAGTATGTAAGCAGAACAGTTATGTGTAGCGTCATAGTACTTTTTCCTTGTCTGCTTTATAAATGTTTCTGCCTCATCCTCAGACTTTATCTCCGCTATGTGGGCAATAAATTTTGATTTCTTTATTTCAATTTCCGCAAAGCATCCTTTTTAACTGTCTTATATGACACTTTTCACCTCTTTTTAATTTAATCATCCTTACCATTGGCAGGAGTACTCTCTCCACCGCCGCTCTCTGCCGCCTGGGAGTAGAACAGGGCTCTGTATGAAAGATGCGTTCTACATATGGTGTCTGCACCAGGGAAGTGAGTACATATGAGTGAATCTGCTGTATGATAATACTCTTCACAGTCTTGCCATAGGCATCAGTCTGCGTTATTTTCTTCCTTTTTAACCAGGAATACCCCTGCTTACCACCGAAGGGCAATGACATGCGGCCTGTCCGGATGTACTACAGATATTTAGCCTCACATGCACATCACAGCTCTCTGTTGGTACTGAGCCAATGGCAAAAATACTCCTCTTTAACCGTAGAGCCACCAAGAGCATTATTGCAGCCCCGGTACTGCAAGTTTACCGCATTTAGTACATATTGTTGCCTTTTACAACGGAATCAGGCTTTTTAAAAGCCTTTGATTTGAGCTTCTTTTTCACATTTATGCCATCCATTATAGCCTTCCACATAGGATGGTGTCTAAGTTCATAACCAATCTGAGAAGTCTGTTCATCATAACCAAGCCATAAGGTACAGGTATAATAAGGTGTAAATCCGGAAATCCAAAGATCATTATCCCAACTCGAACTTCCTGTCTTGGCCGCCTGCCCCATATTTGCATCTGTAAGTCTTGCACCATATGCTGTTGCATCCGTACGTGTAAGTGTGTCATGCATAGCATCTGTAAGTAAAAATGCTGTGGAATCCTTCATAACCTGTCTGGATATTTTCTTATGTTCCAACACAACATTTCCATCGTGGTCTAGTACCTTGCTGTAAAAACTTTGGTTTCATATATATACCCTTATTGGCTATGGCTGCATATGCCCCTGTAATCTCCAGATTGGTAGTTCCTTAGACAAACTCTCCAAGGGCAACTGCATAACTGTTATCAGCCTCAGCGAGTGTAGTTATGCCAAGAGCCTTAAGATAAGCAAAGGCCGGCTGCATACCCATGGCTTCCAAAGCTTTAACTGTAACCACATTCATAGAGCGGTATATGGCTCTTCTATATGAACTTAGTCCCTCATGGCTGTTTCCCCACCAGTTTCTTACTTCTTTATTCGTATTTGGATAGAAATATCTCCATCATCCTGTACGCTGGCAAGGGTATAGCCGGCTGTATCAATGGCAGGAAGGAAGGTAGACAGGACCTAAATAATGAGCCTGGCTGTCTGGTAGAGTCTGTAGCCCTGTTGAGAGTCAGATTGCCTGTTTTTTACCTCTGCTGCCAAGTATAGCCACCACTGCACCTGTATTGTGATCCATAACAGTCACTGAAATCTGTGGTTCTATGGTATATTCAACTCTTTTCTCCGATAACCTCTCCGCCATCTTTTTAGCTTTGATTTCTTAAACTTCTTTATATAATCATCTGCCGCACTTTTTATTGAACATAATACTATCCAGATTAAACATTTTTTTGTATATGTCCTCTGAATGGTTTATAGTCTTACCCTCTTTATTCTGTATGGATAGGGCATAGGTCAGCTTCCATTTATTAGGCATTCCGGCAAACATTTTTCTCATCGGAAACCACATTGTTACAAATCTTCTGAATATCCGGGTCTTGATATGTATATATCTTGAGTCCACCGGAGTAAAAGATAATTGTATGCCTGTGTGACAGTGTAGCCTTTTTCATTGCACAAGTCTTCCACAACCTGATTAATAGTGGCATCTACATAGTAAGAGTTTACAGAATTATCTCACTTTTATATCCTTTATTTACAGCTTTAATTCTGGACATACATCATCATTTTCAGCCCCTTTCAGCTCTTTTCTCCGTAATATAACCAAGCCTTTAGCATATTGTTAAGAACTGCCTTCCGCCTTAGTTCATTTTCCCTCAGGATGTGTTATAGGATTGTTGGCTGTAGGATTCTTGGTAATTGCAGCTATCACTGTAGCTTCCGAAAGGGTAGCTTGTTCACGCTTATTAAAAATATCTAAGTGCTGCTGTCTGCACCTCCGAGTGTATTTTGGCCAAGATTTATAGTATTTAAATAGTATTCAAGTATCTGATCCTTGCTGTATATATGTTCAAGCTGAATTGCAAGATACTGCTCCTGTATTTTTTCTTTTCTATTGCAGCTTTATGATTGTCTCTTCTTCACCACCGGCAAAGACCTGGTTCTTTAAGAGCTGCTGGGTAAGGGTACTGGCTCCCTGCTTCTTTTGCTCCCTTTGATAAAGAGTGCAACAAAGCCCGCTCTAAATGCACCTCTCACATCTATGCCGCTATGTTCGTAAAAACGCTCATCCTCAATAGCAATAAAAGCTTCCTGAACATCTTTAGGTATATCTTTTAATTTCTTATATATACGGTTTTGCTCCTGCTCCTACAACTGTTCTCACCTGTTTCCCATTTGCATTGTAAATATAGGTTCTAAATCCTGTCGGCATTACATTTACCGAATTTATCTCCGGTGCCTTGTCTATTATACCTTCTACACTTCCATAGATTAGGTAGCCTCCCGTTATGGCAGCCGTAACCACCGCTACCATAAAGAGCCTGACACCCCAGATAAGAACCTTAGAACCAAGCTTTTTAGGAATCGAACCATATTTTTCGTTTTTCTCTTCTATATCAAATCTGCTATAACTCATATATCTCCTATTAAAACCTATTCGTTTTTCAAAAAGATTTTAAGAATTGAAATACCGGCTCTGCAATCTGACCCATATCATTGTAGCAGGCAGCTATGCTGCGTTCAGGCAGGTTATCCTTCATTTTAACCACAAAAAGTTCTTTTTCTTTTCTTCCTCTATGCAGTAATTAGGAACACAGGCTATTCCCAGACCTATTCTTGTAAGGTCTATGAGCAGGTCATTGCTTGCCAGTTCAATCGAAGGTACAAGTTCCCAAATGCCGCTCTAAGAAAAAGCTTGTGAAGAAATTCACTAGTTGTGGATGCCTTATCAAGCATCATCACAGGATACTGCTGCAGCTCTGAAACATCCTTTATTCCATTTATGAGTTTAGGAAAGGCTTTTTTATTTGCTACAAAAATATCTCTAAACTCTTTTACCGGCATTACTTTGCCAACCCTGCCCCAATGAACTGTTTGGCGTATTTACAACTATATAAGGTCAACTGAACTGTTTTTAAATATTCCACACATTTTAATGAAGTGCCATTCACCACCTTGATGTGAACATTTGGATATCTTTCATGGAATTCTTTTAGGAAGGGTTTTAGATAATACCTGCATATAGTATCACTTGCTCCAATGCTGAGCTGTCCTCCTCCCAAAGACTTTGACTCCAATATCCTTGCCTCACCAAGACTTTATAAGGTTGATAGCCGGTTCCACATGGCTGAAGAGAATTCTCCTTCCTTGGTCAGTCTAACCTTTCTTGGTACTTCTTACAAAAAGTTTCTGTCCAAACCTCTTTTCCAGTACCTTGATTGACTGGCTCACCGCCGACTGTGATATAAAAAGTTCCTTTGATGCTTCTGAAAAACTCAGCGTTTTGGCTAAGATGATAAAATACCTTGTACAACCTATGGTTTATGTCCATTTCTTACCCCTTTTAACTAAATACTCTTCTTATCTTCAATCCAAGCCCCTAAGCTTTCTTCATTATAATTTTCTTTTGTTGAGCCGACTACTAAAAACCCATCTTTTAATAACTGCTCCCTCACACCTTGCTTTTAACTCCGATATAGTATTTCAAAACCCACTGCCTCTCATGGGTACAAAATGGATATATTATTTTTTTCACTAAAAATCAAATTTCTCAAGGAAGGTAAATATGACTCTCGGCATTGAACCCCAATAATTAGGATATCCTATGAAGATGGTATCATAGTCAGCTATGCTTGTTATGCAGTCCACTATCTCCAGGTCTGGCATCCTTTTCCTTGTCCTCCTTACTCCCCTCAAACAAGTATCATAATCATCAGAATACGGTACTGCCTGCCTTATGTTAAACAATTCCCCCACCTGTTATTAATGCAATCTTTTGTGCCACAACCGCAGTATTACCTTCTTCAAGCGAATTGATTTTCCCACTGCAATAATTTTTCTCCTGCTCTTGAAAAGTACGCAATCAGTGCCTTCATAATTACAAGTACCTCCATCTCATACTTCAAACAGTATTTTTGTGGCTCGCCCCTATATTATCTCATTATTTCTATAACAAATCAACCTGAATTATAATATTTTTCTTTTTCTCATTCCTGTTATTAATAGGGCTTATTACTCTTAAAATCGTATATTATCTATGATACAGGTTTTTTATGGTTTTACCTGCCGCACAATCTCAAATTATTTGATGATTTTTATCTCATTATATCTTATAATTATGATAGGATAATCAATACAGCAACCCATACCTATATAGAGATTAATTTAATCTATAGGTATATATTTGAAAGGAGTATATTATGTCTTGTACTACAATCCTTGTTGGAAAAAAAGGGAGTTATGATGGCTCTACACTTGTTGCCAGAAATGATGATTCACCTTCCGGCAGCTTCATGCCCAAAAAATTTACAGTTGTTCATCCTAATTCCCAGCCTAAGAAATACCGTTCAGTAATCTCTAAAGTTGAAATCGAGCTGCCTGACAATCCTCTCCGCTACACCTCTCCCCAAATGCCGTTGACGGAGAAGGTATCTGGGCTGCCTGTGGCGTAAATGAGCTAAATGTATCAATGACAGCTACCGAAACCATAGCTTGCAACGAAAGAGTTCTGGGAGCTGATCCTCTGGTAGTATACACTCCTGCAAAAGGAAGAAAAAACACAAAAAATTATGTTCCTGAGCAGAAAGGCGGCATAGGCGAGGAAGACATAGTTACCATAGTCCTCCCATATATAAGAAGCGCCCTGTGAGGGAGTGTTAAGGCTTGGAGAATTGCTAAAAACTTATGGCACTTACGAAAACAAATGCCATTGCTTTTTCAGGATGAAAACGAGATTTGGTGGCTTGAGAGCATAGGCGGACATCATTGGATGGCAAGGCGTGTTCCCGATGATCTGCTATGTTGTTGCTCCAAATCAGCTTGGACTGGATACCTTTTTGATTTTGATGATGCTTTTTAATGAGAAAAAGAATATCTCTGCTCAGAGGACATTAGGGAATTCATTGCTGACAATCATTTAGACCTCACCCTTTGTAAAGCATTTAACCTAAGGGATACTTTTCGGAACCCATTCCGACCTTGATCACATTTACAACACTCCCCGTGCCTGGATAGCTCAGAGACATTTCAATCCCTACTACAAGCAAGTGGATAGGCGATAATGCTGATTATACTCCGCTTTCAGATAACATTCCTGCGCAGGGTTCCTGAAAAAGATTACCGTTGAAGATATTAAATGGGTACTTTCAAACCATTATCAACATACCCCTTATGATCCATACACCAATGGCGCAAAGGAGTTGTATCGTCCAATCGGCATCAGCCGTACAGATGTGCTCGCCCTTGTGCAGATTCGCCCATATATGCCCGATGCACTTAAGGTAATTAAATGGATAGCCTTTGGCAGCAATGTATTCAATACCTTTGTGGACTATATGCAAATATTACCAAAACTCCAAAATACCTTGCAAATACAACCTCAGATGTAGACAGTAGAAATTTCTATTGGGCAAGCAGGCTGCTTGGTGTAATTGCAGATGCACACTTTTAACCGCTGTCTGCCAAATATTGACCATTATCAGACTCGCCGTAATGTCTAAAACCACGCACTTATCAACAAATTTGATAGAGAATTTACAAAGAAAGCAAAGAACAAAGAAAGTTCTGATACCGCTTTCTGTGAAAGAGCAAATGAAGAAATAGCTAAAATGCTTGAAGAACAGACTACCGCAGCCCTCAATAAGGTTGTTTATAATGCCAGCTGTGTAATGAAAAATAGTTTTTCCAGATCAGACGCCTAGATAAAATCTTTAAGAACAAGAAAGAATCCTGCTTCGCAGGATTCACTGCCTGCGGCGGGTCGCGTGAGCGACATCTACATATCCGCCGCAGTGCGATCCCTCGAGAGATTTATTTGACAGGTAATTTCGGAGAAATTTCCTGTCAAATAATAAATGCCCTTCCCTTCATCCGGAGAGGGCAAAAAACAAACAAATTCTACTGTATTCCATATTCCTTATAAAGACCATGCCTTAGTTTTTCATCTTCCAATACATCCTTTAGGACATCATTCTTACCTTCTGTAAGTAGACGGCTAATCAGCCTAGCAAGGCAGCTTTTCACCTTTCGCTTCTGCCTTCTGCTCTTTTCCTTTCAAATAATGGTTCGAAATATTTTTCCATGCTGCTTCCTCCATTCCCAATATTATCAGAGCTTGGAATCTCCTCTCCTGTGAATTTTAACAATAACTCACTCACTTCTTCAGGATGATTTAATTCTACATCACTCGTTGTCTGCTTACTTCCATTCACTATATAATCAGCTATTACCTTAAAGTCCTTCTTAAACTTATTTATATCATCTTCACTTAGTTTTTCAAGTCTATTAAATTAATATGATAATCACCTACATAATTAGTTATTTTTCTTCCATATTGAGTCTTTTACGCAAGGTGGTTTTCATGTTTCCACTCTGCTTCACCATAGTAGATTACAAAAGTTATTACCGGATAGATACCTAAATTACTACTTTCTTCTTTCATCTGTTCCTGATTTTTTCCTCTTTGTTTTTTCTCTTTCTCCCTATCTTTCTCTGCAAGCTGAGTCCTGTAAGAGGCTCCATCATAAGACAAAAATCCTAAAAATCATGTCTTCATCCGGAACATCCTGGTTTTCGACACCAATCAAAGATACAATCAATCCCTTTTTGCTTCCACAACTTAGCTACATCCCTGTCCTGATACCTATGTCTTCTATCATCCCCCTTATAATGACTCCAGCTTGGCACATCATACAATTCATCTTCTTTAACCACATCTTCGCCATCAAACATAATAATTGTTTTAAAAATTCAGCAAATACATCATTAAAAGCCAATAGCTTTTTCTAAAAACATCCTTCTCTCCCAACATAACTCCTTTCTTACAAAAATAATTGAACTAACTTAAAACTTGGATTAAATAACTTGAAAAATATAATTTTTTGAATTAATAAATATACCTTAGACTGACTCTAGATAAGATTTACAATAGATATTATAATACTTTAACTAATATTTGTATTCAGCAAATTAGACAAAGTTTCAGGATTTTACTATACAAAAATAAACAAAGTTTCTTATATAATCACCATATAAAAGTGTGTGCTCAGCACACTTCGCGCGCGAGCGGTGCCGTAAGGCAAATTTCCCTGCCGCGAGCTGTGCATCCTCGAGAGTTATTATTTAATAGGGAATTCCGGAGGAATTTCTATTAACAATAAGAGATACCCACTGTACATATAAACTGCACAGCGGATATCCCTCCTCAAATATAATTATTTAATTCCTGCTTTATTACTTTCTTTTTCCTAATTGCAAGAGCTAAACCTATAAGTCCCATACCGATGATTGATAAGAATCCACCCACTGTTCCACCTGTCTTTGAAGATTTTGCACTACCCTTAGGTGTAACATCTTCTTCAACTTTTACAGGAGCCTCTTTTAGAAGCATCTTTTTAACCTTTGCCTCACCCTGTGGAATGTCATCTTCATCTACATCAACTCACATCTTTATCATTATTGTCATTATCATCTACATCTTCATTATTATCTGTATCTTCATCAGTTGTTTCTGCTTTTAGTGTTTCCGTTAGAAACATTAGCATCACTCTGAGGTGTAGTATCGTCAGGAACTGTTACTGTTGGAGTTGTCTCAGGTGTTGTTACTGTTGGAGTTGCATCAGACACAGGTATTACTGGAATAGCTTCAGGTACTGCTGGGGTTGAAGGTACTGGAAATTACATCATTTACTACTGTACTACTATCACTACTTGAATTTCAGTGTTTATGAAGTTTACTGATGCATCAGCAGGATTACCATTCTTATCAACTAATGTAAATTTCTTAGTTGCTCCATCAGTTGTATAACCTCTGGTTGCTCTCTCAGTAATCTCATAATCAATAGGCTTTCCTTCTAAATTATAAACAGGAAGGATTTTGTTGTTTTCCATCCATTATCAGACTTTCTTAAAGTAATTACATCATTTTCATTTCCATTAATTACAAACTCTACTGCCGCTCCTTCATTTCCTATCCATTTTTCTCAATATTAAGAAGTCTCTCAACTCTTTCATTAGTAAAAAGTAATTGTCTTATCTTCACCTTCTACTGTCCTTTTTATCTTCCCTCAAGTTCAACTTTATTAAACGCTTTAGACTCGCTAACTTCTGCTTACAGTGTATTTTATAGGTTTTTCCATTATCATTCTTTTTACTTCTATCACCCAATTATCTGCTAGAGTCATCTCAACCGGTATTGCCCTTCCGCCTTCTGGGATTATCTTGAACTTTAGTTCAAATGCTTTTATCTGTAGGTGCTGCACCTTTCCACTCCTTCTTAATAATAATAGATATACTATTCTCATCTTTATTATCTATACTTTCAGCATACTCATTTTCAATCTTAAAAAATCAAATCATTAGTATCTTTTGTCTAAGCATCGAAGTGGTAACCTTAAAATTCTTTTTCATCAATCTTGACTGTGCTGTCTTCTTCTTTTATTCCCTTTACAGTAAGGCTATATTCAATATCTTTTTCCACCATCACTCTTAATAGGTTTATTTGAGAATGTATATTTCCAATCACTTGCCTTAGTAAGCTCTGCCTCTTCTTCTGTTGTTTTTCTCCATCTTTAGCAGTGAAGCACAACAGTTACAGAGACACCTTTCACTTAGGCTAACATTTTTCATATTTGACCACTTTAAATTAACAAATATGTTCCTAGTTGCAGCATTTACATTTGCAGAACCATCCTCCGCCTCTCGCAGCTCCCAATTGATTCCGCTTAGCAGACTTACCATCATAATTAAGACCATAAGTCCTGCCAGGAATACGCTCTTTTTCTTCTTGTTTTTCATACTTCTACCTCTTCTTTCTTGAAAATGATTTTATAACTAAAGTATATTCATCAGCGTATCCCCATCTTGTCAACATATTTCAAAACACACTCCAGCTTAGGGCAAATTATACATTATTCCGGTTTCGTTTCGGTTACATTTCAATAAATATGCGGATTTTTATTGAATTTTTATATTTCATACATCATAAGAGCTGCTGCCACAGCTGCATTTAATGATTCAACCTTACCCTGCATCGGCATGATGATATAGATATCTGCAAGTTCTGCCGTCTCGGGCTTAGCCCTCTTGCCTCATTTCCTATAAGAATACCTGCCTTGTCACTGTATTTTACATCCTTATAACTCTGTTTTCCTTTCAAATGCGCAGCATAAAAAGCTATTCCATATTTCTTAAGCTCTCTTATAGTTTCCCTTACATCCTCTACATAAATAAAGGGAAGCCTGAATATACTTCCCATAGTAGAGCGGACTGCCTTTTGGATTAAAAGATATCCACAGTTCCCCCTGCCCATAATAGCTCTTGTCACCCCTGCTGCCTCAGCAGTACGCATAATAGTACCCAGATTGCCGGATCCGCAGTATCTTCTAATATAAGAAGTTTTTATCTTACCTGTTTTATTATAAGTTTGGGCCAGAAATTCTTCATTTTAAAAATTTCATACTCAGGCATTGTCACTACAGCAACAACTCCCTCAGGATTTATAGTTTCAGATACGGTCTTAAATACCGCATCCGAAACTACTGTTGTAGAATTCCCTTCATTCACATAGTCTATAAGGTTTTTACCATTATCGCAAGCAAGGCATTTTTATCAAGCCGCCTAAATTATTTCTCATAAAGACTCTCAGAAAGGATGATTTCACAAACCTTTCCATATCTCTAAAAGCTTCATCAACGAGTTTGATGCCTTCTACTATAAATTGACGGTTCTCTAGCACTGCCCTTCTCCAAAAGACTGCGGATGTATTTTATTCTCTTATTGTCTTTACTGCTTATAATCTCCATAAGGCATTTCATCCTCTATCTGATTAATTTCTTATCTCCATACTGCTTATAATATAACTAACTGCCTCTTCATTAGTTTCAAAGTTTTTTGAAAACCTTTATAATGTTTTCAACTCCATCTTCCACATTTTTGCAGATAAGGTTCGTTTAATTATGTCATTTGCTTCCGCCTCAGCCTGAGTAAAGAGAAGGTCATCCCTTCTTGTACCGGATTTTGCAAGGTCTATGGCAGGGAAGATTCTCTTTTCTGAAAGTCCTCTGTCAACACAAGTTCCATATTACCCGTACCCTTAAATTCCTCAAATACCACATCATCCATCCTGCTTCCTGTATCTACAAGGGCTGTCGCAAGTATGGTAAGGCTTCCTCCCTCACGCATATTTCTGGCTGCACTGAAGAAACGCTTAGGCATATGAAGAGCTGCAGGATCAAGACCACCTGAGAGTGTTCTTCCACTAGGAGACACAGTAAGGTTGTAAGCCCTTGCAAGCCTTGTAATACTGTCTAGAAGAATGATTACATCCTTTTTATATTCTACGAGGCGTTTTGCACGCTCTATTACCATTTCCGACACACGCTTATGATTCTCAGGAGCCTCGTCAAAGGTTGAATAAATGATTTCAACCTTCTCACCTGTTATGGAGTCCTTCATATCAGTAACTTCCTCAGGCCTTTCATCAATGAGCAGAATTATGAGGTGCATCTCCGGATTGTTTTCTGTGATTGCTCTTGCAATCTGTTTTAACAGAGTTGTCTTTCCTGCCTTTGGCTGAGAAACTATCATACCTCTCTGCCCTTTACCAATAGGTGCGATTAGGTCTACCATCCTCATGGAAATCACATTCTTTTCAGGCGTTTCCAGACGAATTCTCCTATTTGGGAAAATAGGCGTAAGATCCTCGAATTTAGGACGCTCTAAAGATTCTTTTATGTATTTCCCATTCACGGTTCTTATATAAAGAATAGCTGCAAATTTTTCATTATTGCTCTTTACCCTGGTATTTCCCACTATAATATCACCGGTTTTCAGGTTAAATCTTCTTATGTGGGCAGGAGATACATAGACATCATTTTCTCCCGGAAGATAGTTGTCACATCTGATAAAAACCAAATCCTCCGGCATAACCTCTAAAATACCTGACTTGGTTTCACCCGAATCAAGGCTTGCAATATCGCCATTGGTTCCAAGCGCAAGAAACTGCTGCTGTATACTTGCTGCCATCTCCTTATTGCTTGTTATTGCATTTACAGCAGCTATCATATTCTGCTTTACTTCTTCGCTGGTTAACGACCTGACAGGGCGTGTGTAAGGCTGCTGAGGCTGTGACTGTTGTATGTTCTGGGATTGTGGATTGTACTGCATCGGATTCTGCGGATGAGATTGATATTGATTCTGTGAATGATTAGTCTGTGGACGGCTCTGATAAATTCTCTGGCTATGCTCAGGCTGTCTCATCTGTGGGCGGCTTGCATACTGAACTCCTGCAGGCTGTTCTGCCGGCGTATACAGAGTCTTTACTTCATCCGCTTTTTTTACCTTGGCAGGCTCCACTCCCCTGCTGTCCAATTTTTCAAGAGCCTCTATAAGACCTGCTTTATTAAGGGTAGTTGTACTCTAACTCCTCTTTCTTTAGCTAAAGCACGAAGCTCTACAATTTTTCATTTCACTATAATTCATTTATTTTCTCCTTAAAAAGATGTTTTTTCTATCAGATGAAAAATCTGCTTCAAATATAGACAAAAAGCCTAAACCATTGGTATCATGTAAGTTGAATAAAAACACTCAGGAGGTTTTTAATTTTATGACGAATAATGCTATGACCTTATACAAACTTATGATCTTATATATGCTTAACCTAACCAAGTATCCTCTTACAAATGCGAGAATATCGGAATTTATGCTTCAAAAAGGATATACCACTTATTTTAACCTTCAGACTGTACTCTCTGAGCTTATGGAAACCGGGCTGATTAAATCTGAAAATACAATGAATAGTTCCTTTTTCAAGTCTACCGATGAGGGCAGGCATACTTTAGATTTACTGAGTAATGACATAAATCAATCTATCAAAAACGAAATTAAAAGCCTACTTAAGTGATAACTCTAAGACTATTAAAAAGCGACATCTCCGCCACCGCCAATTTTAAGGCGGCCGGAAATGGTGATTTCGTAGTTAATCTTAACATAAATGAGTACCAAAGTAAACTATTAAGTCTCAGTCTTTTGGTACCCGCAGAAAAATATTGCAGAAAAATTTGTTCGGAATGGAGCAAAAAGAGTGATGATGTGTATGCACTCCTCTTTAATTCTCTGGTTCTGGATAAAAATTCTCAATAATTTCCCAAAGTTCATTCACACCAGCCTTAGTTTCAGATGAAAATGCAAGGAGCTGTTCTTTAGAGGTCAGGTTGAGAGTTTTCATAATAAGCTCCATCTGGCCTTTTTATCTGGCTTCTCTTTAACTTGTCTATCTTTTGTGGCAATTATAATCGGATTAACTCCCTGGCTTACAATCCACTCATACATCATTATATCATTTTTCAGATGGCTTATGCCTGCTGTCAATCAATAAAATACATATTTTTTAACATCTTAGATTGTTTTTAAGTATTTCTCAACCATCTTGCCCCATTTAGCCTTTACTTCAACAGCTGCCTTGGTATATCCATATCCCGGTAAATCCACTAGATAAACTTCATCATTTACATTGTAATAATTGATAGTCTGAGTCTTGCCCTGGCTGTGCTGAGACTCTTGCCAGAGCCTTCCTGTTCATAAGGGCATTTATTAGGGATGATTTCCCCACATTTGATTTTTCCTGCAAATGCAAACTCAGGATGAGGCATCTCAGGGATTTTTACTGGTTACACCGATTACTTTCTCAAGTTCTACTTTTTGATTACCATATTTTACCTTTTCAAATGCTCGTGAATCACGAATACTATCAACATAATTTTCCATCAGTCTCTGTAAGTCCTCATAGGTTTCAAGCTTATTTACCTCACCTCTAAGCTTGGTGGAATTAGGGTAGCCTGCTGTAAACCAAGCTATGTGTTTTCTCATCTCCCTTACTCCTGTATACAGTCCTTGTACTCTATCATCCAGCTTGCCTGTCTGAGTATCATTGATAGGAATTCATCCGCAGTAGGAGGAGGAAGCAGTTCACCTTTTTCAAGATAAGCATTGATTCTGTTAAATATCCAAGGATTGCCTCTTGCTCCCTTTGCTATCATAATACCGTCACAGCCTCGTTTCTTCAAGCATTCTTTTTGCATCAAGTTCTGAGACTACATCACCGTTGCCTATGATGGGTATACTTACAGCCTCTTTAACTGCCCTTATTATATTCCAATCTGCCTGTCCACTATAATACTGTGACCTGGTGCGGCCATGTACAGCTATGGCATCCACTCCTGCAGCTTCCAGCTATCTTAGCCACTTCCACCGCATTTTTTTATTGGCTACGGTAAAGCCTGCTCTTATCTTGATTGTAACAGGTTTTTAGAATTTTTCTTTAGACTTTTTAACAATTTCTGCTATTTTTTTCAGGATTTTTCCATAAGAGCCGAGCCCTCTCCGTTATTTACCACCTTGGGTACGGGACAGCCCATATTTACATCCAAGATGTCGAAGTTCCTATCATTAATTGCTGCCGCCATCTCGCCCATAATATCAGCATCCGAGCCAAATATCTGAAGGCTTGTAGGCGTTCTCTCTCATCTACAGTTATAAGTTCTTCGGTATTTTTTTATTTTTATACTTAAACCCCTTGGCACTCACCATTTCTGTGTAGGTAAGAGCAACACCGTTTTCCTTGCAAAGCACTCTAAAGGGCAAATCTGTCACACCTGCCATCGGACCTAAGTACCAACCTGCCGTTTAATTCAACATTTCCCTATTTTTGAAAGCCTTTCATACCTCTCCTTTAACAAATTCGTTGTAGAATCTCTCAATGCCTGCAAGCAGTTCTTCTTTTTCTTTTTGAAACTGACTAAGCAGCATTCCACTGTGGATTTCGTCATAGGAGTAATCATTATCATTGCTTGCTGTATGTATGTAGAGGTTTTTTGTCATCATCAAATGATAGAGTAAGTATGCCTCCCACCTTTTCTGTAAATAGTACACAGGCAATCTGAAGTTCTTCTTTAACTGCAGTAGGAAGTTTGGCAAATGAACTGCCTAAGTAATATTTGTGTAAATATGCATTGCTGACACAAAGAATTTGTTTTTCGTCCATATATATGTCTCCTTTTAAGGAAATCTAAATTTTTCTTCTTCGATTAAAAAGAGGTGGCCATCCACCTCTTTTTAATAAATATATAGTTATCACAAATCATGGATATTAGTCAATTACACTCTGTTAAATACTTATATCCAAAACCAGTCCCCACTTTCTCTCCTATTTTTAGAGTTATTTACCCCCTTTACCTTGCCTGCTTCCCCGTCTTTACTTGGAGACTTGTCCTCTTTGCTTTCCTCAGCCTTCTTAAGCTGTCTATCCTTTTCCATTTTCTCAAGTTCTGCAATAAGCGACTTCTTATACTTTTTAATCTTCTTCCTTGTTGCCATCTGAGCTGCATTCTTCGCACTGAGATAGAGCTTCATGTCATATTCCATAAGGGCACTCTCATCTTTAGGTGGCACCCTGTCTCCCCTTGCTATTCTTCTAAATATTTCTAATACAGCACCAAATTTCCTTGCTGCTGCCTTTTTGACTCAAGCTGTTCGTTAGCAGCCTCAGTCATCTTCCTCATTTCTTCTGCTGCCGCCTCAAGTTGTTCTTTCTTAGCCCTGTCTGCCTCTGCCTTCTCCTCTTCCTTAGCATTATCCTTTACAGCAGGCATCTTATATTCTTCATTCTTTAATAATTTTTCATTTTTAACTGACCTTACATAACTGAAATTATTAATTAAATTTCCCCTGTATCTTCATACCCTGCCTCCATTTATAATTAAATAACCTGTCTTTAATTATTATATCGGACTATTGAGGAATTTTTTTATCATATTTATAGGCTTTTTCAAATATTATCCCATGATGAGTCCTTGTAAATACACAGGTTCTAAATTCAACCCCTTCGAAACTTCCTTCAAGAATAGTTTCTGTTTCCTGAATCTATCCTCTATTTCAGCAGGAAAATAGGTATCTGCAGCCCTCATAAAAATCTTGTTGTACCAAGTCAAAATAATTTCATCAGCAAATTCAATGCACTGTTTATAGACCTTTCCTCCACCTATGATGTATAGATCTTTATCGGGATAGTTTAGCTTAGAGTATTCTACAGCCGTCTCCAGACTATCAAAGGTAATCACTCCATCTTTTATCGTATTTATTGGTTTTAGAAACAACTATATTTACTCTGTCAGGCAAAGGCTTGCAGCCAAAGGGATTCAAAAGTTTTTCTCCCCATGAGGACAATATGCCCTGTGGTCAGTCTTTTAAAAAGCTTCAGGTCTTCAGGAATTTTTCAAATAAGAGGACGCTGGAACTTCCGATTGCAAAGCTGCGGTCAACTGCTGCTATTAGTTTGATTTTCATGTTGATTCCTTCCCCCAAAAACTCCCATACTGCCCTAGCTGCCCCCTTCTCATTCATGCCTTCTACAGCGGCGAGTTCTTCCTCTGTTGCTTTCTTGATGTCATCCAGAGGCAAAATGCTTCATTAGAGCCTTCCTTCTTACCTTGCCTATGCCTTTTATGTCATCCAGTACGGAATGAACCTGATTCTTTCCTCTTAACAGCTTGTGGTATTCTATCGCAAATCTATGGGTTTCATCCTGTATCCTTGTGATTAGCTTGAAAAGCTCGCCGTGGGTATCTATAGGCTGCTCCACATTGTTATAATATATACCTCTTGTTCTATGCCTGTCGTCCTTTACAAGACCTGCTACAGCTATATCTATACCCAGCTAAGCACCTTCAGGCAAATATTTATCTGCCCCTTCCACCATCCATAAGGATAAGGTCAGGGAAGTTTGAGAATTTGCCCTCTTTCTTACTTCCTGCCTTCTCAAGGATTTTAAAGCTCTTCCTTTTCCTTGCTCTATGCTCAAATCTCCTTGTAAGCACTTCCTCCATAGAGGCATAGTCATTTGGCCCCACTACTCCCTTTTATTTTTGAACTTCCTATAGTCATTCTTCTTAGGCTTTCCGTCTTCAAACACAAACCATGGAGCCAACATTTTTCATAGCCACTGGTGTTGGATATATCGTAGGATTCTATCCTCTTTATATCATATGAGATGCCAAGCAGCTCTTTTAAGCTCCTTTACTGCACCAAGAGTCCTTGCCTGCTCCCTCTTGTTCCTCTCGCTGTCCTGATTAAGCACCATGGCAGCATTTTTGTAAGCAAGCTCTGTAAGCCCTGCCTTTTTCACCTCTTTTAGGCACTAGTATATTTACCTTGCTTCCCCTTTTGGTTGCAAGCCATTCTGACAAAAAGCTCCTTCTCATCCGGCTCATCTGCAAGCATAATATCCTTTGGAATGAAAGGAGTTCCGGTGTAATACTGCTTTATAAAGTCAGTATAAATGGCTCCCTTTTCATCGTCTCCAACCTCATCTAGGGAGAAAATGTTCACGGCCTATAAGCCTGCCTCCCTTATGAAAAATACCTGCATTACGGCTTCTTTTTCCGGCCTTTTGCAAGAGCCAGCACATCTCTGTCGTCTACATTGTCATTGAGTTTATCTTCTGCCTGTCGCTAAATCTCTTAACATGGGTAAGCATATCCCTGTAGTTTGCAGCTTCTTCAAACTCAAGCTTTTCAGAGGCTTCCATCATCTTGTCGGTAATCATTTTCAAGATAGGCTCATAATCCCCATTTAAGAACTTGATTACCTCGTCAATCCTCTTTCTATATTCATCAGGCTCCACATAGCCCCTGACAGACTCCGTCACACCTGCCTATCTGATAGTTGAGGCAAGGGCGCTCCTTCCCTATGTCTTTGGGTAGATTTCTCCTGCAGGTTCTTATCTTGTATATCTTATGTATTAGCTCCAAAGTCTCGCTTATATGGGCAGGATATGGGCCAAAATACTTAGCCTTGTCCTTTCCCCTCTTTCTGGTAAACATAACCCTTGGATACTCCTCATCCACCGTCACCTTGATATAAGGGTGGCTCTTGTCATCCTTCATCATGGTATTGTACTTAGGGCGGTGCTCCTTAATCAGGTTACACTCCAGCACCAGGGCTTCAAGCTCAGAATCAGTTATTATGTATTCAAAATGGTCTATATTTTCTACCATCCTCTTTATCTTTGGAGAATGCCTGTTAATGCTCTGAAAATACTGGCGTACTCTGTTTTTAAGGCTTACCGCCTTGCCCACATAGATAATTTCATCCAGTTCATTGTGCATTATATAGACTCCCTGGCTTCCCGGGCAGCTTCTAAGTTCTTCCTCTATGTTAAACATCTGATACCTCTTTTTGAGGTTATTTATATTTGTAGCTTTCTTTATCTATACCTCATAACACTATTCATTTTCTAACATTTCATTTATCTTATCAATCCATTCACAATTCTCACTTTCGAACCATTCAATAATCTTACTAAAATTGCTATTGCCAATGATTGAATCATTTTTGGTTCAATAGCTTTTACCCGCTCACGCATAACACTGTAATTTTAGGAGTAATGCAGTTCATAATCTCTTTAATCTGGTTTTTCCCTTTCCTTTATATCCTTTTTACTTTTGTATGCTCCTCTATTATAGGTGCATTGACCTGTTTTGCCTGAGATGTAAGCATTTCATCAGTCCAATGTTTCAGTATTATTTGCATTGTACTAGGGATTACCAAATATAATTATCTCATTCGGCAATGCCATCAATTCCATGAAATTCATTTATTTTTCTTTTTAATCATCATACTGTTCATACGGTTTCTTATCTGTATCGCAAAAAAATAAGCACAGCCTCATAGGCTCCATTTTGATAGCGATCTTGATAGCGTGCAGGGATATTCCCATTACCTTCAGCATTTACCAACGAAACCTCATATTGTTCATTCCATACTTTCAATTCTTTTTAATCTGTCTCATGTATTTATACTCCTCATTTCCCTCGCAAATGATACATACTCTATGTTTATTGTATAGGCTGGGACGTCTATTTGGCATTGAGATCACCTGCCTTTACATTACCCTTAATACTCAGTAATGAATTAATCAGTTCAGGATCAGGTAATGCACCAAGCACACCCTTTTTGTATTTTTTCTATGATATCAGTTGTATCTCTTATTCCATCCTCTGCTGTAAAAATCTGCAAGTGAGTATACATATACCCCTTCTTCATCTTTTATGTACGAACCAAATCTCGCTCTTTTACGAAACATTCTTTTGCAATCCATTAGATTAATCATCATGAACTGTAAAATATCATCTGTGCACTTTCATTCAATTCATTATTAAACATTGCTACAATAGCCCCTTGTAAGCTTTAAAATGAATGCTGCTGTCCAATTCATCTATAACTAAAAATCTTACCTTGCTCAAGAGCCTCTATAACATAGCTTGCTAAGAGCAGCGATTTTCTTTGTACCTGTAGAATCAAACAATAAACTTGGCACCCTGACTCCCTTTATATGTAGACACTAACCTTATCTGATCCATTAAATTCTCAACGGCATCAAGGACTTCCTCTTCAGGCTTATCGTTACTTCCCTCAAATTCTGTCTCAATCTTATCCATTTCTACATACTCAAAGTTATCTAAATATAAGTCTGCATTTTTATAAAAAGCCACAATTTTGTTTTTTGTAGACTATTTTTATTTTTCATTAATTCAATTGTGTGTTTTCATAGGGATATTATTCATATTTACAACTTCAATGCCAATCTGGTTAAATGAGATTTCATTTCAGCTATTTTTCTCAAATTTACTCACATCAATTAGGTTGTATAATAAATTATTCTTTGAAATAACAGAAAACATCCCTTGTAAATTTTTTCATCAATGCACTTATACTCACCCGCTTAAACTATCTTTTAGCCAGCAGACTTCTTTTTCATTATCATATTCATCTTTTTAATCTCAGAGAACTTTTCATATATGTATTCTTTGTTTTTGTACATCATACTTAAAGTCGTATGCAAACTTTTCTGCCTGTTGACATAAATGTCATCCCCAGTTCGCATACGCTATTACCAGTAAATATATTAGGCATCAGCTCATTCTCTTCACCTAAAAAGTATGCCTCTAATGGCTCTAATACACTTTATGAGACAGGTTTTCCCAGCATTGTTAGATCTATATCCCAACTGTTTTAAGTATGTTGAATTTATTTTTCTTTATGGACATTTGAGCTAAACTTCTTTGATTCTCTATGTTCGCCTTCATTGAAAATGTAATTTCATCTCTGAACGCATAGCAGTTTTTCTGCTCTTACCTCTATAATCATAGTGTCTCCCTTCAAACAGGTTTTATTTGACTTCGATAAGAGTATTATATCATATTTTATATGCAATTATTTTTCATTAAAAATAAAGTATGATTATTTTAATATCTGCTTCTTAAGTTCTTCCTCTATGTTAAAACATCTGATACCTCACAGTTTGTAGACATCACTTATATCAATCAGTTCTACTTCTTCATTCTTTTTGAACTTCTCAAATCCCTGACAAGTTTACTATCCAAAAAGCTTTACTAAGGCAATTAAAGTTTTTAGATTTTTCAATAAGCTCATCAAATACGCTTTTATCGGCCTTTGATTTTTTTCCACTTAACTTCAGCAAACAAATAATTGCCTTCTTCGTCATAGGAGAGCAAATCAATCTCAGACTCTTTCTTCCCTATTCTTGTCATTCCCCACCACTTCCATAATCTGAAGGATAAATTCCGTCATTCCTTTGCGCAGTCTAAGCTCATAGTACTCAAGCACTATTTTTTCAAATACGCTTCCCATATAATCATTTATCTTACTCTCAATTTGCTTAGAATATACTATCTCGCCAAGCTCCATATTTATCAGATTTATGTTTTTGAACAAAGTGATACCAGAATCTAAAACATTGTATCCTTAATAGAATACACCGGCCTTTTTGTTTTTCTGTCAAGAACAGGAGTCCTTTTTCAACAATTCCAAGCTCAATAAGAGAATTTATATAATAGGACAGTCCACCTGTCTGCATATTTAGTTTTGGTTGCTATTTCATTTAATTTACTGGCTCCACCTGCTATAGCAAAAAAGTATGTCATTATAGGTTTTGGGCTGTCTTATCTCCTGTTTTAACAAGTTCGTAGGCTCTTCAAACAGCCTTCCACTTGTTTTTTAGAAATATGTTGATGATATTTGTCTTTAAGTCCAAGCCATCATCAAAAATGTCAAATACTCGGCAATCCCTTCTGTTAAGCTTTCATAGACTATCGCCTTATCTTTATAGCTGTAATTTTCGACAAACTTTGCTGAATCAAGATAGTTAAAAGGTTTTTATTTTTTTAACTGGCCTGTTCTCCTCCGCAAAGTGGACTTTTTATAGGCTAGTACCTGATTTTCCATAAAACTCATAGATGAACCACAAAGGATGAGAAAGAGTTTACTCTCTTTCTATACTCGTCTCATCAGCTTTTGCAGTAAAGAAGATATGTACTCCCTTTGCCTGCGCCAAATATGGGTATTCGTCAATTACAAAGGCTATTCTATGTTCTTTGGCGTACTCGAATAAATATCTAAAAAGCCGCTTCAAAGTCTGTGAAATCAGGCAGTCCTTTAAGTTTTCCACAAGTTTCATATACCGCCTGAGACAGCAGGCTTAAGTTAATCAGGTCATTAGATTCTAAAGCCACATAATAATAGCCTTTTTATCTCTTTAAGAATTCTTTTTATTAAATAAGTTTTTCCCTACTCTTCTTCTGCCGTAGATTATTGATAGCACAAACTTCCCATTAGCAAATTCTTCATTCAACTCCCTTTAATTCAAATTCTCTGCCTATAAACTGCATAATCTCACCTCCCTGCAAGATTATTATACAATGCAATAACATATTATGCAATAATGTATTATTGTATGTGTAATAAATAAGTTCCACTCTATTTTTATTCCTCTTCTACTTTTTATCAATACAGCCCTCGAAACCTTAAAAACAGTTTTCATTAAATCTTAGGGTTGTTTCGACCTCATTTTAATGCTACAATTACCCCTATACAGCAGAAAGGAGAAACTATGAAAAATTAAATTATTTTTCCATATCAATCATAACAATACTTTTGATAACAGTGTTACTCTTAGTAGCTCCGACACTTGCAGGTACTCCCTGCACTGAACAAACCTTCCATAAACCTTCATATAGAACAGGGTTACAATCTTAAAATTAAGGGTCTTGATAAAAATTTTTACTGTTCAATGGTCAGCCGGCAACAAAAAGTAGCCACCGTGTCCTCAAAAGGATTTATAAGAGGGCAGGCTAACGGTAAGACAGCTATTTATGCCAAAATCTACAACAAAAACAAGCTTAAATACAGTCTTAAAGCAGATGTTAAAGTAGATAAAAAGGGTTATGCAGCCACTCAGGCTTTCATTTGTAAGCTACTTAAAAATTCTAAAGTAAGCGACATTATCGTAAGTGGAAAAGCTGACTTTACCGTACCGAATGGATTTTTTTGGAAAGAATGTTGAAAGTACAGGAAGCAGTCTGTCACTTAAGGTATCAGCCGGCAGCTCTCTAAATTCAGTTAAAATAGTTGGTACTAAATCAGCAAAAATTAATATTTTTAGGACAGTTGTCTTCACTTTTATGCAAAAACAGATAATACAAAGATAGACCTTAAGACTTCAGGTGGAAATAATATGGTACATACAATTTTTGGAAAATCCTACTAACCTTAATTTTGTGTCAAATAGCAGAAACGAACCTTGTAATATTTATGTATTAAAGAAGTCTGATATTAAAATAAGTGGAAAAATAAGAATAAAGATATAATTGCAATTAAGAATACTGCAGAAGAAACTAAGATTACTGCAGATAAAATTATTGAACTTTTGCAGATGCCCGGACTACTCTTGTAGTAAACGCTGGCAGCAAAAATTCCAAAATTACAACTCTCAACTATAGAACCCCTGTAACAGTCACAAATAATACTGATACAGCTCTTTACAGTTACCACCCCTTCAGTAGATAAAACGGTGGAAGCAGGGAGACACATACTATAACCGGAAAAATTAGATTTGTATTTCATTTTAAGTAACACCCTTTATATGAATGAGTGTGTTACTTATTATAGTGCTTTAATCTTTACTAACCCTTTATTGCTCCACCTGTAACACCGGCAATAATTTTTATTTGAAAGGAAGATATAAAAGTACAAAGGTAGGAAGAAATACTATCATAACTGCGGCAAACATTCCTGCATAGTCTCCTGTATAACGCATTGAATTAATCATCGAATACAGTCCTACAGCTACAGACCGTACCTGGTCAGAGTTTGCAAAGATTAACGATAAGAAGTATTCATTCCATATATTTATAAAATTAAATATTGTCACCGTTATTATTCCCCGGCTGTGCTATAGGGAGCATAATCTGCCAAAAAGTATTCATCGGGCTGCTTCCATCTATAGCCGCTGCCTCTTCAAAAGTCTTTGAAATATTCCCAAAAAGTCATTAGGAAAATAGTAGTGTATGGGATGTTTATTCCAACATAGAGAAATATTAATATGATTTTATTTGCTAGCTATGATGATTCAATATATCCCAGTTTGCAACCATGCCAAAAAGCGGAAGAATAATCATAACCACCGGTACACCCATTGACGATACAAAGCTCGTCTGAATCAGCTTTATTGCCCTTAAATGTAAATCTTGAAAGCACATAGGCTGCAGGGGCAGATATAATTATTAAGAGTACACAAGATACCGAAGCGTATACCAATGAATTCGTAAAAAATACTGACACATTTGAAGATGTCCACAGATGTTAGTTGTCGTCATATTGCTCAGGTTAAAGCACAAATTACATCTTAGAGTTATAATCTTTTCGGTCTGATTTTACAGTCTTTCAATATCCCCTACCAGCTCATCAACCTCAGCCTCAGTATTAGCCCAACTTGTACAGAACCTTACTATATGGGAGTCTTCGTCATATCTCCCCTCATATTCAAAGGCATATTTGGGGGAAAGTTCATCCATCTGGCCCCTGCTCAGTATCACAAACTGCTGATTGGTTGGGCTTTCAATGTATGACTTAATCCCCTTATCTTTAAAGGCTTTCTTTATCTTCATTGCATATTTAACAGAGGACTCAGCTATATTAAAGTAAAGTCCGTCTTCAAAAAGAGCATTAAACTGAGCACCAAGAAGCCAGCCTTTAGCAAGGAGGGCGCCATTTTGCTTCATATAGCTTCTAAATCCCTGTGTAAGAGCCTTATTAGTGATAATAACAGCCTCTCCAAACATTGCTCCGCATTTCGTACCACCACAGTAGAATACATCTGCAAACTTCGCCAAATCTTCCATAGTTACATCATTTCCCTCTGCTGCCAGTCCATAGCTAAGCCTTGCTCCATCTATGAAAAAATAGAGGTCATACTCCTTGCAGACCGCACTTATTTCTTCAATTTCCTTCTTAGAGTAGATAGTTCCATACTCTGTAGGGAATGAAATATAAACCATCTTAGGCTCTGTGATATGCTCCTTTACACCACTGATTCTATAATTTTTCTGCACACCTCTTTACCTGAGCAGCAGTAGCTTCCCATCTTTTCCTGCTACTGTCTCAACCTTATGTCCTGTATTTTCTATCGCTCCGGTTTCGTGTACACTAATATGGCCTGAATCTGCACTGATTACGCTCTGATAGCTCCTAAGCGCAGAAGTTATCACGATGAAGTTAGTCTGTGTGCCTCCTACAAGAAAATGCACCTCTGCCTCAGGCTTATTTGAGGTATATCTCAGCCTTTAGCTTTTTTCACAAAGCTCATCCAGCCCTGTATCCTGGGTAGCTTACATCACTTATATCCATAACTGCCTTAAGCACCTTGCTGTGGAGCAGGCTTATTGTAGTCATTGTTAAATCTAATCATTTTGTCTCTTACATATAATTACTTAAACTTCATATATCTAAATAAAATTACTATAATTTATCATAGTTACATGATATAATTTTCTTGTTGTCGCAACCCAAACTGGCAACAGGAAGGGGTGTCTTGCAACATGTGGTTCTTTAATTTCTTGGTTTCTGTCACAGTAGCGGTAGCTAGCTACCTTATCTACAAATGGCTGAGACAGAAGCGACAGCGATAACTAGCCTACATTGTCTACTCGACAAAGAGAAGAACCCTAAGGAAGTTGACGGCTCCTTAGGGTTCGTTTTGTGTCTTGCTAATTCTTTAATTTTTGGTCAATATAATAATACAACATTATTAAAAATTTTGCAAGTTAATTCTTTTTCTCACCCTCTCTTAATTCCGTTCTTATTTAACATATATCCCATCACTGAACCCTACAACACCTCCGAGTACATGGGAGAGGTTTGAAATATTGTCTCTTACCATAATACCGTCATACACCTGCTGTCCTATGAAGATAACAGCTACCAATATAAAGGTAAGTGGTATTTCTCTGTCCTTGAAGCCTGTAAATGAGCTAAGTAAAAATAAAGGTAAAACCACTCCGTTGCTCCACAAAGGGCTACATTCGGAAATAGTATATAATTCACAAGCCCTGTAATAAGAGGCAGTAATTACTATCGACTGTATGAGTAGTTTACTTCCGTACTTTTCCTCAAGCAACGGGCCTAAGAGCAGGATATAGGTGATATTTCCCATAAAATGATCCACACCGCTATGACCGAAAACATGTGTGAAAAATCTGAGGTAGGTCATCGGATTGGTAAGCGAAGAATGATAGGTCATAAAAACAGCTTATTAGTCGCCCCCTTAGTAAATATATTAAGAGCCAGCGCAATCAGACATATCGCCGAAAATCCCAGTACTACCGGTGAATTAATCGAAATCTTAAAACCTTTGTTCATCTTAATCTACTCCCTTCAACCTACCAAACATAAATAAGTGGTATAATATCATACCCAGACTTTTAATCAGTCTCTGTTCATGGGTTACCAAAAAGTGAATGTGCGAAGCACTCTGAACTTTTTGGTACTTCAGAGGTAGGGGCGTCACTAGTATATAATATTATACCACTTATTAGTTCCCACACTCAATACTAATTTCCGTAAATTTCCCAAGTATATCATCTACCGTTATCTTAGACTTCTCTTCCTTAGCCTTATCTATAACCGCCTTACCCTGATGCATCATAAGCAGCCTATTTCCATACTCCACGGCATATCTTAGGTTATGAGTTACCATAATAGCCGTCAGCTTTTTCTCCTTCACCACCTTATCTGTCAGCTCCATAATAAGGTCAGCAGTCTTGGGGTCAAGAGCCGCAGTATGCTCATCAAGAATCAGAAACTCAATAGGAGTGAGAGTTGACATAAGCAGGGTTAGAGCCTGTCTCTGACCGCCTGAAAGAGACTTCACCTTTGTATTTAGCTTGTCCTCAAGTCCAAGGCCAAGTTCTGATAATATTTCTTTATAATAGTCAATCCTAGCCTTATTTATCCCAAAAGAAAGTCCGAATTTCTTGCCCTTATTGTCAGCAAGGGAGAGGTTCTCAAGTATTGTCATCTCAGGGCAGGTTCCAAGGGAAGGGTTCTGATACACCCTGCCTATCCTCCTGTTTCTCACATATTCAGGAAGCCTTGTTATACTCTTTTCCCTCTATCACTATGTCTCCCTTTATCAAGAGGGATACTGCCACAGATAAGATTTAACATAGAGGTCTTGCCTGAGCCGTTACTTCCTATGACGGATACAAACTCGCCTTTTTTTCTATATTTAGGTTAAAATCTTCAAAGAGGCACATTTCATTGACGGTGCCGGGATTGTAGTATTTGTAAATATTTTTAAGTTCAATCATGCTCCCTGCCTCCTTTCCTCTTTTTAAGATTGCCTTCCGCAAGTATAATCAGTAGCAGAGCTGCTGTGATAAGCTTCAAGTCGGATGGTGCAAGTCCCATAGAGATAGCTACGGATACGCAGGCCTTGTAGATGATGGCACCCTATTACTACAGCAGTAGTGGGCTTTATAAGTTAAAATGCTTCGCTGAGGCTGATTCCAATAATTACATTTGCAAGTCCGATAACTACGGTTCCTGTGCCTATAGATATCTCAAAGAAGCCGTTCATCTGACAATATACGCTTCCAGCAAGGGCTGCAAGACCATTTGCAATGGCAAGTCCGAGTATCTTCACATTTCCTTTATCCTTTGCAAGGCTGGTTACAAGCACATCATTGTCACCAACTGCACGAAGTAAAAAGCCTGACTTGGTTTTTAAGGTAAAAATCAGGCAAGATTTTTGCAATCAAAAACAATGATTACTAGTATGATGAGGTTGCTGTACTGCTTCATTCCCTCAGGAAATATTTTCGCAAGGACATCATTTTCAACAGAGTCTGTTTGCTAAAAAGCGGTACATTTGCCTTACCTGCTATTCTAAGATTTACAGAGTAAAGAGCTGTCATCACTATGATACCTGAGATTAGGTCACGAATCTTAAACTTTACATTGATAATTCCCCGTAATCGCCCCAAAGATGACTCCTGCCGCCGTTGCCACAAGCATGGCAAGGGGAATCGGTGCTCCAAGAAGAATCATAGCTACAGTTACCGCCGCTCCAAGTGGAAATGTCCCATCCACAGAAAGGTCAGGAAAAATCAAGTATTTTTATAGGTAATGTACACGCCCAAGGAGAGGATGGCATACACGAGCCCCTCCGTAAGCACTCCCATTATAATCTGCATTTTAGCCTCCCACATCTATTAAAATAAAAGTACAAGCATTTAGCTATGAGTCAAATCTATCTTTAACTCCTCTGAAATGCTAATATTCCATATATAGTCATTGCTTATTTAGATGTGTCACCTACAATATTTGACACATCTAAATAAGAGTAAATAACTCATTTTTATGGCAAGCCATTTTTAACGAGCCATATTCATTCTTTTTACTTTCCTACTTCCTCATCCTTCTGGAAGATTAAGACCGTAAGACTTTAGCAGCCTCCTCATTGCCGTATAATTCTGCCTCTTCAAAGGTTAAGAACTTCATATCACTTGGTTTAGCCTCACCCTTAAGCACCTTTCGCCGCCATCTTACCTGTTTCCTCACCTACATATACATAGTCAAGTCCCATGCTCGCTACATAGCCCTTTTTAACTCGGGTTCTATCTCACTCCCCAACATACAGGTTGTCGCTTTTTTAGCCTTATCAAGTACTATGTCAAGGCTGTTCACTACTGTATTGTCAGTTATGTTGTTTAAGCAGTCAACCTTTGTTAGTATACTGTCAGCTGCAAGAGGTACATCTGCTGAACTTGTTACCGCCTGCTCTATTATTTCAAAAGCCGTATTCTGGGCAGCTTCTTTGTACTCCTTAACTGACATTTCTGAGTTTACCTCACTTGTACAGTAGAGAATGCTGATTTTTTCTTTTGCATCAGGCATTATCTTCCTAATCATTTCAAGCTGCTTTTTGATAGGGAGCTTGTCGCTGTACCGGTGATATTGCTCCACTGAACTGCCGTCCTCCTTTGCAAGCTCTGCTGCTAGGATTGGTAATGGCTGTAAACAACAGGAATGTCCGTATCCTTTGCAGCGCTATAGCTATCTGAGCCATTGGTGTTGGATTGCACAAATCAGATTTTACTAGCTACAAAGGTATTAGCTATCTGGACTGCTATACCACTGTCTGCTCCTGCATTCTCGTAGATTATTTCAAGGTTTTCACCCTCTTTATAGCCTCCTTCTGCAAGACCTTTTATAAAGCCCTCTCTACAGTTGTCAAGCGAGCCATGCTCTGCAAACTGTCCCATACCTACAACTGCCTTATCTCCACTTGTCGCCTGATTTCCCGATGTAGCGGTACTAGAGCTGCCTGACTGTGTAGAAGTATTAGCCGTACTGCCTGACTTGGAAGCGTTTGAAGAAGTCTGCTTTATTAGCTCCACAGCCGGTAAGTGCTGATACCGCAAGTGTAAGTGCAAGTCCCATGCTACCATTTTTGTTTGATTTTCTCATATCCATTTTCTCCTTTTTGGTAAGCTTTACCTACCACACAGTTATAGTATTCAGATGTTCATTTAGCTCTAAATAAGGCAGGCTAAGTAAAAACTAACTTTGCAGAAATATTTATTTCCACCTGATTCAGTGGATTAAAAAAGCCCCAAGCAGAAGAAAAACTTCTACTTGGGGCGAATATTATCCGCGTTGCACCCAATTTGATGCAAATGCACCATCTTTACCCGTGCCATCACACAGGTAATGAGAATAACGGTCACTCCGTCTTACCCTACTTGGTTCGGATAAGCCCCTCAGGAGTCCATTCACTAAGCTTCCTCATGCTGATTTCCACCGTCACAGCTCTCTGGTATGAGTAACCCTTAACTACTACTCTCCCTCACAGGTTTGATGTTTGATATGATAACTGATTGTGATAAAGATGTCAATAGGGAAATTTAATTAAATACTCTCGCAAAGAAGTCCTTCCCTATTAAATAAAAATGTAAGCAGAAATGTAATACCCGCCATAGCCGCCGTCATTCCTGACATTGACACATTTAACAAAAAGTGAAAAATACATAACCAAATAGTGAATTAACAATGGCATATACCACCGATATAGCTATATCATTACCTTTAGGTCTTTACTTACAAGGTAAGCCGTGACTTTCGGAGTGATTAAAAATGAGACTACAAGTATAGCTCCCACAGCGTCAAAGGCTGTAACTGCCGTAAATGATAAAAGTGTCATCAAAAGCATAGAACAGGGCTGTTGATGAAAAATCCTGCAAGCATTGCAAATCCTCTGTCAAAGGTAGTTACCTTAAGTCTCCTTAAAGAAAATTATAACAAAGAGTAAGTTTACCACAAGTAATATTCCCTATCTGTACAAATGCCTTTGGCAGGTCGATTCCCATAAATTCTATCCTGTTTAACGGAGCAATGATGACCTCTCCCATCAGCACTATGTCAGTATCCAAATGTACATTCCTTGCAAATTTCGTAATCAAAACCACTGCAAGGGCAAAAACATCGGGAAGACTATACCAACCGCATCATCATTTTTAACAAGACCTGTTCCTGAAAGGAATTCTACCGCAAATACCGTAATTACGCCAAATATCGCCGCCCCACTATTAAAAACGGAGAACCCACATCCTTTACTATGAAAAATGCAATAACTATGCCCAGCAAAACCGAATGCGAGATGGCATCTGCAACCATTGAAAGCTTCCTTAAGACCAAAAACGGCTTAAAACAGCACAGGCCACTGCTGTTGTAAGAAGTACAGTAAGACCTCGTAGGATATGGCAAAGTAAGATATAATGACTCAATCATTTCCTCCACCTCCTCATCCTAAGGTTTTTAATCATTCCGTGAGTGCCCTGTTACAAGAGAGATTATGCAAAAGCTTCCCATTATGAGTATTATGGTTGCCCTTGTGCTCATTCCGTCATAAGCTGTTGAAATATAAGTACCAATAAGCGCCGATACTCCGCCAACCACACCTGCTATTATAAGTACCCTGCTAAATTTATTACTCCACTGAAGGGCAGTGATGGCAGGGATTATAAGCAGTGATGAAATGAGGATTGCACCCACAAGCTTTAAGTCCTGCGGCTATTATTCCCATTGTCATTATAAGAATTATCCCATACAGCAAAAACCGTTCTTATCCCTATAGCCTTTGCATATATTTCGTCAAATAAAAATAACTTGATTTCTTTGTAAAACAAAACAAGTAAAACCAAAGTAGGAATCCCAATATACACTATGAGCTTCACATCGTCTTTCATAATGTATGCGGCCTGTCCAAAGATATAGCTTGAAAGCCCTGACTGAGCAGCCTCCTTATAGTTGACTATTACCCTGAATATAGCTTTTTAGCACCATTCCCACTCCAAAAATGACGATAAAACTACCGCAAGTACCGCATCTAACTTAAGCTTAGAATTCTCCTTTATGACCTGAATGAGCATAAAGGCTGCTGTAGCACCGGAGGCTACTGCTCCCATCGTTAAAAGTACAGGCTCCCTCTGCATAAAAAGCATAAAAGACAGGATTATCCCCGGGAATGCAGATGTCCTATGGCATCTCCTATCAGCGACTGTCCCTTAAGTACTGTAATACAGCCCACAGCCCCTGCTATGGCTGCAAGCAAAAAGTCCCACTCCCAACTATGATAAATGAATAGCTTGTAAGTATATCCATATTAAGCATTTTTCATCATCGCCTTTTCTAAGTTTTCATTTGTAAATGCCTCACTCACCCTACCCGTGGCTACTACATTTTCGTTGATAATTACAACATGGTCGAAGTATTCCCTTATGGTGGCTAAGTCATGGTGGACTATTATGGCTGTTTTCCCTTTTTCTGCTCTTCCTTTATAAAATCTATGATTACCCTCTCCGTAAGCTTTATCTATGCCCGCAAGAGGCTCGTCCATAAAAATAAATATCTGCCTCCTGTGCTATTAACCTTGCTATAAATACTCTCTGCCTCTGTCCTCCTGAAAGCTTGGATATCTGCCTGTCCCTGTAGTCATACATACCTATCCTCTTAGTGCATCCCCTGCTTTTTTCCCTGTCCTCTCGCCTGGGATGCCTAAACCAGCCAAGATGTACATATCACCCATAAGCACCACATCCATCACAGTGGTTGGAAAGTCCCAGTTTACCTCAGAAGTCTGAGGAATATATGCTATTTTCTTCTGAACTAAGTGGCTCTCCATAATTAGAATCTGCCTGCAAGCTTTATTTTTGCAGTCCCAATATCCCCTTTATCAAGGTAGATTTACCTGCACCGTTTTTACCTTATTATTGCCTGTGATTGAGCCATCCATTATGTCTATATCACAATTCCTAAGCACTGGTTTATCGTGGTAGGCTATGGTCAAATCCTCCACCTTTACTATCACTTTTTCCATGCCCACCGCTCCTTTTTATTTTTAAATTCTTGGTAATCAGTTTGACATTATGCTTATACATATCTATGTATGTATCGCCGCTTTGTCCTTCAGGCGCAAGCGAGTCGGAAAAACAGCTCATTTCCCTGGCCACTTACAACCTTTACATCAAAGCCCTTCTGCCCTGCAAGCCTCTTTTTAGCTTCTCCATCCTTGCAGGATCTGTGGTAGATTCTGCAAATATAGCTTTGACCTTGTGCTCCACTATGAAGTCCACAGTTTTGTCTATATCCTTATTTGCTACTTCTGAATCTGTACTGACACCCTGTGGCGCTACAACTTCAACGCCGTACCTCCTTGAAAAATAATTAAAAGGCATCGTGTGGCGTAATCAGATACCGTCCGCCTTCAGGAATCTCTGCAAGTGATTTTTTTATTTTTCTTCATCAAGAGCTGACAGCTTTTCTAAGTAAGCTTTTGTATTTTTTTATCTATTTCATCTTTTTCTCAGGTAAAAGCTCAGAAAGCTTTGCACCTGCATTCTCGGTGGCTTCTTTGTAAAGATCTATATCAAACCAAAAATGCGGATCTATTATTACCGCCCCATCTTCCTCCATCTTGCCTATTTTGTCCTCAGGAAATGTGGATGCTACCGCATATCCCTTCTTTTCAAGCACCTCCTGCATCTTCCCCTCAAAGTGTAGTCCATGAAAAAGCAGCAAATCAGCCCCTGCTATCTTCTTTTAAGTCCTCAGGCTTTTGCTACATATAGGTGAGGATCCTCTCCGCAGGGATAATAAGCTCTTTATCCACCATATCGCCTGCAAGCTGATTTACCATGTCATAAAGAAATGAAGTTGTTACTGTTACCTTCTTTTTTAGGTTTAGAATCAGCATTACTTACAGCTTCCTTAGTACTACCTATATTCCCCACAGCCTGTTAAAAGCAATACTCAAGTAGTAAAAATAATATTGTTTTTTTCTCAATTTTCTATTCTCCTTTTTAGAATTAATGTAAGCTTTAAAGTAGTTAGTCTTAACTAACTTATTCTTAGTATATTCTTACAGAGCATTTTATGTCAAGTAGATTTTTCAGTACCGGTTTTTTCTCCCTACATATCCACCTGCTTCAAAAATCCTCTGCTACAGCTTAAAAATAATCTCAACCTTTTAAGATATCATCCGATATACTTATTATAATACCTTAATAACAGATAGATTTATTGTACTGCCTTACAGGAGGGAAATATGGATATATTAAAAACTTCTGCTGCCGGCTATACCGGTTCTTCCTACCAACTGGAAGGACGAACAGCTAAAAATTTATATAAGGGACCGTCTGGAGAACTTGCTGATAAACTTGATAGGGTCTACGAAAAAGAAAATCATAGAAATAAGGTTTTTGCTGACCCCTGAAGATCATATACTGAAGAAAATACTTCGATCCAAGCTATTGCCACTACAGGGTTTTAGACGGCGAGCCTCATTCTGCAGTACGCATGACTGCCTATAGTAACGAGATGAGGGTACTAAAGGAGGCAAGCCTCACTGTTACTCTGTTATGGATTATGCATACCGTGGCTATGAAGCACCTAGTATTCATGGAGAAATAGAGAGCTTTAGAGCAGCCATTCATGACAGGCTTAATATGGATTTTCAGATGTCAAAACTCTTTGAAGAAAATAATATTAACATACCGAGTGGTGTTACTCTTACTTTTAGAAGTGATTTATATACAAATAAAATTTCTGTTTTAGGTGAGGCAGATGATAACTTAAAACAAAGGATTGAGAGCGTTCTAAATCAAGGTGGAATTCAGAAGTTTTGTCTTTACATATTGCATTTTCTGCCTCATCGCTTGCCAAGTCTGAGCAGTATAGCAATAAAAAGCAGCCTTTGGAATTTAGCAAATAAAATCTACCGATATACCGGATATGATATGAGGGATTTGGAAGCAAGAGACGGCAGCTTCTTTACAAAGGATGGAGAGGATGTTATAGAAAAAGGTTGCAGCAAATGTTAGAAGTGAAGTCAAAGGCAGTACTCCAACTATACAAAGTGGCAGCATTAGGTCTGTTATCCCTCAAGGGTGAAATATTTTTCAGAAAATGGTATTTATAAAGAAAAATGCTTATACTGATATTGAGTTTAAGGATGGCCATCTCCTTGATGTCCGCCAGAAAATATAAATACGGAGTAGGTCAAAATGGCTGGATACACGATATGGCAAAAGGAAAAAGGCGTAGATGATTATGAGCTTTCTAAGGATGGAATCAAGCTTCTCTCAAAGGAGAGCCTTTTAAAAGTGCCTTCAGGAAAGCTTGCAGCCTACCAAAAGACTTACAAAAGAAGATGATTTACCACTGACTGTAGTTATAGGAAAGCACTTGATGAGTTTTTAGTAAAACATGTTTGATATTCCTATCGGTACTAATTTTAATATTTTATTTGAGGAAACACCATACAAGCTTTTTGTACTGGGCATAAAGAATAATGCAGTTTCCGAATTAGTCAACGACTCCTTAAATAAAAATATAGAATTGCTGAACATGTTTTCACTGCTGTCAAAAAGCAAATTTTCTGCAAAAATATAAAAGTGAGAAATTTTCCCCTTACCGGATTTATTTGTCTGATATGGGGACATTTTAAAACGATGCTTTTATTACATTAAAATTTCACTATTTTCCGCTGTATTATACCTACTTGTTTATCCCCCTATCTCCCTACATATGCCATACTCCCACAAGCTTCCGGTTCTAAATCAGGAAATCTTCGACCGATACACCCCAGATTACATTTCCTCTAAAATCCCTTTTCTCCTTACATTTTCTTTCAAATTCATTTAAGTCTGCAATATAATCTTTTGCCAGCTCTTGTACATTACATAAAGAAGGCCTGACAGAAAAACCAAAAATCTTTTTATCCAATTTCTTCTAAGCCCATTTTCCTGCAAAATCCACATTTTAAGTCCTCGTTTGGTTTAGCTTTCTGTCCCTTCTTCCATAATTCTGTTTCATTTTCATAGGGCTCATTATCCCAGTATTCTTCAAAATCACACTCTTCAAACATTCCAATCCATACATAATAAGTTTTTCATATTATCCCTTCATTTAATCCGCATCTACCCAAAGATGATATTTTCCACAATGCAAACACTGGAACAAATAACCACAGAGTGAGCCGTCTTTTACAAGGTATTCTTCTACATCTTCAAATTCATCCCTTGCGGCATACTCCTCAAATACCTCATCTGCAATATCCATAGCCTTTAGCTCTTTTGTGCCCTACTGTTCCCTAAACATGCACAGTAGTCATCACAGCAGGAGAGCCAGTATTCTCCCTGCCAGCTTATATACCCCTGAGTGTGCGGCGGAATAACTCTTCTTCCTTTTCCTTATCAGGCTCACCCTCCCACTCTGCACCCTGAATAAAGGAAGCATCGTACTTTTTTGCTGCTTCACCGTTTGCAATGCAGGCAGGGCAGATATTTTCCACATCTTCCACACAGTATGGCGTCATAGAATAATAGACAGTACTTTTCTTCCCACAACAAGGGCAGGTCTTTTTCCTCACCCTCTTCAAAAAGCACCCGTACCTATAGGGGATCAGGATGATAACGAAACTTTGGCAGGTCTTTTAAACGCTCTCTTTTTGCTGCTTCTTCCTCCCCAGTCAAAGGGCGTGGCAGTGCAAATTTATCAGCATGGCTCTTACTTAACTCCTGCAGGGTGGCAAGCTTTTTTATCTGCTTCCTATCCCCTTATCTGCAAAGGCCGAGAAAAGTGTAAAGGCACTCTCCATCATGCCCAAGAGCTGATATACATCTACGAGCACTTCTTTTGCTTCCTTTTCCCCTATACCTGAAAGCCTGTCCGCAAACTGATAAAGCTGAAGTACACTCTCCTTATTTCCATCTTGAGCCATAAAATTCTTTTTTAGTTCTATAAATTCTTTAAGATATTCGTTCATATCAACACTCCGCAATAATTTATTCACCGGGTATTTCCTATCTTAATCTAGTGATTATGGTTTAATGCAATCTCATCAATCAGTTTTAATTCTTCAGCAGAAAAGCCCGGGCTGTTTAGTAGCACGAATATTGGTAAGGAGCTGTTCTGCCTTTGAAGCACCAACAAGTACTGCAGTTATTGCCTCATCTTTTAATAACCACGCAAGTGCCATTTCTGCAAGACTCTGACCTCTTTTATCTGCAAGTTTTTTAAGGTCTCTTACCTTTGAAATATCCTGTTCTACCTTAGCCTCATCTAAAAATCTGCCATCTGTCCTTACCCTGCTGTCTTCCGAACTCCATTCAGATAACGGTCTGTAAGCAGTCTTTGGGCAAGCGGACAGAAGCAGACAACACCCTTTCTCTAATTTGTCCGCTTATGTACTTAAGCCCGTTAGTTTCAATGGTTCTATCTAAGATATTGTACTTGTTCTGATTTTATTATAAATGGCACGATGGAGTTCCTTAAGCATAGCCGTGGCCTCTGCCATCCTCTCTCCGTCATAGTTTGAAAGTCCGACATAGAGTGCCTTACCGCTCCTAACTATCTGGGCAAGAGCCTCCATGGTCTCACAAAGAGGTGTGTTAGGATCAGGTCTGTGATGATAAAAAATATCCACATATTCGAGTCCCATACGCTTAAGGCTCTGGTCTAATGAGGAAATCAGATATTTTCTGCTTTCCAAAATCCCCATACACCCAGACCACATAGTATAGCTCTGTCTTTTGTACTTATAATCATTTCAGCGCGTAAGCACTAAAATCTCTCCTTAATAATCTTCCCAAAGTTTACCTCGGCAGCCCCAGGCTTTCACCGTAGTTGTTGGCCAAGTCAAAATGAGTTATTCCATTATCAAATGCAGTAAAACAGATTTCCTCCATAGTTGAATACGAAGCTGTATCACCAAAATTATGCCATAGTCCAAGTGATACCGCAGGAAGCTTAAGTCCGCTTTTCCCTGAGTGATTGTACTGTATGCTCTCATACCTTGATTCTTTTTGCCTTTATACATAATTACCTCCCTATAAATAAGTTATTCTGATTAATTTTTCTATATTTTTCTCAGTTCCAAAAGCTTAATTATCCTCTCTGTTTAACCTGCGCAAGAAACCTTCCCAGTTCTGGGGTTTGCTGCAGGCCTCTTTTGCCTTAATCTCTTCCACTCACTTCGGCCACTCCGTTTAATCTCCTGCCTTTACTGCAGTGACAGTTTGTCAAGCGGGCACTGCCACCCACAGCCCTTACAGACTCCTGTAGCTGAATTTTTTTCTCACAATATGCCATTATTTTCCATTACTCTGTTTTCCTTTATCCCACCTTTAATAAGTTAGGTACCTTGATATATTGAGATTATAATATGACCTGAGCACTTTATAAGTGCACCCTGCATTTTTCCCATTATAATTACACTGTCTTTTCACTATTTCTTGTCCTTAATAGGTTTTCATATAATGTTCTTTATCAGCCTGAAACTGTTCATCAAATTTTCACCAGTATATACAGCCTGCCAGCATGGGATTCTCCCATATCATATCCGAGAGCAAACTCTTTATAACAACTGCTTTTATCAAATATAATCTCCGTCAGATTTAACTTAGACGCATCTTCATCCGGATGGACAGCCTGTATTACCTTATGGGCATTATAGTCTAGCTTCTCCAATTCCCCTAAAAAGTCTTTTGCATAAAATCATCCGTATTAGGGACATATCCTTCTCCGTAAAATCCGGTGAAGTTAAAATTTACCTCTTTATTACCATATTTGCCTGTAAAATATATCTCGGCATTGTTTTTATCTCAGTCTTTTACATTCCATAATGTGAGCAAATCTTCTTTTTCATTTTTCATCTCCGATTAGTCTCTTAGGTATCTTTATATTCTTACCCAAACACAAATATTCTATAGGCGGTTTTCCCATCCAGACTGTAGCCCGGCACATCATTTCGTATAAAAAGGGATGAACATTTCTTTAAGCTTCTTTTTCCGCCTCCAAAATCTCTTCCTCATCCATTGTAAAAGCTGCCAGGTGAGAGTCATCCACTTCTCCTTTAGAAATCTGCTCAAGTACATAGGAAACTGCTGCCTCCTCATTGTCAAAATGCTTTATTATATCCCCTATGTCCTCTCTCTTCATAGCCATAGATAAAGCCTCTTTCCGTCCCATATCCAAAAAATAAACCTTCAACGCCCTTATGTTTTCCAATTGAAAATGAGTCAAAGTATAGCATTCTCTTTCTCCATAAATTCCACCAGCTTATCAATTGTCTTTATCTTAGATGCAGATATGACCAAACAAGATTCCACTTTAAATAATTTCCCTTTATCTGCGCTAACACAGTCAGTAGCAAGAGCCATTGATGAAAACTGAGTCTCTCCTTTATTTGCTGTATCCATCAATAGAAGTACAGGATATGAGCATTTTCATTATCTCTTAAATCTATAGACCACTCACCGCCAAGATATACTCTAAAAAGTTTCGCCAATATATATTGTCAGATAGTCCAACATACTACTGTCATCAAGCAATTCGTTAGCATCCTGATAGTGACTTAGAATCCATCTTTCTAAATCATTAAGTGAAGCCATAGTATAATCAAGAAGCAAATGATTATTCCCTGCAAATTCCTGTGTGAATTTATCCATTTTATCGGGTATACAAGATATCCATTCTTTACAATTTTCCTTTTTGATCTGCCATAGTTTCATTCTCCGGCGGTCTGAGATTTTCGTCACTGCAAAGTTCGAGTTGTATGGCTAATGTGATTGTGACTAGTTACGCTCTCGCTGATAGCATTCCAGTTAAGCAACTGCATAAAAGTGCATAATATTTCACTTAGTTGACTATGATCGCCTTTCACTCAATAAAATGTCCAGACTCGCCCGGGTTTTTCTGAAAGAGGCTGTTTCTGAATAGTTCCATGACGAAAACCTAACGCGCTCTGCTTAGGCATTGTAGCTCCGGCTGTTAGAACTGAAATCTAAGGAATAGTCCTCATTTATATGAGCAGTTAAACACCGGTGAACATATGCGGTATTATCAGCCCTCAGGCTGTTTGATTGATAAGTCGGCATTAAACAAACGCAGCTAGCCACAAGGCGTGGTTGGGGTAGCTGCCTTCATTTGGTATCTCCTGCTATTATTTTTATAAATTGAGCGAAACCAGCACGAATGATAAATTCTAAGCGAGCGCATTAGGCGGAGCGAAGCGGGATGCCGGAGCGAGTCTGAAATGTTATCATTCGGAGCGTCACTTAGGTAAGTTTATAACTCGATAACTGACGCCATCTTTGATAGCGGTATGATATCTTGGTACAGTCTTTATAGTTCTTTTTAGCATATAATTTCGCTTGTTCTGTATTCTTCAATAAATCCATTTCTTTTAGAAACATCGTGACGGCTGGATTATCTATTGCGATATCGTCATACAACAGCTTTTTATGCCATTTTGTTTAGCAGCACTACATAACAAATCCAATCCAATACTGCCATAGCCTTTTTCTATATGGTGCATAGACTATAACATCAGCTATATAAGGTTTCGATTGCTATCGTAATGATAGAGCAATCTCTCCAATAAAATGACCAGCGTTATCCTTTCAAATATCTGAAATAACGCTTGCCCCTCATGATTTACAATCCAAGAATCATACCAGCCAGGCCACTCCTCTTTAGGAAAAGGAATTGTACCTCCCCAAGCGTGGTTATACGACATGGTTTCCGTATCTGCCATCATTTTCTGGCGAAACCAAAGTTCTTCCAAAGACGGTGTATATAGCGTGATGAGGTTTTCCCATTCTTCTTTTTCGTCAGTAGGCTTACATGTCCATTTCTTATTTCGCCCAACAGCGGAACTGGCACGTCCTCAGTAGCCCATTGATACTTTGAACCCAAGCTTTTCCTGAACACGCTTTGATTTCTCGTTGCCATCATAATAGCCACACCAGATGCGAACAAGGTTCAGATCCTCAAAGGCATGACGCAGCAGCTCTCTTCCCGCCTCCGGCACAAGACCCTGTCCCCAATAATCAACTCCCAGCCAATAAACCAAGCTCCGCTTCATCATCCTTTCTGCAAGGTCATTGTGGTGAAAGCCGATGCTGCCAATTGAAGTCCTGTTTCCTTCAGCTACAATGGCGTAGGTCTCCGGTGCCATCAGCACATCCCGGATGAGCTGTCGGCTGTTCTCTTCACTTGTGTGCACAGGCCACCCTGCAACTAGGTCCCTACTCGTGAATCTTTTGCGTATTTATAGCATTCCTTAGCGTCCGTTTCTTCCCACGGACGAAGGATAAGTCTCTCTGTTTCTAAAATCATATCTACAGTTCCTTTCTCTCTACGCTTTTGCTGTTTCAATTCAACCGCTCTCATCTTGCTAACTATTCGTTTGCCTGACTCTATTTACTGTACAAATCAAATTTATTCGTTGATTTGCCAATGCCCATAACGCTTGCCACCAATGCGTTCTATACGGCCTTCTTTCCTCAAGATATCCATATAACGTATCAATGTTCTTCTTGCTATTTCAGTTCTTGCAGAAATCTGGTCAATAGTGCATGATGAGTCTTCCTTTATTGCTTCAATAATCTTTAGATGCCAGTGCCATCCAAAGTGCCGCTAAGATTGGCACTTTGAGACTTTTAGCTCTTTAGTTTTGATCTATAAGCGCATTTTGGGAGTGCATTGAAATGTATCCAGCGCAGTACCGTTCAGCTCATAAACCGAAGCTCTGCACCAAGTTCATAACATTCATCACAGATCTTCTGAATACCCTGTCCCCAGTTTTCAATATATCCAGCATGATAAAAGACATTTGCCATGTCAGGATTATAAGGTTGCGAACGATGAGGCTGCATCAATTAATCCAGCGTCCAACCATCCGGTAAAATACAAGAATTACTAATAAATCACGTGTCCTTCAATGCGAATCTGAATCGGAGCTCCGAACATGTAGCAGTTGCGAAATGATAGCATTATAAACTGTTTCACGGATGCTCCCGGGCGAATGGATATGTTTCCTTTGACACGGCGGTCATGCTCATAGGTTATTTTAGCTTTCAGGTACATCAAACAAATCAGATCAATGACTTCGTTTCGCACACAATCAGCGATTCCTCCAAATCGTGGTGATAGGACCACTCGTCCTCGTACATCAAATTTCCCAATTTTACAAAACTGCCATTCTGAACTACGCTTTGATCCTTATAAAATAACAGCACAGCTGAGTTGCTCTCAGCCACCATCAGACATCAAGTGCAATTTTCAAGCAATTCTTTATTAGAAAGACACCCAGTCTCTGCTTCTGCCTCATTCGCTTTCTCTTTAGGTACAAGCTTCAGTTCGAGAAAAATCTTAAAGCTTTCCTCATATCCAAATCTTCTACTGTTAAACTGGTCAACAGTGACATCTTCCCAGCGGAACTCGTCTTTTTCTATATTATGAACTGAGACAGTGCGGATCCCAGTCAACTGCTGCTTTGTAGCACCACTTCTGTACTGAAATTTCTCCTCGTGATAATCCACTCGGAAAACTCAGCTCTGGCTCAACTTTGATTTCAATATAATCAAGTCCTTATCTCTAGTATGCTTATTGACATTCCTGTACATACTTCCAAGTCCAGCTTGAATCTTATTTGTGAATATCTTCAAGCAGTTTTGCGTTCTTAACCCTGCAACTCTCCCATCATCATGTACACCAATATAGATGTGCCGACCTCTTGCGGCATTGGCAAATCCGCACACCCATTTCAGGTATCCGTCACGCTTACGATTCTTTATACTCAATATTTTGGCTCTCTCGCTGAGTAAAGGCAGGACCTCCTAATCTCATTCTAAAATCTGAATTCGTAAAGCTAATTTTGTTTTTAAAATCAGGTAAAAATATGCGACTCGGCTACATTGCTCTTTTCTAACTCGCAGAGTTAAGCTCCAGCACGCAGCATAGGTTTCCGCAAACTCACCCCACGGAAGTCTTCCATGTTCTTGCGTCACATATTCCTCTACCCTCGTCGTGGTACTGTCCACACTCACCAAGCGCTTGTGTAAAATCTTCGGTCGAATCGCTACCAGGCAGCGCGGGCTTGTTGGCATGATCTGCGTGTTTGTATATCTGACAATTATGTTACTGGCTTTTGGTGTGTAATATGACGGCTGCGATCTGATAGACATTTTCTCCCTGAAGCCATTGTTTGGCAGGACTATTATATCATAAGATATGGCTTCGACCTTACAGGTGGATTGTGTTGAAATATAAAACTTTTAATAAGTCTCGCTAGTATTGTAGCCATTTTTCGTGCAGTTAGATTTTTGAACTTCACGGATCCAGGTTTGTGCCAATCTGACGAGGTCTGAATAGAATAAAAGAGACACCCCTGCCTATTCGTTTTGCTCTTTTATTCTCTTGCTTCTTATTTAGAATGTCACCTTAGATAAAGTACATTAAATATATCTTTTGGCTCGATTAATATATATAATAATCGCCACAGTACTGAAAAAGCATTAAGATAAAAATTGTTTATCGAGTTCTATATAATTTGACATTTCATGTGTAATAAGAGTTATCTCTGTCATACCCACTGTTTTAAGAATTAGTTCTTGCTAACAACTTCAAATTTTATACTCATATGAGTTTGTATTCTAGCGTTTTTAATGTAGTTTTCTATTTGAGGCAAATTCATACTTGCATTTTAGCAGAGAACATTATATTACCCTAACACAAGTCATCGCTTATTTGTATAGCTTCATATTATGTGAGTCATCAAATTTATATCTATGAGAAATATTGGATCTCTCACCTTTTTCCTCAAATTTCTTTGATTTGCTCAGTTTCTCATCGAAAATATGCATTGGACCCGCTCTGTAACAAATACTTTGTAGCAAATATAAAACCATAAAATCTTTTTATTAAAATATAGTTCCTCTTTTCATCTGAAAGAAAAACCAGTATATCTTTAGGAAATTCTTTTATAAGGCATAAAAGCTTCTCTTTGAAGTTTATACTCATAATCATTAAATCTATCTATGCTATTAGTATACTCCTTGAAAAAGAGGCTCCAGATTCTAAATTGCTAGTGAATCTTAGACTCACTTAATATTTTCCCTCAATCTTCATGCATCTACATGCTGTGCATTTATGCATGTAGGCTGCAGCAATCTACCCACGATTGCAAGAAATACAATCACGAGGAACAATCCTTATCAAAATTCTAATAGTGAATCAAATGATATCCACCACAAACTCTATAATAAAAGGTATCACTGTTGAATAATGTAAGTAATAATTCACTTTCTAACAAGTAGTTTAATAACATATTGCTTTTACTGTCAAACTCGAAGCTATCCCTACTCTCTTTTTATTCAATATATGGTGAGATTTCTAAATTTCTTATGTACCCTCTCTTGAAGGCATAACTTATCATACAATCTCTTCAAGTTTTAGATCATCAACTGGTAGGATTTACTAACAATTCAAGCGTGAAATTGTGATAATCTGCATTGTAATTCCTATATTAAAATTCCTGATATTATCAGATTCATCATAATAGAAACACTTGCTAATATATTGGGGAATTTAGCATTCCCTTTTGGTACCGTAAATCATCATTCATTTGTCTATATTTCTACTATACTCATCAGTCCAAAAATCTCCTCCTTATCGAATATCTTTAACATATTTTCACACTTAATTTATTATAGCATCACTGTATCTATATCAACAAATAATTTATATTAAGATTATCTTTTGTTATTTGAAAAAGTAAAGTCCGCATTAGTATGGATTTTACTTATTCAAATAATAACAATATCATTGTATCTCTACCTTTACATTCTCCAGCTTTCTCTACATTACACCCCTTTACCAACTCTCACCACACTCTCCATGATGCAACGGAAAACTGATCCAACAGCCCGTGCTATCAAGTCTATGCACCTCAATCCATGCAAAGTATTCCTTCAAGTCCTCGCGTTTGCAAGCGTAGCAGGGTCGCAGGATACATAAACCACTCTCCTTGGCTTTGTAGTTTACTATCGTCTCAAGGAGTCATCGCAGCTCCATTTTCTTGGCGTCTACTACTATTACATCAGGCTTTGGGGAGTAGCCTCATCTCAGCTTTTTCCTACTGTGAAATGCACTATCTGACATTCCATTTAATTTAGCATTTGCCCCAGCATCTGCCACTGTCTGCTCTACTATCTCCAGGCTCCGTAGACTTCCCTTTAGCCTTCTTCTTAGCTAAAACAGACTGCGGTACCGATGCCGCAGTAGAGATCCCAAACCACCTCTTTCGCCCGTAAGTCCTGCAAACTGTGCCTTACCAGCAGAGCTTCATAGTCATGGCAGGATTTATCTGATAGAATGAAAACGGAGAAATCTTTAAATTTAACATCCTCTATCATATCCACTTGGTGTAAGACGCTCCGTAGATGTGCATTTGTAAGCTCATCGCCAACATCACATTGCAGTGACCTTTCTGATGTAGAGTTCACGCAATGCTGCTTATCCTTGCATCACTTCCTGCCTCAAAATGCCTTTAAGCACATCATATCTGTACATCAGCTGCATTAGGCAGAGTATTGCTGTCATCACCACGTAGATACCTTATTTTCGCCTGTAGCAAACCCTTCTGGTCATTATTATATGGCGGACTAACTCCTTGGCTCAGAAGGTCGTCTTTTGACTCTATCCTCGTAGGCAGAGACTTTATACTTCTTCATAAATGCCATAAGTGTATCCAAAATAAGCCTCATTCTCCTCAAACTGAATGTAGCATTTGGTCGTATCCACTATCTCGTGGCTCCTCTCAGCGGTAAAAGCCTGCAACTGGTCTCTGCCCGCTTTATTCACACCAGAGGAAACTGAGCCTTTATGTCCTATAATGCACAATCTCTTCACAGCCAATTGTAGGGAGCATAGGTATAGTCTCATCGCTAAAACCAATTTTATTCTCTTTATGCAGTTAAACACCTTCTCCTGCTGGAACTTTAAGCTCTGCATCGTATGAAAGGTGCTGGAACGACAGCCCTGCATCTCTTTTGAAATGGGACAGACAGTAGCTCTGACCCTATCTGTTGACGGCACTCTATAATACGCCTCTGCATCATGGCATCCATAGTCCTGCCTTTACCACCCTCTAGCCCCCATCCTGTCGAACTGTATCCTTTCACAAGCAGGGTGTAACCATTTCGCATGCGCTATGCACCTCCCTCACTTCCTATTGCTTCAATCTGAAGTTCTTGAAAATATCATTTTTCAAACATATTATTCCTATTCTTAGTAGATATCTCCCATTTTGATCCAAAATAGTTTGCTGTAAAACTCAAGCCAATCGGTTCTGCCCCTCATTTACTTCCAAAGCTCTGTAAATGTCTCCATCTTCGCATCCATGTTACTGTTAGTGCTGAGTGCAAAGGCTTCCATAAGTGGCAGGCATCTGAAGTGAACCAAACTCCAGAGAGCTTTGAGAAAGGATGAAAATGCGGTGAATAAAGTTCATCTGCCTGCCTTCTGGAAATCCTCTCTATTTTTCTTATCACTCAATAATGTTTGCACCAGTATAAATATGTCCCAATAGGCTGGCTTGAATCCGTATATTCATTATTAGTGTAGGAAAACTGCTTAATTCAACCATCTTACCTAGTATCGTGAAGTGGTGTTGCTGTTATTAGCAGATCCTCTCGTTTAACATAGGATACTGCCTTTGACATAAAATCACAAACTTTGACTACTCCCAAGAGAGAATGGTTCCAAAAGCCCTCCAACAAATGCTATGGTGGATCAGTCTTGGCAGCGGAAATGACTTTCTGGAAATTTCTTCATACTCCCTATCTTCTGAAAAACGCATCCAGCTGTTTATAGTAGCAGTTTTAACTGTATCTGCTAGAGACCTAAAAGTTCCTCAAACATTTCATATCTCTGTTATATTTTGGGCAGGAGTAGGAAATATAGTCAACTGTGAAATCGCACCCTCACTGCATCTTCTGTGCTCCATCACTCTACTCCTTGTAAGGCTCCCATATATACGGAAATCTGTCCCTGTACGCAGACAAAGTCACCGCCTGCAGTCCTCTCATAATTCCATTTGACTTTGTATCCCAAACCTTAGCATCAAGGCTTCCAGTCTTATCTCAGTAAGGTTAAGGAGTAATATGGTTTATCATTCTTACTCCTGAGTTCTTTTTCCTAGTAATATATTCCATTAAGCTGATCTCCATCTTTTATCTCTTTATATATCTCTAGCCTATTCCCCTGCTGTCTCCTATCTCTACTTCTAATTCTTCATTTTCTTCCTTCATTTCTTGTTACCTGTAAATAAGAACTCTTTAATTTTATCCTTCTTCTCGGTTTTTACTTTCAAGGAGGTTCTCATAGTCATTTATGCCCTGCAGTGTGTCTACCGTCCATCTCGTAAATTATTATATCGCCTTTCCTTAAGACTCTGACCCGTATCATCGGCAGGTGGAACCCTAGCGATACTGGTCTATAAGTACACCTCCTGATATGCGGTCTTTTCTCTTCAGCCCCATCAGCCTTTGGATTTTATTCCTATATAAGGCAGAGTCTCATCATTGATCATTTTCTCAAGGAAGGTCATTATCTTTGAAATGTTGATAATCTGAGTAGCTCCCTCGATTTCTAAAATATATACTGCACAACATTTCCATCCAAATCCACAAAGACCGCGATCCCATCCTTAGCTATATTAATATCCGTAAATCGTGAATCAAGGCTGTAATCATCTACCGGCATAGGCAGTCTCGGTTTCAAGTAGAACTCCCGGTAATACTGGAAATAGATGTTTCCATCTGGATTGCTTCTAGCCATCATACAGGCTCACACCCAAGCTTTTATAACCAGTCCCATCAGCTTAAGTGGTTCAATTTCTATCTGCAATACCTCTCTTCAAATTAACCATTACAAGAGCCAGTTCCAGATTTGTGTACTATAATTTTTCACAATGCCTTCTGCCAGAAATCCTCATGCTTTAAATTTAACCTTTATCTTATCTGCGCCTTTATGCCTTTATATCCTGTCAAACATAGCTGCCTCGTCATTCTGTACCTGCAATTATATAGCCTGCTGCCTTATTAATCTGCTTCCATAAGGATTCTCGAACCAGTCCTTGCCCTTGACTTACAGGACTGGTGACTCTCAGCTCACAGAGCTCATTCTGCTTGTTACGTTGGCAAGTTCACCGAATTGCGACGCGATCTGCCTATAGTCTGTTAAATCTGCATAGATCAATTATTTTCAACCTGTTTCTTATTACTTTTCAGTTCTTGTGGCTTTGCTTTCTTTAACTGCACCCTTCTGAGACAATTGCCGTTCCTGTAGCTGTCTCTCTCCCAAGTTCTACCATTAGTATTCTGAAATATGTTAAAATAGGCAAAGACTTCACCTGATGTTTCAAACACATTTTTTCAACAACTCCGAATATCAATCCTAGTGATATTACGGCAGCGAACCCAAGCAAAAACTTTAACAGGATGCATCTCTTTTGGAACTATTTTCTCTTTTATGAACTTATAACTCTTATCATCACTCATAATTATACCCCCTGGCTTACTAAGCGTGAATACAAACTCTGTTCCTGCATTTTCAGTACTTATTACATCTATTTCTTCTCCATGTGATTGTATTATTTCCCTAACTATAGACAGCCCTAAGCCGCTTCCCTTCTTATCCTTCCTCTTGAAGAATCTGTTCATAAAAGCGTTCCCGAGATCTTTTTAAGACTTCCTTAGAATACCTATTCCATAATCTTTCACCGATACAATAACCTTATTCCCTTGACCTTGTTGTTATATTTATATCAGAATTATTCCGGCTGAACTTTATGGCATTATTCTATTAAATTATATAAACCTGCTCAATCTTTTCCCTTATCTGCTATGACATGGCTTCATCTCCTCAAATATAAGAGATTGAGTGAAATGTACTTCTCTGCAGCTACCCTCAAAAGTTTCCACAGTCTGTTTTATAATACTATGAAGGTCAAATTCCTAATATCCAAGAGCGCCTGTGGCTGTCAACTTACTCAAGTTCAATCAGGCCGCTTGTAAGTTTAGGTGAGCCTGTCTGCTCTGACAAATAGTGTTTAAGATTTATTGTATAACTCGAGGTATGGTTCCATCTATCATTGCTGTGCAAAGCCCTTTATGGATGTGAGCGGAGTGCGACCCAAATTGCGGAGATATTAGAAATAAATCTCTCTGGTATTCTTCCATTAGGCTAAGTTCCTACATGAGGTACTCATTAGTGTCCATCAAACTCTTGAACTCGTCAATATATGATCCAATAGTGAACTTATAGCGTCACTACCTCAGGTATGCTCACGCCTTTAATTACAGCCCGCAAAGGAATAATTGATATTCCGTATAAGATACAAAGTGCTGCCAGAAAACTCACTCCCAATATCAAAAACAAATAGTTTAGAGTATCTATACTATAGGACCGCAGCCTTATCCACTTCTGACATCGAGATGTAAAAGCACCACATAGCCCTTTACTGCTGCAGCTCACATCAATAGGAGAAACTACAGTAACTACATGCATTAGAAGATAATTCTTTTATATTGCCTCCTACATAAGAATCTTTCAAGTAGCCAGCCTGGTAATTTTCTCCTGTTTTTGCTTTTCATCGAAAGAAAGACCTCTGGAATCTGAAATATTTCTCCCGCTGCATTTACTATCATAATTCCGGCATCTGCAATGTATCTATGGTTTTCAGCCCATTATCCACACTCCAAAATAGATATATTGCCTGGAAGGTCCTTCCATATAGTCATTCCGTAATGGTTTCGGCCTCAGCGTCTCTATGTGGATTTTATATTATTATTAATAATTCCATTTCTTTATGCGCTCCTGCTCCTGCCAGTATTTACAATAAGAGAACAATCAATTATAAGGAGATAGCAGGCTGATATTTTAGAAAAGATTTGCTTTCATAACATTGTACCTTTATCCAAGCCAGCATCCATATATAGTATACCGAACTTTTTATAGGTTTTACAATGATTATATCAATGTGATTCCATCTAATATCCCAAAATAATCCTTGCGTCTTTGCTGAACAGCCTGGATTTTTAATGACTACCTCCTCTAAGTCCAACAAGAGAAAAAATGCCATAGCTGCCCTGTGATCCCTTATAGGTTTCAACTTCACATTAGATGAAGTCATTTGGCTTGAAAATAGTGATTTCGCCTTCACCCACTTCAGTCTTTATTCCAAGTCTTCAAGTCTGTTTTTATAACAAGAAGCCTGTCTGACTCCTGCAGCCTTATATGTGCCATCCCTGTAATCTTAGTCGGGCTTTTAAATGTCCCCACTGCTGCAAGAGAGAGGCGGCTCTGGTCTGAAAACTATTAAGATCTGCCTCTATCCTTCTTAGTCTCCATCCTCCTAGTCCCTGCAATATAATGCCATCTTCCTCTTCGCCTGATACAATGGTGCATTTGGTTAAAAGTTTAACAAATTCTATGTCCCCTGAGATGCTGTTTAGAAATACGCTCTTGAACCCTGTGCCTTGCAGCGAAAGTATTTCTGCCATTGTGGCATAAAAATAACAGGCCGCTGGAGCATCCGGCTCTAGTATCATACTCCCTTGCCTTTATATTCTCTCTTCCTGCTTTTATGGAAACATATGATACGATACCATTATCATAGACTATAATCAGGCTTGATGCCGAAAACCTCCTTATTACTTTTGCCGGTCATATCTACATATGGAAGGCTCTCACCACCCAAGTTATACTTCCACCTTCAAGCCGCCTCAGTAGAAATCCCGTCATAATAACAGCGCTCAAAAACTGACTGCTGATGCCTGCGTTTAATGTTTATCTCTCCGCCGCTTACTCTGCTCGCGAGAGTCCAGTGTAAATGGAAATATC